>JACCDW010090444.1_pt1 | contig 12662 bp, 14 predicted proteins | sample 7449781 | NCBI WGS metagenome assembly JACCDW01 (sample SAMN15323449, study PRJNA562643) | freshwater metagenome | isolation source: river surface water | place: USA:Blue River Watershed | collected 2017-08-18
GGCACGAGACGACATTATCAAGATGGCGAGAGAGGCTGGTTTTAACCCAGTCTCATACATGGGCGCAAACCTTGAATCGTTTGAACGCTTCGCCGCCCTTGTAGCTGCTGCCGAGCGTGAGGCGTGTGCTTCCCTTTGTTTTCAAGAGGGACCGTCAATAGACGGGGAGCTGATCGCCGCCGCCATCCGCGCAAGGGGAAACACATGAACCGCGAGGAAATCATCCGCATGGCGCGGGCGGCGGGGTGCAAACCTTTCAGAAGCCCAGAGCACTGGGACGATGTGCAAGTCTTTGCCACCCCCGATGTTCTTGAACGCTTCGCCGCCCTTGTTGCCGAGCATGAACGCGAGGCGTGTGCAAGGTGGTGCGATATTGTTGCGCGTGAAGTTGACGACATAAATGGATTAGCGGGTTATTGCGCTAAAGGTATACGAGCAAGGGGAGACAGATGACACCCGAAGCAAAGGTTAAGAAACGTGTACGTGCTGAACTGGAGAGACGTGATGGAGTTTATTACTTTATGCCTGCGACTGGTGGGTATGGTCGCAGTGGTGTGCCTGATATTGTCGGTTGCTTTCTCGGTAAGTTCTTTGCTATCGAGTGCAAAGCGGGTGCTGGCAAGACCACTGCCCTCCAAGATCGAGAACTCACGAAAATTATTCAAGCCGACGGCAAAGCAATCGTGGTGAACGAGAACAACATTCACCTTGTTGGCGAGATGCTAAATGAGATCCAAACCCAAGTCCTACACACGACGTGATTCTATTGGTAGGCAGATGGAGATCGTACGTAGGCTGAAGAATCAGCACGGGCTGACCATCAAGGATCTTGCAAAAATTATGAAAGTTAGCGAAAGAACAGTGCGAAGATACATGGCACCTCTTTTAGAAAAACGAATAGTTGTAGTAAACTTTACATTCACAAACTATGTAGCCAAACGTCCTGTTTATTATTACGCAATTAGGAGAGTGAAATGAGTATTGCCAAACTTGCTGACCTTGTCACCACACTGAACGGTGTGCAAACTAAGTACAACCTGGATGAAACTGATCTGCGGATCATCAACCACATAGCATGTAACGAGATGGACGGTGGCATAAACAAGTCCACGGTTGCATCCAGTATTAAGTCTATGTCTGTTGCGACGGTATATAACAGATTAAATAAGAAGCTGATCCCTAAGAAATTTATACGTGAGACTAAGTCTAAAGATGACGCAAGGGGCAGACTACTATCGTCTGGTGCCAAGTCTCAAGACCTCTTCACGTACCTTGGCAAACTATGAACATCATTGCACTAGATTTTGAAACTTATTACGACAAAGAATACAGCCTATCAAAGATCACAACCGAAGAGTACGTTCGCAGTGAATTGTTTGAAGCGATTGGGGTAGGAGTACAAGTCAATGACGAACCGACCGTTTGGTTTTCAGGGGACCATCAGCAGACGTACGATTGGCTCCATGAGTTTGACTGGCAAAATAGTTTTCTTCTTGCTCACAATGCTGTGTTTGATGCCTCTATTCTTTCTTGGCGCTTTGATATTTACCCTAAAGGTATTCTCGACACTCTGTCTATGGCTCGTGCGTGGCACGGTGTGGATGTGGGAGGGAGCCTCGCATTTCTTGCTGAGAAGTACCAGCTTGGAAAGAAAGGAACGGAGGTAGTCAACGCGCTTGGTAAACGTAGGGCGGACTTCAGCCCTGATGAGTTAAAGGCGTACAGCGGGTACTGTATTAATGATGTCAATCTGACCCGTGCCTTGTTCGATATCTTGATTCAAAACTTCCCCACCAAGGAATTGAAAGTTATCGACACAACCATCAAGATGTTTACCGAGCCTACGCTTGAGCTTGACTTGCCGCTTTTGGAGCAGCACCTGGAGAATGTCAAGGCTAAGAAAGAGCAACTGCTTGAGATGGCTGCGGCTAACCGTGATGACCTGATGTCCAATGACAAGTTTGCAGAACTGCTCAAGAAGCTGGGCGTCGAGCCTCCTGTCAAGATCAGTGCTAAGACGGGCAAGGAAGCATGGGCGTTTGCCAAGACAGACGAGGCGTTTAAAGAGTTAGCTAACCACCCTGACCCTCGGGTGCAGATCCTGGTTGGTGCCAGACTTGGTAACAAGACAACCCTCGAAGAGACCCGCACACAACGGTTCATCGACATCGCCAAGCGTGGGTGTATGCCTGTGCCTCTCAAGTATTACGCTGCCCACACGGGGCGTTGGGGTGGTGATGACAAGGTGAACTTGCAGAATCTACCGAGCCGTGGACAGAACGCTAACAAGTTAAAGAGAGCGATACGTGCACCGGAAGGGTTTGTGATTATCGACTCGGACTCATCGCAGATCGAGGCACGGGTGTTGGCTTGGCTTGCTGAGCAGAACGATCTCGTAGAAGCCTTCGAGAAAGGTGAGGATGTCTATAAGATTATGGCTAGTGCCATCTACGGTAAGCCGGTTGAAGAGATCAGTAAGGACGAAAGGTTTGTCGGTAAGACGACAATCTTAGGTGCAGGGTACGGCATGGGGGCGGCAAAATTTGCCGCTCAGCTAAAGGTGCTTGGCACTGAGGTAGAGGAAGCTGAATGTAAACGCATTATCGATGTGTACCGCAGCACCTATGCCAAGATTCCCGAGCTATGGTCGAGTGCCCAACGATGCCTAGAAGCGATCATTCAAAAGCAGTCTGCGTCCCTTGGGCGTGAAGGTGTACTGACATTCGATCCCCTGGAGCAGGGGTTCATGCTGCCTAACAAGTTGTGGCTACGATATGAGGGGCTGCACAAAGTAACTACCGATGGCAAGACGCAGTACGAGTACCCCACTCGGAAAGGCGCAACCAAGACGTATGGTGGTAAAGTGATTGAGAATCTGTGCCAAGCTATTGCACGTTGTGTAATTGCCGAGCAGATGACGTTGATCGCTAAACGCTACAAGGTGGTGCTAACGGTCCATGACGCAGTTGCTTGTATTGCACCGAAGAAAGAAGCTGAGGAAGCCAAAGCGTATGTCGAACAGTGCATGCGAAGTCGCCCTCAGTGGTGCATTGATTTACCCCTTAATTGTGAGGCAGGATATGGTGAGAGTTACGGAGACTGTTGATTTTTCCCCGTTTTACATTAGTGCACAGCAACATCTTAAGGAGTTGTACGTCGCAGCAAATGATAAGAAGTTTGAGGAAGCGTTGCTGATCGTCAATGAGTTGGTCGCAGATGTTCGGCAGCTTCAGATTGCACTGCTCAGTCACGTAGACTCTGGGATATAACATGGCTGCTTGGTCTTATTCCTCCCTCTCACTGTTCCAACAGTGTCCCAAGAAGTACTATCACCTGCGGGTGGCAAAGGATTTCAGGGAGCCTGAGACCGAGCACCTCGCCTATGGCAAGCTTGTACACGAAGCGGCAGAGTTCTACATCAAGAATGACGTGCCGATCCCCCCGCAGTTCAGATTCATGCAGGAGCCGTTGGACGCGCTCAAGCAGATTGGTGGAGAGTACCTGTGCGAATACCGCATGGGGTTGACTAAAGATCTTAAGGCATGTGACTTCTTCGCACCCGACGTGTGGTGGCGTGGTGTGGCTGATCTTGTGATTATTAAAGATGACAAGGCATTTCTGGTGGACTACAAGACGGGCAAGTCTTCCAAGTATGCAGACACCAAGCAGCTAGAGATTCTGGCACTTGCCTTGTTCGTGCACTTCCCGCAGATCAAACGCATTAAGGCGGGGCTGTTGTTTGTTGTTGCAAACGATTTTGTAAAGGTGGACTACGACACTAGCGCACCGCAGCTTCACTGGGTAAAATGGATGCGAGACACAGCACAGTTGGAAGCGGCGTATGAAAACGATGTGTGGAACGCACGTCCTAACTTCTCCTGTAAACAATACTGCGCTGTGACAAGCTGCCCCCATAATGGACGACATAATTGAGCGGTACATGCACCAAGCAATGGTGCTGCTTGAGTCGAAAACGCCTGGGAAAAGCGTGACGGTGTATAGCTACATAGCGCCCAAGATGTACATGGTTAGGGATTGGGTTGCTGAGGATCATCCTGGGGTTAAGATCGTTAAGATCTTTAGCGTTGGGACGAAGAAGTACGAAATCGAACGGGAGAAATACTATGCCCTATACAAAAAGTCCTCGTCCGTACAAGCACGAGTACCAGATGCAACTGAAGCGTGGTGAGCATGAGAACCGTATGGAGCGGCAACGTGCCCGTCGTGCAGTAGATAAGAACGGTAAGGACAATAACGGTAATGGCAAAGCCGATACCCGCGAAGGTAAAGACATTGCACACAAGCGTGCCCTCAGTAAAGGGGGTAGCAATAAAGACGGTTATAGCGTAACATCAGCTTCAACAAATAGATCGTTCAAACGTAATTCATCGGGCAAGTTGGTTTCAGAAACTAGCAAGCGCGAACGCAAGAAGTAAGTAGTACCGTAGTACAAGTTTTTGGGTGGGCCGGAGTGAAAATTCACTTTCGGCCTGTTGGTGTCATGGAGAGTGAAAATGAAAGCGAAAATAAGTGAAAAAGAGTTTGCGGCTTTGGTAAAGATTGAAGGTAGATATTTAGAAGTATTTAAGGAAGAGCGTAAGCGGTTAATCCCAAAGGAACCAGCGTGGTCATGTGATTTTGGATGGACTGCATGGATTACCAACGGTCCAACAGTCTTTAAGGTAAGTGATTTTATGAAGACCCGCAAAGGGGCGGTTAGCAACCTATATAGAAAATATTATGCAGATAGTCGCTAACAAAGCCCTGCTCCTGAGAGTCAGGCAACCGAACCGGATTACAACGGTCATACCAAAGAGCAAGATCTTAGACAGTGGGGAGGTGCTAGTTAAGTGGGGGCTAGAAGAAGCACAAGTCCTCAAGAACCTGCGAATCAAAAACGTCCCGTCCCCCATCACTGCACAGTACGATTGGCCTGGACTACACAAACCGTTTGCACATCAACGCACAACGGCAGAGTTCTTAACGTTGCACCGACGAGGCTTTTGCTTTAACGAGCAAGGCACCGGCAAGACTGGCAGTGTTATCTGGGCAGCGGATTACCTGATGAACATCGGCATGATACGTAGAGTTCTTGTGCTGTGCCCACTGTCCATCATGCAGTCAGCATGGGTGAATGATCTGTTTAAATTTGCTATGCACCGCACAGTGACGGTGGCCCACAGCTACGACAGAAAGAAACGCATCGAGGCAGTGAACGCAGACTCTGACTTTGTGATCTGTAACTTCGATGGTCTAGAAATTATAAAAGATGCAGTTAACCAAAACGACTTCGATCTAATCGTGGTCGATGAAGCTAACGCATACAAAACAGTGAGTACAAAAAGATGGAAGGCACTTCAATCAATCATCAAAGCAGATACATGGATCTGGATGTTAACGGGCACACCCGCAGCACAGGCACCAACAGACGCATACGGATTAGCAAGGATCATCAATCCTTCTGGCGTACCACGCTTCTTTGGTTCGTTCAAAGACCAAGTGATGCAAAAGATAACGAACTTCAAGTGGGTGCCCAAGCCCCGCGCAGAGGACATCGTGCATCAAGTGCTACAGCCTGCTATCAGGTTTACTAAAGAGCAGTGCTTAGACTTACCGGACATGACCTATGTGACTCGGGACGTGCCGCTAACTAAACAGCAGATGCAGTACTACGAACATATCCGCAAGCACATGACAACGATAGCAGCAGGTGAGGAGATCACAACAGTCAATGCCGCAGCCAACCTGAACAAACTCCTGCAATTATCTTGTGGTGCAGTTTACTCAGACAGTGGTGAGGTGGTGTCGTTCGATGCGTCTAATCGTATTGAAGCGTTGAAAGAAGTGATCGACGAGGCAAGTCACAAGGTGATTGTTTTTGTACCGTACCGACATGCCATACAACTTGTTAATGAAGAGCTTACCAAGTCGGGCTACTCCTGCGAGATTGTGAACGGTGAAGTTAGTGTCAACAAACGCACTGATATATTCAACCGATTCCAAACGCAGCCTGACCCCAAGGTGCTTATCATTCAACCACAGGCAGCATCACACGGTGTCACACTCCACGCGGCAAACGTTGTGATCTATTGGTCTCCAGTGATGTCTGTAGAAACTTATTTACAGGCGAACGCACGAGTGCATCGAGCGGGCCAACGTAACCCATGCACGGTGGTGCACCTTCAAGGCTCGCCGGTAGAGAGAAAGATGTATGCCATGCTCCAATCCAAAGTGGACATCCACACGAGATTGGTTGACCTTTACGACAACATCATGAAGGAGAGTTGACATCCATAAAGTTTATTGGTAATATTTAGTTGTAATAACTAGGAGAGTGAAAATGGATATGAAAGCTGATAAGCTTGTCAAGACGTACATCAAGATACGCGACAAACGCAAAGAGATTGCAGAGCAGTACGAGAAGGAGGATGCAGAACTAAAAGAAAGCCTAGAGCTTATCGAGAGCGAACTGCTTGAGGTATGCAAACAGATGGGTGCTGATGGTTTCAAAACCGAGTATGGTACGGTTACTCGCAAGGTTGCCAAACGATACTGGACAAGCGACTGGCACTCGTTCCACAACTTCATCAAAGAGCACAGTGCTTTAGAACTGTTGGAAAAGCGTATTGCCCAAACCAACATGTCCGTGTTCCTTGAAGAAAACCCTGACCTGCTTCCCCCTGGTCTTAACATCGACAGCAAGTACGCTGTCACCATTCGGAGAAAATGATGAGTGAATTAACTGTTTTAAGTAGCAACCTTCCCGCGCACCTTGCACAGTTGGGAGGGTTAGACGATGTAACCCGTGCGCTTATGGGTAGCGGTGGTAGTGTCCCCCGCATCTCCATCGAGGGTGGTGTGTTCCGCATGATGCTCAACGGCAAAGAAGTTGCCAAGAACGAAGATCGTGCGATGAACGTAGTTATCGTAAACGCAGCGCCCAAGGTATCTCGTATCTTTTATATGGGTACATACAAGAAGGGTGCTGTGACCCGTCCCACTTGCTGGTCTGCTGACGGTGAAACCCCTGACCCGTCTGTGAAGGAACCGCAGAACAAAACCTGCAAAGGTTGCCCACAAGATGTTAAAGGCTCTGGCGCTGGTGATTCACGTGCTTGCCGTTTCCAACAACGTCTTGCTGTGGTGCTTGGGCATGATCTTGATGGCGAGGTCTATCAGCTTACGCTGCCTAGCATGTCTATCTTTGGTGAAGGTGAACCTGGGAAGTGGCCTCTGCAAACCTATGCCCGTTTGATTGGCACCAAGGGTATTCCTATCTCTGCCGTGGTTACTGAGATGCGTTTCGATACAAGCAGCCAATCACCCAAGCTGACGTTCAAGCCTGTGCGTTATTTGGAGACCAACGAGTTCACGACGGTCATTGAGAAGGGTAAGTCCGAAACCGCTCAGAAAGCGATTACCATGACGGTTGCACAAGTAGACGGTGTACCGGAAACCGCTGACCTTGATATTCCTGGTGCACCCCCACAAGCCGCAGCAGTTACCCCTGCTACAGCCGAAGTGGAAGCAACCGCTGAGCCTACCAAACGCAGCGTGAAGAAAGAAGAGCCTGCACCCAAGAAAGATCTCAGCAAAGTTCTTGAAGAGTGGGATGACTGATACGGATACTTAAAAGTTTGAGGAGGCTAGGGGGCACCCGAAAAGGGTAGTCCGCCGTCCTATCCCTGCCTACCTTAATTTACGACGGCGCATTGGAACGACGGCATGTTTTCAAGGAATGATTTCCTAGCGGCAGTGCTCCCCCCAACGGGGCCATACTGTGCGGTGGGATTACACAGCGACAGATCACCAAAACAAATATTCGTCGATACCATTGAGGAGTTGTCAGACCAAGCAGATGTGCTGGTTCATGATGGTTACGACGCATACTTCGCAACAGCTTCATACAACAATGCCAAGGAGGGGCGCAAAGGTACAAACGTTAAAGAGCTTGGATCACTGTATCTAGACATCGATTGTGGCGCAGGTAAAAAATACGAAGATCAAACCGAAGGACTGAACGCGCTCAAAGCGTTTGTAAAGCAAGCAAAACTTCCTAAGCCTACAGCAGTTATTAACTCAGGGCGTGGACTGCACGTGTACTGGGTGGCTGACAGACCGCTGAGCGCAGCAACATGGAAGCCCAAAGCAGAAGGACTCAAGGCACTGTGCAATACGCACGGGCTTTTCGCAGACCCCGCAGTAACAGCAGATACAGCACGTATCCTGCGAATCCCAGAAACACTGAACTTTAAAAACCCCGACAGCCCACAAGCTGTGACCGTGCTGATGTGGGGCAAGCGTATTAACTTTGAAGACTTTGAAGATCAACTAGCTACGGTTGAGTCAATCCTTGACATCCCTGGAGAAAAGCCCTTCGTGCGCCAGATGGACGCAACGACGATGGCACTCATGGGGAACTATCAGTCTAAGTTCAAGAACATATTAATAAAGTCTCTCAATGGTGAAGGATGCGCTCAGATCGCATACGCCTACGAGAACCAAGAAACCCTAGCAGAACCTTTATGGCGTGGTGCGTTGTCCGTAGCGTTACGGTGCGTCGATGGTGAAAAGGCTATCCAGCTACTGTCCAAAAAGCACCCAGAGTACAACCCACAACGTACTAAGGATAAAGCTGCTAAAACCAAAGGACCGTACACCTGTGATTGGTATCGTAAAGAAAACCCAGCGTTATGCGCGGATTGTCCGCAAAAAGTTTCGTCGCCTATTCTTCTTGATCGGGAGGTGGTAGCAGCGACTGAAGAAGAACGTGTTGTCGTATCTGTAGAACCTATAACAAAAGAAGAAAAGACTTATCAGATCCCACAGTATCCGTTCCCGTTCTTTAGGGGGCGTGTCGGTGGTATTTACCGCAAGGCATCAAGTGCCGACGAGGAAGACGAACTCATATACCCATATGATTTCTATGTGGTGAAGCGTATCCACGATCCCGAAGAAGGTGAAACATTGTGGCTGCGCCTCCATCTACCCAAAGATGGCACCAGAGAATTTATGATTCCTTTGAACGCCGCGCTTTCCAAAGAGCGGTTTGTTAACACGATTGCTGCCCAGGGTATGGCAGTGCTAGGTAAGAAACAGGACGCGCTTATGTTGTATGTCACAAGGTGGGTTGAAGAACTGCAAGCAATTGGTAAGTCAGAGATTGCACGTAAACAATTTGGTTGGCTCGATGACAACAGCAGCTTTGTGATTGGTGAACGCGAGATTCTCGCAACAGGCGAAGAGGTTTACAGCCCGCCCACAAGTGCCACACTACCTATCGTGCCGATGATGCAATCGAAGGGCGACTTCCACGTATGGAAAGATGTCATCAACGCATGGGGTAGGCCCAACATGGAGCAGCGAGCGTTTGCTTTCTTCATGGGATTCGGTGGTCCACTGATGAAGTTTGTAGGTGGTGGGATGCTCGATGGCTTTGTACTGAACCTTATCAGTCAGAAGGGTGGCTCGGGCAAAACGACGCTGCTTCATGGCATCAACTCCATATACGGCAGACCTAAAGAACTTCTCCTGTCTTACAAAGATACGCACAACCACAGACTGCAACGGTTGGGTGTCATGCAGAGTTTGACTCCGACGATTGACGAGTTGACGAACATGGAACCCAAGATCATGTCGAATCTGGTCTATGACATCACGTCAGGCAAGGGCAAGAACCGCATGTCCTCCAAGGCAAACGTCGAGCGTGTAAACAATGTATCGTGGTCTATCCCCGTCGTAACAACATCCAACCGGCGTATCAAGGACGCGCTGTTAACCATTAAGTCGTTTCCCGAAGCGGAGCTGTTACGCATACTGGAGGACTACATCCTGCCTGATCCGCATGATGACCCGACGTGGTCTAAGGCTCACTTTGGCAGACTGACAAACAACTACGGGCATGCGATAGACCCTTACATCCGGTATATCGCTATGAACTTGCCTACCGTTATTGAACTGCTAAACCGGATCAACGAGAAGCTAGATAAAGCAGCCAACATCGTTAACACAGAACGCTTCTGGTCTGCCGGTATAGCGATTGCGATTACGGGTGGCATCATTGCCAAGAACTTAGGACTGCACGACATCGCTGTTGAGCCTGTCTTTAAACACGCAGTAGATCTTGTGAAGCGCACCCGCGAGCAGAATCGTGAAGAGTTCTCACACGTCAATGACTATCTGGGTGGGTTCTTGCAGCAGCATTACCACGACATACTTGTTATCAACAACGAAGCAGACAAACGCACAGGGATCGCAGTTGCTCCTTTGCGGGAACCCAAGGGCAAGGTCGTGGTGCGATACGAGCCAGATACCAAGCGTATATACATCGATGTGCGAGACTGGCGGGCAGCGGTATCCAAAGACTATATTGACTTCGACGGATCGTTGCAGCCCTACAAGAAGAACGGCTCACTCTTAGGCATCAAGCGCAAGCGCATGCTTAAAGGCACGATTGCTAGTGATGCTAGCGCAGTCAACGCACTAGAGTTTGATAGCTCGAAACTCAACGTGTTCTCAGAGGAGGTGATCCTTGATAAAAGTCTTAGACGTGACGATGACAGTCCCTTGGTCAACGTTTGAGATCGGGATGTCTTTCTTTATCCCTTGTCTAAACACCGAAGAAATAGAAGAAAGAGTGCGATGGGATGCAGCTCGTTTTAGATATCAGCTTGTCTGTAAACAAGTTATCGAGCGTGGTATGTATGGATTGCGCTGTTGGCGGATAAAGTGATATAGTCCGCTCGGAATTCTTCACTCTCCTGGCGCTCCTCCCAATTAGTGCTAGGTTGTCCCCGGCCCTCTGCCGGGGTTTTTTTAAAGTCCTGCTACTTCTTTGCGTAACGCTGGAATGTTGTAGGCACGGAGTAACTCATTCTCCGTCCGTTCAATCTCATCCAACCGATCTTTCTTCTCAGCACCCGTCATGGTTGGGTCGTTAGAGATTAGCTTGCGGAAAGCTCGCATCTTCTCCAACTGCTGATCGATTTGGTTCATGGACCGCCGCAAGGCAAGCAGATTGACACGGTCATCGTTCAGGTATTCCTGCAATTCTTCTGCACGTCCCTGAGCCTTTAACCCGTTCATGGTGTAGACCACCTGCTCAACTTTCTCCCGCAGATCGTAGTACTGCTCTTTGTACCCGCCTGGGATCTTGTCATACATAAACGTCTTAAAGGCAGGCATCTCATACAGCCGCTTGTCGGGCCTATCAGTGAACAACATGTTCGACAGATCCAGCACCGTGCCACCTGCAATACCCGTGGTGCCCCGCACAAAATACTCAAGCTTCATCGGAGAGATGCCAGCCAGACCGCCAATCATCTTTGCAATCTCAGAGGTCGAGTCTGTGAACTGCTGTGCAGGTTCTAACTTCTCCAGCCCCCGTCCAACTATCGGTGTGCCCGTAAAGAACGAGTAGTTCACCAGCAACTCAAGCGCAGGCTTGACAGCTTGGGGTGTCAAGTTAGGTCCACTAAACGCATCAAATGCAGCGGTGCCGATAGCCTTGCGTAGTGCCGCCGCATCCTGCGGACGTTCGGTGCCTTGGCTAGCGACGTAGTTGTACATGCGCTCGGGGATAACTTTGAAGAAGAATCCAACTTCGGGAGCAACTGGTATCTTTACTCCTGTCCCCGGCACAATAAAGTTTTTATCCTTCTCATAATCGCGCAGCCCTTCGTACTCATCATCACCACCCACCAACATCGTATAGATCGTGGCAAGCGTGGCAAGTTTCACACCTGTACCAAGGAACATCTTAAAAGCTTCGCTACGCTCGGTAGCTGCAACCCCACGTCCGGTCATTGTGCGGTAGAACACATCCATACCTTGGATGTAGGCGTTCATAAACGGAATGAGTTGGCGCATTAGACCCACCGTCCGGTTTGCACCTTGCCGTTTAAAGTTGATAACTTCTTGAGCGCGATACCGTGCAAGCAGCACGTCACCATCGGGGAACTGCGGCGACTTAGTTTCTTCTAACGTCTGCTCAAAGACTGCTTTACGCAACGAGGCATCAGAGGCGATGGAGAATGACTCCATGAACGACAGCCCCTTCTCAAGCACAGACCGCTGCCGAATCCCAAACTCTTTCTCAATCTCATCCTTGGCACGTCCAGGCATCAGGTCATATGCGCCCACAATCCCAAACTTCTCAAGCTGCTGTGTCGTGGCATCTCCACGGTACGCGCCCACTGCACCTGTTAAGACTTTGGCAGCAACCTCAAACGGATTCTTCACGCCTGATGTCACCGTGGCGCGATACGCATCTTGGAATAACTGACTTGCTGCGAACTGAGGAGTAGCTGTGGTCGTGCGCCGTAAGATGTTAGCGAACGCAGTGAAGCTGCTGAGGATCGGACCCCCCATGCTTTCCACACCCTTGAACGCATAAACATCTGCTATCGACTCGTACTCATAGACTTCAGGCTTGCCATCGCGGTAGATATAGATTGTCTTGTTGGGATCAACTCCAGGCTGTCCTTGGCGTACCTGTCGCGCACCTAACCCGTTGGATACAAATGCGTCAGTGAGTTGCACCGCAGCATGGTTGCGTATCGCACCGTTAACAAGCCAGAAGGACAGGCCCACCATGTTGTCAAAGATGTCGTTGATCTCGTCGGTGCCGCCTCGGATCTCTTTCATCTGCTTGAGGTTGGTCA
>JACCDW010122771.1_pt1 | contig 12662 bp, 20 predicted proteins | sample 7449781 | NCBI WGS metagenome assembly JACCDW01 (sample SAMN15323449, study PRJNA562643) | freshwater metagenome | isolation source: river surface water | place: USA:Blue River Watershed | collected 2017-08-18
CTTCATAGTCGTACCTTTGTCTGCTACAGGGACAAGACCGACCCTACTAGCGTCGTGTATGTGGTGCGCGTTCTCAAGTGGCTGCCGCGTCCTACGAGGATGCTGAAGCCGCTTTCTGGAGCTGCAGGGGGCGCAACGTAAAACCCATAAAAACTAAGACCAAACCAAACAAAAAAGCAAAACCAAAAACGGAAGAAAGGGTGCAGGGCAGACCTTTTTCCATACTAAGCTTTTTGCTACATGTCCCAAATGTCAATTCCTAAGTTCATATAGGCCTCAATACGACGAGGATGCCAAGTCACCTGCATAAGCTCTTCTTTGAATTGATTCACTCTTGTTTTTAGAATCTGTCTACAATGGTGTTTGAACCTAGGTATATACTCTTTTGATAAGCGCTGAATATAGAGTACATCAACCGTATGAAGCAAACTACCTTCTACATGGAGATTTGTTGCTCGTTGAAGAAACAAAGTATCGACGGCCAAGGAATGGAAAAGCATCAGCCAAGCATTGGAGCATGTCATGCAAGCAAACAGATAGGAAAAGGCAGCCTCGTAAGAAATCCAACTCCCATGTTCTTGATAGTGTTCAATGAGAACACGTACCCAGGAATACAGTAAGCACTGAAGAACCATATAACAATCCTCTGGGCCATTCAAAAAGACGGTTACTTCATGGGCTGCCAGGGCATCTCCTTGACTCAGTCGTTTCAGAATGTGTTTTAAGCAACTGGATAAGCAATGAGTGTTCCAAGAGACTGGGACTGCGGCTTGCTGGACTAAAAAACGGTAATACTCCTCAAAATTGGGTTGTAGACCTCGTACATGAACTTCAGGAACTAGAACATGTCGTTTAGAAAGTTGGAAGGAATATTCATAGAGTTCTCTCTGAGAGAGCCAAGACCGTCTGTACCAAGCTGGATGACGGAGAAACCAGTCATCGTAATAGTGCTTATGTGTTTTACATGTGCGCTGACCCTGCATTTTTTTCAATCGACATCTCCTATGGTCACGTCGTGAGAATGCCAAACATTGCTCTTGTTCATAGACTGCGATACTATGTGTCATCCTATAAAATTAAGTACAATGTATTTAGATAACTGGCCCAAAGACTTTGTACGAAGTACTTGAAGATGAACGACTCAATGCAAGCCACGCAACCAGAGCAACCTGTTGCAAAGCCTAAGCGGCAACTTACAGATGCACAACGCGCTGCGTTGCAAAAAGGTCGTGAGCGACTTGCTGCCAAGCGACGTGCCGAGCAAGAGGTAGAAAAAAATGAGTTGGTAAACCTAGAGTCCACAGAAACTAACGAGGAACTTGTACCTGAGACCTACAAAAGTATCTGTGCAAATACGGCTATTGTTCTTCTATCCTATTTCATCATGTTTATCGTGTCCCAGCACGTTTGACCAACATCGCTCAAGGGAATTTCACTCTCAACATGAAACCACCGCCAACCATCACAGTCGTACACACTAAGTTCCTTAATCTGGTCTCGTGAGTTCAGATGAAGGAAGAGGAGCATAGGATCAAAGCTATAGGGAATTCCTGACTTGATAACCGCTGTATGCTTGAACTGTTTATCCATAATTGCTCTCTGTGATACACGCTCTACAAACTTGACACTCGAAGAGCTCATACGAATAATCGTATAATATCGCATTGTACCGGTTTTGTTTGTGTAGTGTACCCAAATTAGTTCAATTTTTTAGGTTCTAGTTCGTAGTACACTCAGTGCTCCTGTAATAAGTCCTGCGCCCAATAAGGCACCTCCAGAAGGCACTTCTTTCGCATACGTTAATCCCCATCCGTAGCCAGCCGCAACACCAATAAAGGTTAGAATGCTGAAAATGGCAGTAGGGAGACGAGGAATCGACCAAAAGCGCAGACCGTAACCTAGGAATCCAATGAACACATTAAAGAGTACAAGAGGAATCCATTTGTTGATATCTGTAGATAAAGGTGACTTACTGACACCAAGGAAGGCAAGAAGACCCAAGAAGGCGCCAGGATAGAGTTTGAGAATAGGTAAGAAAGCAGAGGGCTCTTGGCCCGTCTTGGCAATCATATAAATCATTGTTTCTGTAAGAGCAGATATCAGCGATGCAATAATACCAATGGATATAGACTTTGTCGTCTTTTGATTTTCAAAGCCCTCTTTTTGTTCATCACCGTTACCATCTTTTGTATATTTGGAAATGAGTAAAACACCAAGGAACGCCATCGCAAGAAGGGGTAAAAGTGTCATATCAAAGGAATCCCCTAGAAAGAGAACTCCTGCAAGGATATTGAAAAAGGGGTAGGTATAGAATAATGCCAGTGCAGAGCCTGCAGGAAGATGCTGGTATGAGAGATACGACGAGCCAATATGCACTAAATTCATAAGTCCAAAAAGCAGACTCTGGGATGCTGATGACCAAGACCCCCATGAAAAGGCACGGTCAGCTGGACTCGAAAGTCCACCAGCCAGTAAACTATAGATACCGAGTCGTGCAAAAAGTTGTGTGGGGAGATTCACATGCACCTGTTTAATCAAGATAGGGTGGAGTGCGAGGGCAATTTCTGCCGTAATCGTAGTCAGTGTTGCAAGTTGACTTGAACCCAACATACCTAGTAAACGGGTGCATTTTTATTGGTCAGGAACGGGTTTCAGGGTCCTCCATCTCTTCGGATTCAGGGTCATCCTGGTCTTGGTCCTCATCGTCTTCGTCTCGCGTATTAATCCTTAGAAGGTCGTTCCCTTTCATGTCCTGAATCTCAAACTCGCCGTCTCCAAAGATACACCGAACAGGGTGAAGAAAGGTGTGAAGCTTACCGCTTGCAATCGTATCTTCGACTTGCGCAGAAGAGCCCTGAGACGTAAGCCACTCTTGGATAAGTTCTTTACTAATGATACTCAACACTCCTGCATCTACACCGTATTCATGTCCATCAGAACCCTTATAGGCTCCATCTCCATAGGCTGTGCTGTCGATAAACAGAATGCCCTTGGCTGAACGGTATACGGCAGGAGTGGCATATACTGCATCTGCCCACACATCTTCATAGAGCGGTGAGTCACCAAGTGGATAGCAGGGATCGCCGATGTAATACGTTCCTGCTGGCACGATAATCTCTTCTGGAACGTCTTTTCCTGTTATCATCTTTGCGTTTGTAAGAGGGATATTCCACTCGAATGTTGCAGGGGAAGCCATCCTAGAGAGTTCCAGTGACTGTTTGATAGCTGCAGTAGTATCCCCAAACAGTCTAAAATTGAATTCAATTTTATCCTAAGACTAGGTACTCCCAAATGCAGCCCTCTATGAGTATGCCAAAACTCCCTGATACCCCCAAAGACCCACTTACCTTTAAGATAGCAAGCACAGAACTGTGGCAAAAAGGTCAAGAGTCTGTGACCTATGGCAGCCGTCTTATCTTCCATTGCATTATGAAAGCTCTGAAAGACGGTGAAGGTGCATTGATTGGACGCCATGGTACAATTGAACTCACAACACTCCTTCAAGCTTGGCAAGACCCGAGTCTTATTGACGCGGAACGGTGTACAATCTTGGAGCAAAATGCGGGTATCTTTCCACGGACGGGTCCAAGTATTGCAACGTGGATTCGCCAGTACGGAGATGCTGTAGAATCTGCAGACTGTATGGCAACAGCATGGTATAAACCTCTTGCAGCTGCCGAGTGGCGGCATCTGGATTCCGTAAATCCTACAAGTCTACGAATTCCCCTTCGAAGTCTCGAGCCCTATTATTGTGCGCCTATCGACCGTTGGACACGTGCCCTGGAGGGTCAACGCGTCTGTGTCGTATCCTCCTTTGCTGAGACAATGCAACAGCAGGTCACATTGGCCGATGCCATTTGGAAAGAGGATTGGGAGACTCTGCTCCCAAGTACAACTACATGGTCCTTTGTACGCTCGTATTATAGTCCTGTTACTGCAAAAGGGTTTTGTGCATGGCCTGCTGGAATCGAGTCCTGGAAAGATGCGGTCGACGACCTCGAATCTCGAATCCTAGCCACAAAGTCAAAAATTGTACTCCTGGGTTGTGGTGGTTTGGCCATGCCCCTAGCCCATCGTTTGAAAGAACAAGGTTGTGTTGCTATTGTTATGGGTGGTGCCATTCAAGTTCTATTTGGAATACAAGGGCGGAGATGGGCAAATCATCCTGTCATTTCTGGATTTTGGAATGCCGCTTGGTGTAGTCCCAGCCCTTCTGAAATTCCTGGTGGAGCAAGTGCTATTGAAGGAGGATGCTACTGGTGAAAAATTGGATTTCTTTATAATGGCTCAGGTTCTGTACTAAAATGCCCCATCTTTGGAATGACTGGATTGCAGTCCGCCGTATTTGGTGGGTACAACTCCTGTACTGTATTCTTCTTCTTACGTCGTATGCACTCTTTGCGTATGTATTAGGGTGGCTTATACAGATTGAGTCTCCAAACTTACTTCAAATTCTTCTTCTTGCGGTCGGTTCTTTCCTAGGAATTGCAGCAATCTGTATCTCCATTATTGATTGTATCTTACTCTTCTGTCGTACCTCAGATTCTGTACTTCCTCTTGTTATTGAGCCTCAACCGCTTCAAGCTCTAACACCTAGACCCAATCCGATGCTTGGCCTCAGAAGAGTCTCTCTTGGTCAAAGCATCTTTCGCACCCCAACTGAACATCATGCATCTGAATCAAAAGAACCAGATGCATAGATACAAAAATTGATTCCCTACCTTTTTTCATACCATCTGGCAGAATCATGGCAGATGCAGAATCAAATGCTATTTATGAGGCAGATAAGGATGGTATGGAAGAATATATACAAGAACATCTTAGCACACTCAAGCCCATATGCTTTGCAATTCATTGCCATGCCCAAACCAAGATTTATGCGATTCTAAAGACATTCCTAGATGAACTTCACTACAACTACGGTGATCCGCTCCCATGGATTATGGCACTTGCAAAGCGAATGCATATTGACTGGCAGCCAACAGAGGATTGGACTACCGATGAAGATGAATGAATGATTCTTAGGCTGTATTTGAGAGTGCAGTTCTCAACATTTGAATAGCTTCAACCTGTTTAGTGAGAGGTGCAGTGTCCAAAACGGTGGACAATTCCTTTTTTACAAAATATCTTGCTTGCTTCTCATACGTTTTTAGAGGAATGTATCGATTGACAGCCTCCAGTTGAGATAACCAAGAAAAAGCAGCTTCATCATCATTGGATAGCGATTCGAGAGGTGTCATGCCCAGCTCCACCATCAGAATACACGCACGCATAACATCAGTTGTATAGGGTTCACGGCTTGTTTTTGTAAAGGCTTCTCTAGAGGATGAGTCGCGTGTCCAAAAGCGCTCCGCTGTAGAGGCGCTGTCTGTTGGAGCAAGCACAACCTCAGAAACAGTATCTTGAAGAGTACTATATTCTAGCATATCTGGAAGAAGGGATTTGAACCGCTGAAACACTTGGTTCAATACGGGTTGGCGAGACCAATATACAGTGAAACCCATTCTATATATGGTTCTCATTGTATATATTTAGGTTGTTTAATAACCACCGCGGAGACGGAGGACTAGGTGAAGCGTTGACTCCTTCTGAATATTATAGTCGGCGAGTGAGCGGCCATCTTCGAGCTGTTTTCCTGCAAAAATAAGTCGCTGCTGGTCTGGCGGGCGTTGCCACCTCTATTTTTCAATAGAGGACGGACTATACCTTAAGCAATCTCAGGATGCTACTCCGTCATAGATTACCGAAAACCATCTAGTCTCTGAACCTTCCCCATGCTCTAGCATAACGAGTTTAGGGGCTTGGATGCGGATTGTCCATATATTTTTGGCGTTATTACTCTACACGAGGTCATTACCCTGTCCAGACTGTTTTTTCAAAGCAGTCCTTAGTAGCCAAAACTTTAGGAGGTTCCCGCAGTTTGATCTTCTTGCGATTTGAGTGTAGTACTCTTATCACTAGCATTTGAGTTTTCATGAAAATTGCGAATATGTCTTCTTCTTCCTGAAGGGCTGGAATATTGATTCGTGCAATAATAACATTTGAACTTTTTATCTCAAGGCTCTTTTGAAATAGCAAGTACAGTTTCTACTTGTTTTATTTTATAAGGGATTAGCATAAATGGTTTAATATCGTCCAAGAATTGTAAAGACTGATTATGACTTAACACCCATTCATATCCTGTACATATCTTACCAGATGCTGCAGACTTTCTTACTCGTTTTTTTATAGCACCGCCCCAAATATGTTTTGCTATTTCTAAAGGTTTTATATCATTTTGTGCTATCCCAAGACGAAGCCTATTCATATTTGTAATGTCATTTGATACCCAACCTTCACCTTCATAAAATCCAGCAAACCACTGAACTACTTTATCCTTAGTAAACTCTTCCATGTTAATTACCTATAGAAAAAGACCTTTTAATATTTCAACTTTCATGTAGGGACTACAACTGTTTATCCACAACCGGAACCCTAACGGTTGTGGCAGAATGCTTTTCGGGACCCATTAGTTAATCCCCTCCTTGTCTTGAATCTTCTGCTTTACATTCTCAATCGTATCACTCGGTTCTACGTCGAGTGTAATCGTTTTGCCCGTTAGAGTCTTAACGAAGATTTGCATATCAGTTCTCTACTTATAAGGTCTAGAATATCTTTAACCCCGCTGAATCATACTCCTCGTAACTCTGCGCATAGGCTGGTCAAACTGCAGCATAAGAAGACCAACCATTGCTTGCACTTCATCATCCGTTACAGTCAAACGTCCCTCCTTTGACAGGGCAAGTCGTACATACTGCTCCATGCGCTGCTGAATAGGCTGACGCCGACTAATCCGAAGCCCAAGTCGTTCCGTCTCCATCTCCAGAAATCGTTCTAGCTGTGCGTCCATTGGAATAGATTCTATCTGTGTGTTGAATCTGGTGTGTATCAGTTCAATTTTTTAGGATCGAACCATTCATACGGTACATTAAATTTTAGCAACGAATAACGTGGTCCTGGCAGTGGCATAATACAAAGCTTTTCAAGCTCTTTTTTACGCAAGTGCGGAAAATCTTCACTTTGTCTCTCATACAGTTGTTCCAGAAATGGACTTGATTCTTCTACACAAACAAAATAGGGAATTTTACACTGTACAGGTTTGTTTACAACAACAAAGAGAGTCTTGAGTAGATTTGTTCCTCTGGATGCCATGCTGAATGATATTTAATAGGTTGGATTTAAATAGAATATAATACTATATCCTAGGTATAAAGAGTCTATGAAAACAACATTCGTTACAGCATTCATTGACCTACAAGAATCCAGGTCAAATGAGGCCTTTCTAGAATCTTGCTTTCAGCATTTTCTAAATCTAGCGTCTACTGGTATTTCAATGTACTGCTTCCTAAGTTCTAAACTTTATACACAGTTCGCAAGTAGATTACCCACCGAGTATCCGATTATCTACAGTATTCTTGAATTAGACGAAACATTTGCACATCGTGATTTGGAAGGACTTTCCTATTCACTCCCTGCAAATCGCTCTCCAGAAAAAGATACAGCGAACTATATGAAACTTATGAATGCAAAAATCGACTTTGTAAAACGTGCCATGGAGGTAAATCCCTTTCAGACGTCCCAATTTGCGTGGATCGATTTTCGTATTTGTCATGTTCTAACCAAAAACTGGACTGCATCTCTGGCATCCCTGCAAACGATTGCAACCAAATCTCTCAATCGTCAAAAGGTCGTGTTTCCTGGCTGCTGGAGCAAGGGTACACAATCAGACCAACTTACAACAACCATTAATTGGCGGTTTTGTGGTGGCTTTTTCATGGGAACTCGAGATGCACTTGAATCTATGTACGCCCTGACACGAAACACCTACAGAAAACAAATTGAAGCAACACGAGTCCTTGTATGGGAAGTGAATGTCTGGCATCAGATGGAACTCCAACATGGATTTGAAGTAGACTGGTATTCTGGTGATCACAACGAACGCATTTTGCAAATTCCCTCTGAATGGTTTTCTGCCTCGTAAAAAATTGAATTGTTAGAGACACAACTCTGTAGGCATGCTACAACAGTCATAGTATACCCTCGCTTCTTCAAACAGCCTACAAATGCCCCCCAAGAAGGTTGCGGGTTGTATCTTTATCAGCCCTGCAAAGCGGGTTCTCTGCGTGCTAGGAAGGGATGCACAGAAGTGGAGTTTTCCAAAGGGACATATTAAGAAGGGTGAAACTGCGTATGAGTGTGCAAGAAGGGAATGCTACGAAGAGACTGGGCATTATCCGCCTCAGGTGTGTAGACGTGTCATTCTTCTTCCCACTGGAACGTACTTTGTCTATGATTCCCATGAATTTACATGTCATACTCATGACACAAAGGAAGTTCAAGCTACTGCATGGCTGTCCTATATAACGCTGAAGCGCTGTTCTGTAAATCTAGATGTCAGTGCCTTTCTACGATACTATCCTGAACTTCTGGAGGCTCAAAGCTATACTTCACGATATTCTCAGATTAAGCCACTCGCATGGATCAGCACAGAGTCTTATTAGGCACCTATTTCATTGGCTTTACTTACGGAGGATTCCTCTATTTTCTCAATGATTTTGCCATCAGTCTTACGATTGGTCCAACCCAGTATTTTTTGGAACGATGGATATCCTATATGCTTGCAAGTATACTATCATCTTTATGGTTTTCTATTTGCATTCCCTGTTTTCAATGGTCCTTTGCCCAAGACCAGTACAGACAATCTCCTTGGAAACTTCACAGTGTCTGGACCTTTTACTTTTCCTGTATTCTTCCCTTTGCCACATTTTCAGGAACGGAATGGATTCTCCAGATTCTTCGTTTCGACGTGGACCCCAATCAACATGCAAAAAGTCTTACACTTATGCCTATGGCATTTCTCTTGACTACCCTGTTAGAATTAGGAAAAGGGTTTGATAAACTTCGACTCATCTATTTGGACCATCTGCTTGTAGATTAAGAACCACCAAGGCGATATCCACTGCCACTGAAAGGTACAAACCCAGTTTGAGGAATAGGAATAGGAAGTGCAAAGTCCTCTTCTGCATTCCAAGATGACCGAATGGGTGAAGGAGTTTCTAAAGGAAAGGCCATCTGGGGTGATTCAGGTCGTTCGAGAGGCTCCATTTCAAAGGGAACTTCTCCTCGCAACAGCACAAGTGGAGCCGGTTCCGTTGATTTTACAAGAATGTCAAGAGGTAGACCGCCAATCTCTTGACATTCAATCGTAAGAATCGTTCCCTCTTGCAGTGTATGCCATTTTGACAACGTTTCGGATACGATGGTGGAGACGTCAACTGCAGATGCAAGGTCTTCGTCCAGTGGCTGGAGTACAATTTTGGTTGCAGGAGGTGGCATTTCCTGAAGCATCCGCACTTCTACATATTCATGAATATCGAGAGCCGCGCACATACGAGATGGAAGAAAGATACCATCTCGATTCTCATTCTGATGGGAGGCTACGTGCAGAACAAATCGTTGTGTCCTCTGTGACACCTCCACCAGTAAAACTTCTGTTTCTTGGTTTTCAATCCATTGTGCCCAAATAGCCTGAGGAAGGACACATGCATCTGTATTTGCAAGTGCGGTATCGAGTACATCTAGAGAATAGGGTTGAAGAAATAGAATATCCATGGGTAAGGATACGGCATCCTCTAAAGGTTCCGCCCTGGCAATCCAATTTTTTCATACACAAGACTCCTATTGTTGGTCTCTTCATCGGTCTTCCAAACAAATTCTACATTTACTCGAGGATATTCAGGATCTGACTGATTTTCAGAAGCATTCTCTCATTGCACGCTATATAACAATTACAGAAGCTATGTATTCGCGGTCTATTCTATATGCCTATCTTTTTCATATTGGTCGCACGATTGTAAGTGTAGGAAGTCTAATTGTTCCCGCACTCCTATCTATTCAATACACATCTGGAGGAACAACTGAAACTGCACCCGTTGCACTCCAAATTTACTGGGCAACCTGGTGTATTAGTCTTCTCGTCACAATGTTTAATGGCATCTTGGCTGTTTTTAAAGTCGATAAAAAGTACTATTTTTTACATACCATTTATGAACATCTTCAAAGCGAACTCTGGCAATATATTCATCTAAGTGGAAAGTATGGTGGCCATTATACGAAAGGTCTTCCAGCTACCCACGCAAATCAATATGTCTTTATCTGTCATAATCTTGAAAAAATAAAACTCAAACAAGTGGAAGAAGAATACTATAAACTTCTTGAACACGCAAATGCAACACATGGGAGTACACAAGAGAAGCATACATCCCTAGATATTTCAGGAAATGCAGTTGACCCATCCAAAGTGATTGCTGGATTGTATACACCTACTCCAAATCAAAATCAATTGCTTGAAACAAAACTCGAATTGGCAACGGCGCTGGGACTTTTGCCCAAAAATACTCTACACCCTATTCAAGGAGCTGTCATCCAAGATGCAGCTGAGACAATCTCTAAAACGTCAAAGGGCTTTACAGAAAAGGCTCAAGCAAGTTCCACGCCGAGACTCCCAGGGTCCACCGCCCTTGCTGTGTCAGTGTAGTCCGAATTGTAATCGCCCTGTCATACGAGGAGAGACTTTTTGTCAATATCATAAAGTCCATGGATGTCCTATACAATCCCCTTTGACTGGTTCTGAACCAGCTTGGAATCCTGATGAGTATAATAAGGACAAGGGAATTCAACATAGCCATAACTGTCATGCCTACGCTATGCATGTCATTGATATGGAACGAGCCAACAAATGCCGAGAGGGAAATGACTGTCGCTTCGTAGTTGCGGGTAAAACAAGAGGGCATCCCGATTACACAGGAAATCAGGGAAAAACATGCAGTGATGTGTTGGCAAGAACAATGGCAGATATTCCATCTGCCTACCTCACAACCTTTCAGAATCGTTGTCAACCAGGATTCAGCAAAATTGCAATCGTCGTCGATAAAGAGCGTGATTTACACTACTATCGTCAAGACTCTGCTGCAACGCATGGGCTCTGGTCCCATAAACCAGGAGCTCGTGAAGCCACAAATCGTGATGCTGCAGGAGCTCTTATCTATCGTCCAGACCGTGCCTCTCGATATTATCCAAGAGAAGACCCTAATGATTCAGGACTGAATTATTCTAGTTTTTGCAGTTACATGTGCGTACCCAGAGATGGCTCCATCAAACTTGCAGGAGGTTCAAGAACACGAAAACGTAACCAGCGTTCATCGACTCGTAGACGTTTTCGCAAGTAGCTCCTGTCGAGTCTTCTTTTGCTGAGATAGCCATGCTTGCACATCTGTTTGTTTGAGGACCTCAGATTGAGGTGCCCAAAGAGATAAGGCCTCTGCACAATCCAGACGAAATCCAGGGTCCGTATCACAGAGCCCTCCTAGGATTTTCAGAATCATAGAATACCGTTCCTGAATTTTCAGCGAGTTTTCAAATTCAGGATCTAATAAAAGCTCCTGAAAGACACTTGTGAGAATAGTTCCAATGGCCCATGCATCAATCTTAGACCAATAGAGCTTGAAAAATCCAATATAGCTTTGGTCTTGATACGACCAACTGCTGGCTAGAAATCGACGGAGTCGCTGCATTTGGTCTTGTACAGACGTACCTGTAAAGACAGCAAGAGTATTCAGAATATCCTTCTTTTGCGAAATTGTGGCTAAGACAACAGATTCTGAAAGTTTAGACTCACGACCATTTACGACTGAAATTTCAGGAGGCTCTTGCGTAATCGCTGGATTGAATTCACGAAGGACGTGTCGATAGTTTAGAATATTCACTTGACCTGGTCTAAACGATACCCCAAAATCCAGAAGTTTTGGTGTTTTTGTATCTTTCAAGACAATATTTTGAACATGAATATCATAGTGTACAATACCTTTTACAAGAAGCAACGTACCTGCTTCGAGAAGATGTTGGCCGAATGCTAGATAGTCAATATTTCGTGCTTGTTTGGGTATAGATGCAAGTGTTCGACCCGCAAACGGCATAATGAGCTGAACTAGCGAATCATATCCCTTTCCTTTTGCAACATCGCATTTGGACAAATCCGGTTCTGTCTGTTGGGTTCGGGGCTTTGGAGTACACACTTCTTCAATAAGAACAAAATATTCAGAGGCATTCGGTACAGTTGATAAAGTCTGAGAGATGGAGTATTCTACTTTTGCCTCCTCTGGCCCAGTCACTTTTCCCACGACATGACGCTGTCCTGTGGGGTTTGTTTGTTTACACACCAAGGGTGGGTCAAATACACATCCGTAGAGACCACTCCCTACTCGTTTACCGCCAGTCTGCTCAGGCTTTCCTTTAGCCATCCTATTCTAGAGTACGATTCTCATTTCTCCTAGAACCGCATTCGTTTACATCCAAGGTGTCGTTTCTAGGATTCCAATAGGATAGGGGTATGGACTCCTGGTTTGTCTATATCTTTTGGATTTCTATAGTACTTCTGACACTTGGTGTTCTCTATGAAGTGGTACCATCACCCTTTCGAGAAGGATTTTCGGACCTCGTTCCTGTGGGTGACAGTCGCTTTTGGGCGAAACTGGTACCTCGTCGAGGAGACGTAGGTCCCGACCTTGAACAAGATGGTTATATTTGTGATACACGATATTTTTCAGGATATGCTGACCTCCAAC
>JACCDW011627590.1_pt1 | contig 12662 bp, 11 predicted proteins | sample 7449781 | NCBI WGS metagenome assembly JACCDW01 (sample SAMN15323449, study PRJNA562643) | freshwater metagenome | isolation source: river surface water | place: USA:Blue River Watershed | collected 2017-08-18
CCACCGCATAAGCGAGCAAGGGATGCACGCCGAACAGCATCATCAAACAGCCCACCACTTTGATGGTGTTGCTCATCAACATGACTTCGCCCTTGGGCCGTGAGTCGGCAAACGCGCCGACAAATGGCGCGAGCACCACGTAGAACAGAGCAAACATAGGCACCAGAGCAGCGCGCTGCCATTCGGCGGCACCATCTGATTTCAGCAATTCGACGGCTGTGACAAACAGTGCGTTGTCGGCCAACGAACTGAAAAATTGGGCCGACATGATCGTATAAAAACCGCGCTTCATGGATAGGTCTGACAGACGTGCATAAGGCTGCAGGCCTGTTGATTCTTCTTTCTTTTTTAACTACCCGAGGTTATATCACGCGGGTGCCACAATATTGACTATGCCCCGCCCGATTCAAGCCTTTGTTCACACCGACGCTTTGCGTCATAACTTGACACGCATGCGTGCCGCAGCACCCGACGCCCGTGTGTGGGCTGTGGTCAAAGCCAATGCGTATGGCCATGGCATTGAGCGGGTGTTTGAAGGTTTGCGTGGCGCCGATGGCTTTGCCTTGTTAGACCTGGATGAAGCGCAACGCTTGCGCAGCTTGGGCTGGCGCGGTCCGGTGCTGTTGTTGGAAGGCGTGTTTGAGATGCGCGACTTAGAGCTGTGCTCACGCCTAGACCTGTGGCACACCGTGCATTGCGATGAACAAATAGACATGCTCAGTCGTCACAAGACGCAAGTGCCGCACCGAATATTCCTCAAAATGAACAGCGGTATGAACCGCTTGGGTTTCACGCCCACGCGCTTTCGTTCTGCATGGACACGCCTGAACCAATTGCCGCAAGTGGATGAAATTTCTCTCATCACCCACTTCAGCGATGCCGATGGTGCCAAAGGCATTGCCGAGCAAATCGCCGCATTCATCAAAACCACCGAAGATTTACCAGGCGAGCGCAGCACATGCAACAGCGCAGGCTTGTTGCGTCACGCGCATGACGCGACGGTGGCCGCTGATTGGGTGCGTCCTGGCATTGCGCTATATGGCAGTGCGCCCGACTTCCCCGAGCGCAACATTGCCCAATGGGATTTGCAACCCACCATGAGTTTGCGCAGCCGCATCATTGGCACACAAGACTTGCAAGCGGGCGACACCGTGGGCTATGGCTCCTCGTTCACCGCAGATGCCGTGATGCACATCGGCATCGTGGCCTGCGGGTATGCCGACGGCTATCCGCGCCACTGCCCCACTGGCACGCCGGTGTTGGTCGATGGTGTGCGCACACGCACCTTGGGCCGCGTGAGCATGGACATGATTGCGGTGGACCTGACCCCTTGCGATGCCGCAGGTCATGCGGCGGGTTTTGGCAGCGAAGTCACGCTGTGGGGGAAGGCCAGTAACGGTGTGGTGTTGCCAATTGACGAAGTGGCCCAAGCCGCAGGCACGGTGGGCTACGAGCTGATGTGCGCGGTGTCGGGCCGCGTGGGATTCACGCAGGACTAAAGCGGCGCTCAGGGCTTGTTGAACAACGGATGCAAATTGTTGTGAACTGCGTTGAACACCTCATGCCCTTCATCAATTTGCAAGGTGATCCCAATGGGGCGTTCGGCAAACACGTCTGCGAAATGGGCTTGGGTCGCGGCTAACAGTGATTGACCAACCTGTTCAATCATCTCTGGTGTGCGGCCTTTGGCGATTCGAAAGTTCAAATATACATAAGCATAGTCGTCGCTGCCATCGGCAATGACTGCGTGCGTCGTTGCAAATGCCAACACGCGCGTAGCGCCGATGGGGAACACGGCTTTGCCATCCGGATGTTTGGCTGACAACATGGTGTTGCTCAAAGTTTGGCAAAGCTCAGCCATGTTGGTTTCTGCATCGAGCTGGGGGGTGTATTGAATGATGAGGTGAGGCATGTGCCAAGTGTCTCGCAGCTTTTACATCGTGTGAGCATTTAAAAGTAATAGAACTTAAATACTAAAATGCAATATTAGAAATTTATGTCTGTGCCTGCACGTTGTTATGAAAAATCTCAGCATCAAACTGCAACTGTCGTTGAGTGCCATCGCCGTCGGCTTTATTCTTTTGTTAGCGCAGCTGGGGCTTCAGTTTTATGTGCTGCGCGCAGACATCGTCCAACGCATTGAGAAAAATGAATTTCGGCAGCTGAGTGACTTTGCCAACAATTTGGATGAACGCCTTCAAGACAGCGTGGCCATGCTGGCCAGCGTTGGCCTGAATGTGCCCGCAGATCAGATCGGCGATCTGCCAAAGTTGGAGCGGTTTCTGCAGCGCGAACATGCCTTGTTGAACGTTTATGACGATCTCTACATTTTTGATGCCAAGGGCATTTTGCAAGTAGATTGGCCTGTCAAACCTGGGCGCCGTTCTTTGGACATGTCTGCGCGTGACTACATCCAAGGCGTGATTCAAACCCAGGTGCCCATCATCTCTAAGCCTATCTTGGGCAAAGCGACCAAGCAACCCATCGTGGTGGTGGCCGCGCCGATCTTGGACAAACAAAACCGGCTGGTGGGAATTCTGGGTGGGGTGCTGAATTTGTACAAACCCAATTTGCTGGGCTCAATCGCGACCCAGAAAAATGGTGAAACGGGTTACTACTACTTGGTCACCAAAGACCGCATGCGCATTGCGCATCCTGATGCCAGTTTGATTTTTAAACCCGTGCCAGAGGGCAGTGGCAATATTCCTTTTGAAAATGCCATCAAAGGATTTGAAGGCACGCAGGAGGGCTACACCACGCGTGGTTTGAAAGGTTTGTTCACGTTTAAACGCTTGCAAGCCACAGATTGGATCGTGGCATCGGTGATTCCATCCGAAGAAGCTTTTGCCCCGATTGACGCGCTGTACCAACGCATGCTTATCGTGACGGTATTGCTGATGTTGACGATGGTTCCGTTGTTGTGGGGCTTTGTTGCGAGGCTGGTGCGTCCTTTGGGCCAATTGGCCTATGCCATGCATGACAAGGCAGAGCAAATGCGCAAGGGCTTGCAGGTAACGCCGATTGCTGAAATGGGTGGGCAAGAAATTAAGACGGTGGTGCTTACTTTCAATGCGTTCATGGAGGCGAGGCAGCGGGCTGAAAACGAGCTTTCACTCGCGCGCGATGCCGCGCAGTCGGCCAATGAATCCAAGAGCAATTTTTTGGCAAACATGAGCCATGAAATTCGCACACCGATGAATGGCATCTTGGGCATGACGGAGCTGTGCCTGCAAACACGCATGACCACGGAGCAACGCAGTTATTTGGAGATGGTGTCGGCTTCAGCCAACTCCTTGTTGGTCGTCATCAACGATATCTTAGACTTTTCCAAAATCGAGGCACAAAAACTCTATTTGGATCCGCATGAATTTTCATTGCATGCGCTGATTCGTCAGGCGACGCGAACCCTGTCGTTGCGTGCATCCGAAAAAGAACTGGAACTTGTGTGCGATGTGGCCGTCGATGTGCCAGACATGGTGGTGGGCGACCCCTTGCGTTTGCAGCAGGTGATCAGCAACTTGCTGGGGAACGCCATCAAGTTCACTGCGCAAGGTGAAATTGTGTTGACAGTGGTGTGTCGACAAAACGCCTCAACGCCAGAAAGTATTGGCTTGTTTTTTCAGATCAAAGACACAGGCATTGGCATTTCACACGACAAGCAAGCTTTGATTTTTGATGTGTTCACGCAAGCAGACTCCAGCACCGCACGCCGCTTTGGCGGATCAGGTTTAGGCTTGGCCATCAGCCGTAATTTGGTGCAAATGATGGGCGGCGAGATTGATGTGAGCAGCGAGGTTGGCAAGGGCAGCACCTTCAGCTTCACCGTACAGCTGCAACGCGCACAGTCCCCTCACGTCACAGCAAAACAAATTTTGCCCAGCCTGCAAGGTCAGACAGTTTTGGTGGTCGACGACACGGCCAGCAACCGCCATATGCTGACCAAGCGTTTGACGTGCGCTGGCTTGCATGCCGTCGCCACAGACAGCGCTGCACATGCATTGCATTCCCCCCAATTGCCGAAAGCGGCCTTGGCGTTGGTGGATGTGAACATGCCTGATATTGATGGGTATGACTTGGTCAAGCAGTTGCGTCAAATCAAAACAGCCGCACAAATGCCCATCCTCATGATGGGCACCTTGAGTGAGCAAATCAGCCAAGAGCAGTTGGACCAGTTGGATATCCAAGGCTTCTTGGTCAAGCCCATAGATTCCTGTGAATTGGTCGCATCGCTGAACCGTGTGTCTGCTGTGAATGTCGTGCACGATGAACCGGTTCGCGCACCACGAGACGCGGCTGCGCTGACTGCTACACGGCAAGTGTTGCTGGTGGAGGACACACCGATCAACCAAACCTTGCAGTCCATTTTGCTCAACCGCATGGGTTATGAAGTGACGCTGGCGAACAATGGCCTAGAAGGCTTAGAAGCATTCAACACGCAAGCGTTCGATTTGATCTTGATGGACATTCAAATGCCAGAAATGGGAGGCATTGAAGCCACCCAATTGATGCGTGAACAAGAGCAGCTGCGACAGTTGAAACGCACCCCCATCATTGCAGTGACGGCCAACGCGCTCAAAGGCGATCGCGAACGGTACTTTGAGGCGGGGATGGATGGTTATGTGTCCAAACCGCTATCAATGGATTCGCTCAAAACAGAAATGGCGCGCGTGCTCGCGCAAGCCAAGTTTTTGTTAGAGATGGATTGAATTTTGGGTTTTACGACCACTGGCTATTTATCCAGTAATATTGGCGCATGGCCAAAGAAAAAACCCAATACACCTGCACCGACTGCGACGGCATCACCGCCAAGTGGCTGGGCAAATGCCCCAGCTGCAACGCGTGGAACACGCTCATTGAAACAGCGGTCGACAGCAGCGGCCCTGCCAAAAACCGCTATGCAGGCATGGCTGCTTTGGCTCCCGCCTCCGAAGTGGCGATCCTCTCCGACATCGAAGCGCAAGACGTGGCGCGCACGCCCACTGGCCAAGAAGAACTCGACCGCGTGTTGGGCGGCGGCATGGTGGAAGGCGGCGTGGTGCTGATTGGCGGCGACCCTGGCATTGGCAAATCCACCCTGATTTTGCAAGCCATGGATGGTTTGCAACGCAGCGGGATGAGCACCTTGTATGTGACGGGCGAAGAGTCGGCCTCGCAGGTGGCTTTACGTTCGCGCCGTTTGGGGCTGGACCACAGCCAAGTGCAAGTGGTGGCAGAAACGCAGCTTGAAAAAATATTAGCCACCGTCGACAAACTGCAACCCGCCGTGGTGGTGATGGACTCCATCCAAACGGTGTATTCCGACCAGCTCACCAGCGCCCCAGGCTCGGTGGCGCAGGTGCGCGAATGTGCATCACACCTCACACGCATGGCCAAGTCCACCGGCACAGCGGTCGTGTTGGTAGGTCACGTGACCAAAGAGGGCGCACTCGCTGGCCCTCGTGTGTTGGAGCACATGGTGGACACGGTGCTGTACTTTGAAGGCGACACACATTCGACGTACCGACTTGTGCGTGCCATCAAAAACCGCTTTGGCGCGGTGAACGAAATTGGCGTCTTCGCCATGACCGAAAAAGGCTTGAAGGGCGTGAGCAACCCCAGTGCCATTTTCTTAAGCCAACACTCCGAGCCGGTGCCCGGCAGTTGTGTGTTGGTCACGCTTGAGGGCACGCGCCCCATGCTGGTGGAGATTCAAGCGTTAGTTGATAGCGGTGGCCCATCACCGCGCCGCTTGAGCGTGGGTTTGGACCGCGATCGCTTGGCCATGTTGCTGGCCGTGTTGCATCGCCATGCAGGCGTGGCGTGCATGGACCAAGATGTGTTTGTCAACGCTGTAGGCGGTGTGCGCATCAGCGAGCCTGCGGCTGACTTGGCCGTGTTGTTGTCCATCCAAAGCAGCTTGCGCGGCAAGCCGCTGCCGCAAGGCTTCATCGCATTTGGTGAAGTGGGCTTGGCGGGTGAGGTGCGCCCTGCACCGCGTGGCCAAGAGCGTTTGAAAGAAGCGGCTAAGTTGGGCTTTACCGTGGCCGTCATTCCGAAAGCCAACGCACCTAAAAAACCCATTCCCGGCATGACGGTGCATGCGGTGGAACGGGTGGATGAGGCGATGAGCTTGGTGCGTGAATTGGGTTAATTCATCAATCGTCGTAATCGTGATAGCCGTTTTTCAACTCTAGCTTGATTACTTGGAAGACGTTGTTGGCATCCATGTAGCCTTTGACTTCGACATAACTTCCGTTGCTAGGGGTGCCATATTTGAAGCGCGTATTGGCCGATGTTTGTGCGGCGTAGGTCACGCCCAGTCGTGTCAAGTTGAAGCTGCTGTTGACGCCAGACCATCCGCTGACTTGGCCGTACATTTCAAACACGCGACCTGAGCTGGCATTGCTGCTAGAGGCAGACTTGATTTCTACTTTTGTAGCGTTCAAAGTGCCATTCACATAGCTACCTTTAACCTCAACAAATGTGCCATTGCTCAAGCTCGCCGCTGATCCATAGGGAAAGTACGCTGAGCCGGCGCTGACGGTCACACCTTGCACACTGAAGCTACTGCCGCTCAGATTGCTCACTGCACCATAGAACTCATTGCTATATGTTCTGCTAGAACCGTTGTTATCGGAGAAGTTGCGCTGGCCTTCTATTTCCACACGAGAGGCCGCCAACACCGAACCTGACCAAGTGCCTTTGATTTCATAGAAAGTGCCAGCAGTGAGCGATGCACCTGTGACCTCTATGCCCCCCACCCACCAGCGTGTGCCATCCCATGTGGCAACGCCTTTGATCTTGGCGTAAGTGGCTGAACTGGGGGCGCCTTGGAAGGTGGTCAAGTAAGACGCATTGACGAGTTGCAGTCGAGCCGCATTCAATGTTGTGCTGTTCCATTGGCTGATGTCGGCAGCTAATGCGCGCACAGCATCTCCTACAGCGGGTGTTGCGCCGGTCGGTTGAATGGTGCAGCTGTTGCATGTGACAGTGATGTTGTGGGTGGCATCGGTTTTGACGGTGTAGTTGTTACCCGCAATCGCTGTGATCGAGCCGCGCACGGCTACGTCCATTGCATGTGTCGCTGCGTTGGTCACAACAACCCGCGTTGCCAAAAAACCGCCATCAGCTTGGCTCAAGCCGTAAACGGTTAAGAGAGGGTTACCTGTGAGTGCAGCGAGTTGAGCCAATGAAGTGATGGCTGCGCCTGTCGACGTGCCATCCGACGTGCCACCGTAGGTGGTGGCGCTGCTGAGTTGGATGGTTTGAGTGGGGAGGGTTAGTGTGAGCGCGGTGGTGTCAATTGCACTCATCGTGCCACGCACTCCGCCGACTACGCGAATGCGAGCCGCACGACCCAAGCTTTGGGCGTCGTCTACGTCGCCAAACAGTGCCACAGTCATACCCAGCGCCAATGGGCTGCTGAAAGTGGAGGAGTTGTTGTCGTAGCTGGTGCTGAAATCATCGCTGTCGTACACCACAGAGTCGGTGGTTTCAAAGCGCACGCCATTGACGACGATAGAGCCCAACCCACTGATGGAGCCTTGATAAGCAGCGGCTGCACCGTTGAAGCTTGCTGCTCCCGCAGGGTTGGTGGACCAAGAGCTGTCGCTGTGGTCGCTGTCACTTCCGCCACCACCTCCGCCACATGCGGTGAGAAAGCTTGTAGCGGCCAGCAACAATGCAATTGTTTGTGGTTTTAAAACAGAACATGACATACCAACTCCATCAATAACGAATGATGAAAGTGTGCGGATCTCACATTAAGAGAGTCTTAAGACAGTCTGTGTCTGTCTTAAGAAAACCCTAAGACGCGACCACTAGCATCGGTTCTGAAAGGCTCAAACCATGCGTCACATAGTGTTCTCAATGTTGTTGTTCACCTCGCTTCAGGCAGCCGCGATCACGCCTGCTGAGTTGTTGTCTGGCTATACCGCGCAAGCAGGTCAACCTGCCAATGCAGCCCGCGGTGAAACATTTTTCAAAGCCAGTCACGGCCAAGAATGGCAATGCACCAGCTGCCACGGCAAATCGCCCATGGTGGGCGGGCGACATGCCAGCACCGACAAAGCCATTGAGGCACTGGCGCCTGCTGCCAATGCCAAGCGCTTCACTGACAGTGCCAAAGTCGACAAATGGTTTCGTCGCAATTGCAAAGACGTGCTGGCGCGTGAATGCACCGCTGCCGAAAAAGCAGATGTGTTGGCTTGGCTCATCACCTTGCGTTGATTGGAATTCGTCATGTCTTTGCCTTCTTCATCCTTTGTGCGCGCTTTGGTTGCGAGCGTCTTTTTGAGCATCACCACTTCATGGGCCGATAGCTACAAGGGCCCCACATCGCCTGCGGTGTACACCCAAGAATGCGGCAGTTGCCACTTGGCTTTTCCACCCAACTTGTTGCCCAAAGCCTCATGGCAGCGTGTGATGAATAGCCTCGATAAACACTACGGCAGCGATGCTTCGTTAGACGCTGCCACACAAAAGCAAATCGACACCTGGCTGCAAACCTACGGTGGCCAAGGCAAACGCGCACGCGAAGAGCCGCCGCTGGACCGCATCACCCGCTCGGCTTGGTTTGAACGCAAACATCGCGAGGTGAGTGTGGCCACGTTCAAACGCGCGTCCATCAAAAGCCCAGCCAATTGCACGGCGTGCCACCGTGATGCGGCACAAGGTGACTTTGAAGATGACCGCGTGAGGATCCCCAAATGAACCATACCGTTTTAAACCCCGCCCAAGTGATGGCAACAACTGCCACGCCTGTACCCACACAGCGCAAGCCCGTGGTGGATTTAGGCACACGCATGGCCCACGCCAGCATGGCCTTGGCGTTTCTCATTTCTTATGTCACGTCAGAGTCTGAATACTGGCGCTTGGTGCATGTGTACAGCGGCTACAGCTTAGCGGTAGTGTTGGCTTTTCGTTCGATATGGGGTTGGGTCGGACCTGCGTCTGCACGTTGGGGTTTGCTGCTGCGACGCGTGTCGATGTGGCGTGTGTGGCTGAGCAAACTTAAGCAAGGTGAATGGCTCACCCGCAACTTTTGGGTGGGTGCCAGCAGTTGGGTGCTGAGCGCTGCGGTGCTTTGTATTTACGCGTTTTGTGCGGTGGCCATTGCCAGCGGGTGGGCTACCTACAATGAACTTTTAGGCGATGGTTGGTTGAACGATGCCCTGCAAGAACTGCACGAAGGTTTGGGCAACGCGGCCATGGCTGTGGTGTGTGTGCATGTGGGGTTGGTGGTGATGCTGCGTGTATGGCGCGGCCCGCAAGCTCTGCGACCCATGTGGCAAGGTTATGCGAATACTTCTGGCCGAGGATGATGAGCTGCTAGGCAGCGGCTTGCGTGCGGGCCTAGACCAGCGCGGGTTCCAGGTGGACTGGGTGCGCGATGGTGTGGCCGCCGAGCGCGAGCTGTTGGGTGCACAGCATCAAGCCGCCGTGCTGGACATTGGCTTGCCGCGCCAAGACGGCTTGGCTGTGTTGAAGGCCGTGCGTGCGCGTGGCGTCGACACCCCCGTGCTGGTGCTGACAGCGCGCGACGCGGTGGCCCAACGCATTGAGGGGCTCAACCTGGGCGCTGACGACTATGTGGTCAAGCCTGTGGATTTGGATGAGCTGGCCGCTCGCTTGCATGCTTTGGTGCGCCGTGCGCATGGCAAAACACAAACGTTGCTGCAAGTACGTGACGTGGTGATGGACCCCAGTTCACGCCAAGTCAGCCGAAGCGGCGAGGCCATCAGCCTGTCTACCCGTGAGTTTGATTTGCTACAAGCTTTGTTGCTCAATGCAGGGCGCGTGTTGTCGCGTGAGCAGTTGGAGCAGCACCTGTACCGCTGGGGCCACGAGGTGGAGAGCAACACCATCGAAGTTCACATTCACCACCTGCGCCGCAAGATGGGCGCGGGGCTGATCGACACCGTGCGCGGTGTGGGTTACATCGTCATGCCTTGATACGCGGACTCGCACCATGTCTCAGAAATTTTCTTTGCAACAACGCTTGCTCACCCGCACCTTGGGTGGTGTTTTGATCGTATGGGTCGCTACCGCTGCGTTTGTGTGGTTTGAGGCGCAGCATGAAGTGGATGAATTGCTAGACGCCCACTTGGCCCAATCTGCTGCCTTGTTGGTGGTGCAACAAAACGCCACGCCAGACGACGATGAGCCCTTGCTGGATGCGCCCACCTTGCACAAATACGCACACCGCGTGGCCTATCAAGTGTTTGACGAAGACCGCTTGGTCATGCACTCGCCCAATGTGGCGCACACGCCCATGGCCCAGCACAAACAAGGTTTTCAAACGCTGACCTTGGCTGATGGCAAATCGTGGCGCATCTTTGCTGCGCCTGGCCGTGACCGTGATGTGCAAATTTATGTGGCCGAGCGGGTAGACAGCCGTGATGAAATTTTGCGCGCCGTGATGATGGGCTTTTTGCCGCCGCTCACTATTGCCTTGCCTTTGCTGCTTATCGGTTTGTGGTGGAACGTGCGATCGGGTTTGCAGCCTTTGCAACGCCTGCGCCAAGCGCTGTTGAAACGCGACACCCAAACCCTCACGCCCGTCAACTTGCCTGAGACGCCGCAAGAGGTGCAACCCATGCTGGATGCCCTCAACGATTTGTTGCAACGCCTAGCCCAGCGCATGGAAACCGAGCGACGCTTTACGGCCGATGCGGCCCACGAGCTGCGCACACCCATTGCCGCGATTCGTGCCCAGGCACAAGTGGCACTTACGTCCGCCACCGACGACCAAGTGCGCCAACACGCCTTGCAAGACACCTTACTGGGCTGTGACCGCGCATCGCGTGTGGTTGAGCAGTTGCTCACCTTGGCCCGTGTCGAAGGCCCGCAAGATGTGGCTTCAGAGCCTTTCCGTCTAGACCAACTGGCGCAAAACGTCATGGCCGATCTCACGCCCGACGCCTTGCGACGCGGCCAAACGCTTGAACTGCTGGCCTCTGAGGCCATTGAGATCCATGGCCAAAGCACGCTGTGGCAAATTCTGCTGCGCAACCTGATTGACAACGCTTTGCGTTACAGCCCCGATGGGTCGGTGGTGCGCATTGAGGCGCAGCGCCTAGACCCACGCCATGTGCAAGTGACCGTGCAAGACAGCGGCCCTGGCCTTGCAAGCGCGGACATGGCCCGTTTGGGCGAGCGGTTTTTTCGCGCGTTGGGCAATTCGTCCACGGGCAGCGGCTTGGGCTGGTCCATCGTGCGTCACATCGCCAGCTTGCAGCACGTCGATGTGCAGGTGGGCAAGTCGGCAGACCTGGGTGGTTTGCAAGTCACCCTGCGTTACCCGCACGCCTAAAAACTTAGCGCCGAGCCTGAGACAATAGGCGCATGAACTTTCAAAGATATTTGGTGCCCATTGGCGCCGTGGGCCTGACCGCTTGGGCTTGGCAAACCTTGGGTTGGATGGGCATTGCCTTGGTGGTGACTGGCGGCGTCATGTGGCTGCTGTTGTATTTCACGCGCTTGGTGCAAATCATGAAGCGGGCCAGCAACCGCCCGATTGGCTTTGTGGACAGCGCCGTCATGCTCAACGCCAAGCTGAAAGTGGGCGTCAATCTGATGCACGTCATTGCCATGACCCGCGCCTTGGGCCAACTCGAAACCGAAAAGGGCGCCCAGCCCGAGGTGTTCAGCTGGCGCGATGGCAGTCAATCGGTGGTGCGCTGCGTGTTTGTGCAAGGCAAGCTGCAAAGCTGGACCTTGGACCGCCCGTTTCAAGCCACGGACGTCGAGCCCGTGAGCCACGCCGCTAACGACTAACCGCCGAATGAGCGGTCTTTAGGCCCGCTAAAATGAGCCACTACGCCAAAACAGGCGACAACAACATCATCAGTCCAAAGGAAATCCCATGAGCGTCGTGATCCCATCATCCATGTCTGACCGTGACGGCAAAATCTGGATGGACGGCCAGATGGTCGATTGGCGCGACGCCAAGATCCATGTGTTGAGCCACACCTTGCATTACGGTTGCGGCGCCTTTGAAGGCGTGCGCGCATACAAAACCGAGCAAGGCACCGCCATCTTCCGTTTGCAAGAGCACACCGACCGCCTGTTCAACAGCGCCAAAATTTTGCGCATGAACATCCCGTTCACCAAAGAACAAGTCAACCAAGCGCAATGCGATGTGGTGCGTGAGAACAAGCTCGAAAGCGGCTACCTGCGCCCCCTGACTTGGATTGGCGATAAGAAATTGGGCGTCAGCCCCAAAGGCAACACCATCCACTTGATGGTGGCGGCTTGGACTTGGGGTGCGTACCTCGGCGAAGAAGGCATGAAGCGCGGTATCCGCGTGAAGACGTCTAGCTACACACGCCATCACGTCAACATCACCATGACACAAGCCAAAGCGGTGAGCAACTACACCAACTCCATCTTGGCCAACATGGAAGTGACCGACGAAGGTTACGACGAAGCCCTGTTGCTCGATACCTCAGGCTTTGTGTCTGAAGGCGCTGGCGAAAACATCTTCGTGGTCAAAGACGGCGTCATTTACACGCCTGACCTGTCGGCTGGCGCTTTGAACGGCATCACGCGTAACACCGTGTTCCACATCGCCAAAGATTTGGGTCTTGAGATTGTGCAAAAGCGCATCACGCGTGACGAGGTGTACATCGCTGATGAAGCCTTCTTCACAGGCACAGCCGCTGAAGTCACACCCATTCGCG
>JACCDW011075823.1_pt1 | contig 12660 bp, 9 predicted proteins | sample 7449781 | NCBI WGS metagenome assembly JACCDW01 (sample SAMN15323449, study PRJNA562643) | freshwater metagenome | isolation source: river surface water | place: USA:Blue River Watershed | collected 2017-08-18
AACGGACTCTTTGACCCGCGTATGGGCGTACTTGATAATGGTAAAACCTGCCGCTCTTGTGGAAATACCAATCACAATTGCCCCGGACATTTCGGCCACTATCGACTCGCTCGCCCTGTCTATTTCATTCAGTTTATGAATCAAATCAAGACTGTGCTCAAGTGTGTCTGCATTCGGTGCGGCAAGCTTCTTATTGATAAGGCACGCCATAGTCATATCGCTTCACGCCGCGGTGAAGTTCGGTGGAGTCTGGTCAAGGAAGCCTGTGACAAAATCAAGCGGTGTGGTCAAGAGACGGAAGATGGATGTGGTACCATTGTACCTGATACTATCGCCGTGGAGGGCATTGCTCGAATGTATGCCGAATGGAAGGAGCTAGCGATTCCAGACACTGAAGGTCGCAAAGAGTCTATGAAGCAAGTTCTTGAAGTCGAGTACGTACATCGTCTCTTCCGTCAGATTCTCGATGAGGATGTTGATTTCATGGGTCTCAGTCGTTACTGGTGCCGCCCTGATTGGATGATTTGCACGGTACTGCCCATTCCTCCTCCTCAGGTTCGTCCCTCTGTCGTTCAGGACAACAACCAGCGCTCAGAAGACGATATCACGCACAAGCTCTTTGAGATTATCCGTGCCAATAAGCGCCTTCAGGAGCAAATCAACAAGAATGCCAATAAGAATATGATTGACGAGCTTACTACCCTTCTACAATATCACGTTGCAACTCTTGTAGACAACAAGATTCCAGGTGTTGCACCGTCAGCACAGCGTGGTGGTCGTCCTCTCAAGTCGATTCAGCAGCGTATTGGAAGCAAGGAAGGCCGTGTGCGTTACAACATCCAAGGTAAGCGTGTAGAACAATCTGCGCGTTCTGTCATTACGGGTGATCCGAATATCAGTATTGCAGAGGTTGGTGTACCGAAGAAGATTGCCATGAATCTCACTCGTCCTGAGGTTGTGACTCGCTACAACATCCAGCGACTCTATAAGTTTGTGCAGAATGGTGCCGATGTATACCCTGGTGCGAAATCCATTGTCAGTGGTAAAGATGGTCATATGATTAGTCTACGTCACGTCAATACGAAGGAAATCAAGCTTCGCGCAGGAGATACGGTACATCGCCACCTCATGGACGGCGACGTCATCCTCTTTAATCGTCAGCCCACTCTTCACCGCATGTCTATGATGGGTCACCGTGTTCGTGTTCTCGACCACAATACGTTCCGTCTCAATGTACAGGTCACGAGGCCTTACAATGCAGATTTCGATGGTGATGAGATGAATGCGCACATTCCGCAGAGCTATGAGGCCACTGCTGAACTCCAAGAGCTCGCCTCTGTACCGAATCAGATGATTCGTCCTGGTAATGGAACGCCTGGTATTGCAGTTGTACAAGATGCTCTTGCAGGTTCCTACCTTGCGACGCAGCCCAACAACAAGTTCACACGTCGTGAATACATGAATATGATGATGAAAAACAAGATGTTTTCGGGAATCCCTGAAGCTCGTGTGGACAAGGAGTCTCCTAAGAAGTCGCGATACACGGGTCAGCAGATTCTGGGGTCGCTCTTCTCTCCTATCACCATTGACATGTCAAGCAAAGGAAATCGTGTCTTTATCAAAGAGGGTGACTTTGTGGAAGGTGTGCTCGATAAGCCGATGTACAACAGCCCTGGAAAAGGCATTATCCATACGACGTATAATGACTATGGTCCTAAGGCAACGGTTGAGCTTCTGGACGGCATTCAGAATCTGATGGAGACATATCTCATTATGAAAGGATTCAGTGTTGGTATCAGTGACCTTGTTGCAGATAAGGATACGATGGACAAGATGGAGGAGATTAAAGTACGATGCAAAAAGGAGATTGATGCTCTGCTTCTCAAAGTTCACATGGGTCTCTTTACGAACAACTCAGGAAAGAGCAACCAAGAGGAGTTTGAGGACCAGGCATTTGTGATTCTCAACAAAGCACTCAGTGAAGTTGGTAAACTGGCTGTAGAGAAGCTTCCTCCTGAAAATCGTCTGATGATTATGATTCGTTCTGGAAGCAAGGGTGATGCCAACAATCCTGGTCAGATGATTGGCTGCCTTGGTCAGCAAAATCAGGATGGTCGCCGCATTCCGTATGGCTTCACAGAGCGTACACTACCTCACTACAAGATGTATGATGACTCTGCAGAGGCACGTGGTTTCGTACAGGGTTCTTTCATGAAGGGTCTCAGTCCGCAGGAGTTCTTCTTTCACGCAATGTCAGGTCGTGAAGGTCTGATTGATACGGCTGTAAAAACTGCCGACACGGGATACACGCAGCGTCAGCTCATCAAAGCCATGGAGGACCTTATGGTACACCACGATGGTACTGTGCGCGATGCAACGGGTAAGATTGTACAGTTCCGCTATGGCGAGGATGGCCTCAACAGTACTCGACTGGAGGCGACGCCTCTCCAGACCTATCTCCCTACAGGACTTGGATGGAAAGCTGTGAAGCTTGAGCAACTCACGGATAAACAGATTGAGGACGTCTTTGGAATGAAGCAAGATACCAATCTAAGTGAGGCCGATAAGGCTGCTCTGAAGGCCTTTGTTCAGCAAGTGAAGCAGGACCGTGACATGTATGTGGAAAAAGTCTGTGGTAGCTCACTGCCAGAGGATGTCAATACGGCTGTCAATCTGGAACGTATGCTTCTGAATATCAAAATCAAGTTTGGATATGACCGTGCCGACCGTGCAAATGCGACGACGGACCTGACTCCTGAGGATGTTGTACAGGGCATTGAACTTCTTGCCTCTCGCACTCAGCCGTTCACACGCGTCTCAGAGTCTGATGCGACCTATGATACGCAGAATCGTATCTGGGTAAGTGCGCTTCGTCTACATCTTGCGCCCCACATCCTGATTGAGAAAGAAAAGTTCAGTAAAATGGCTTGGAAGGCTCTGTGCGAGGTTCTTCTCGTGAAGAATTGGAAAGCTTGGGCTGTTCCTGGCGAGCTGGTTGGAATTGTAGCTGCTCAGAGTATTGGTGAGCCTGCAACTCAGATGACACTCAACACCTTTCACCAAGCTGGTGTTGCAAGTAAGTCTGCAGTTACGCGAGGTGTTCCTCGACTCAAGGAGCTTCTTCGTCTGACGAAGAATCCCAAAGCCTCCAGTCTCACCATCTATCTGAAGAAGGGATTCCGTGAAGAGAAGGACCGTGCTCGTGAAGTGACGCAGGACCTTGAACTTACACTCCTGCGTGACCTTGTGAAAACGTCCACGGTTTATTATGACCCGTTCCAGGAAACTGCAGATGGACACAAGAGTGTTGTGAAGGATGACAATGAGCTAATTGCCTTCTTCGAGGGTATGGAGCAGCGTCAGGGATATGATGAGGAGACGAAACAGAGTCTCAGTCAGTGGGTTCTCCGTCTTGAATTTGACCGTGAGAAGATGTTTACCAAGAATATCCTCATGGATGATGTGGCCTTTGTAATCCATGAGCAGCTGTCAGGAAAGTCTGAAATCATGTATTCTGACTATAACAGTTCCAAGCTGATTATGCGTATTCGTCCTGAAGTCGATGCCTTTGTCTTCGGTGACCAACTTGCAGCCCTCAAGAAACAGCAGGTGAGACTTCTCAACAATACCATTGTACGTGGTCTCCCTGGTCTCCGTGCTGTAAACTTCCGCCAGCACAAAACTCGTCTTGAGCTGCAGAATGTGAAGGAGAATACGAAAGATAAAGTTTGGAAGGAAGTCACTCAGTATGTACTGGAAACGGATGGTACGAATTTCGTAAATGTGCTGCAGCATCCTGCTGTAGATGGTACGATGCTCTACAGTACGAACATTCACGAGATGTATATGTATCTGGGAATTGAGGCTGCACGAAATGCCCTCTATCAGGAAATCAACACCCTGTTCAGCAAAAACGACATTAATTATCGCCATCTGGGTCTTCTGTGTGATGTAATGGCCCACTCAGGAAAGCTCATGTCAGTCGACCGTTACGGTATCAACAAAGTTGACTCTGGACCTCTAGCAAAGGCGTGCTTCGAGGAAACTGAGAAGGTGCTTCTCAAAGCTGCACTCTTTGGTGAGATGGACCCTGTGACAGGTGTGAGTGCGAATATCATGACAGGTCAGACGATTCGTGCAGGTACGGCCTACACACAGGTACTCCTGGATGAACAGGAGCTCTTCAAGCTCATGAAAGATGTAGAGATTGAGGAAGAACTGGAAGATGACGAATATATCATCAGCGATGAGAATCTGAAGCAGGCTGTCTTTGTTGCCTCCACGGACCCGTGTGCAACCATTGAGCAGCGGATGAATCTCGTGGTACCAAAGTCGACAAAGGTCTCTAACCCTGAAGACGAAGATGATGAAGAAGAAGAGATTGAGTTCATTGTAAAATCAAAGTAAAAGTAAAAGGGTTAAACAAATTGTGTGATAGTTATGTATGAGCTCTGACATTGCAAAACCTCCTTGGACGAGGGTACAATGGTACTCTGGTCCAAAACTTACTGATCTGTCCTTTTTTCCTGTGGAAGGTCCATGGGAAGAAACGGTGCATGAAGAGTCTGACCGTTTGAAAGAACAGATTCAGCCCTATGATAAAACGGAACTATGGGATCTTGCAAAACGGATTACAAATCCCTATGAATTGATTAATACCTATTCGAGTCGACTCAAGCTACCGCAGAGTATTTGTATGCTGCGACCTCTGAGTCGAAGCTATTTTAAAATGGTGGAGATGCTGACGCTCATGCAGTTTTTTGAACGTCATAAACCAGCCAAATTTAAGACGCTTCATATTTGCGAGGGTCCAGGGGGCTTTATGGAGGCGTTTACAAGTATGGCCGAAACACACAAGCGAAATATTCATGTCTGTTATGGAATGACACTTAAATCAACCCATACAATGATTCCTGGATGGAGACGTGCCTCGAACTTTCTTCAGAAACATCCTCATGTACAGCTCCTCTATGGTGCTACCAAAACAGGTGATATTTATGTTCCAGAGAATCAACAATCCTGTCTGGAAGCAGTTGGGACTGGTGGAGCTCATCTTGTAACGGCCGATGGTGGCTTTGACTTTAGTGACGATTTCCATGCTCAAGAGAAGAACATTTTTCGCCTGCTTGTATCAAGTGCTATTATTCTTCTAGAATGTGTTGCCATTGAAGGGGATGTTGTACTGAAGTTTTTCGATTGTAATAGTCAAGTGACGAGAGATTTGATTGCAATGCTTGCATGCTGTTTCCAAAGCTGGTCTCTCTATAAACCAGTTACGAGTCGTCCTTGCAATAGTGAATGGTATTTCTTGGGTAAGTCGGCGTATCGCACACGCCAACCTGTACTGAATGCACTAAAGACCATACGAGATGAGCTTGCAAAGAACCCCCCTGCGTCCTATGCTCAACTTCTGGCAACAAATGGTATCAATACAATTCTGAAAGAGCTGCAGACTGCTCGCGTAGACCATCAAACACAGGCTCTTCAGAAAGTGCTGACGTTTTGCAAAGATAAAGAGAATCTCAATCTGGATGCACTCTGGCAAGAGCAAAATCAAGCATGTGCTAGGTGGTGCTACGCCTTTCACATGCCAACGCACGTTCGGATTTAGATTTGCTTCTAGACCATAAACAAATAGATTTTTAAAACTACCATTTTTTTGTGTGTCACACTATAGAAATGGATATTTTTACAAAGTTATTCTTCATCAGTTTTTTTCTATTTGTGGGTTTGTCCATTTATTTGGTATTTTGTAAAAAAAGAACACCTATATTTTATGCACAGATTGCTTCCGGAGTTGGTATGTTTATAACAAGTAAGATTGGGCGTAAGTTTTTGGGCTTAGAGTAATGTATTGGTTACTTATTGTTTTTGTTATCTCACTTCTTTTTGCCCTTCTCAGTGGACTGAATCATAGGCTTCACATAGGTATCCACAAGAGCTTGTCCAACACGAACAGAGGCTTCGTGTTGACTGAGACCATTGGCCATTTTATCCAACATGCCCAGCATCATTGTGAACTGGCGTTCGTCAAATGTAGTAGACATGGCCATTTGAAAGAGTGTCGGATACTGTGTTACAAAGGACCCCATTGCGTCTTTGATTTGCGTATCATTTTGACCTAGGGCGCGTAAGCGTCGTGCTTCTTCTACGCGAGCTCGCACATATTCAGCTCGTTCCTTAGGTTGAAATCGCGTGGGTGCATTCTTAGCTTCCTCCGACGCTGCAAGTACACCATCTTTGCTCAATTGATTCAAATCCACAGGTTTATCGTCGGCCATCTACAGTCTAACGTGGAAAGGTCTTGAGCCTTTTTCCGCAGCTGAATAGAATGCAGACAACAAGTGTAGCGGCTGTCAATCCTGCACCTGTTGTATCAACAAATTCCGCGTCCCCAGAGGCACTCTTAGCACGAAAGGCTAGAGCCTTGGAACTTCAAAGTCAGATGGACAGTTCCTATGATACAGTCCTTACACGGCGCACAGAAGGATTTGCATGCTATCACAATGAAACATCTTTGTTAGTAGGCCTTGCAGTCGCATTGAGTCTTTTACTTGCATCGCGAATTTACAAGGGCAAGTAAGATAAATAGTGATTAATATTCAAAAGTGTGCGACTTGTAAGTTCGAGGGATAGAAAACCAACTATAGCTGTACTTCCGAGTATTGTTATTCCCTTTGTAGTTTCATCTGTAATGGGAATATGAAATGCATCCAAAATAGGGTCTACAAAACTCTTTGAATCACCAATGTATTTTCTTTCAATACGATTCACGACACAACCACCACAGCTCACATGTTGGAACCATATCAACAAAAGACAAATATAAACTCCTAAAAGCAGCCAATAAGAAGGAAGGAATGTATGAACAAGAAAAAAACAGAACCCTATACAATACATTGTGCTATGATGTGCAAATCGGATGAGAGTGCCTAGTCTCTTAGGGTCCTTTTCCCAGAAAAATAGAGTTCGGAATAAAGTGTCTACAGCTGATTCAAACCTAGTATTCATATTGAACATCTGACATGTTAAACAGAAAAAGTTTGCCTAAATATACGGTGTATATTTAAGTAGAACGTCGATGGAGCCTCGACACGTTGAAGAAATCCAGGATTTGGAACGAGATGACGCTGAGAGTGTTCAGTCTAGTGACACTGAAGTAAGTCCTACGGATGAACAATACCAAAAGGCCATTGATGTACTGAGACAGCAAATCTATGAGTTTAAAAGGTCCTTGTATGAACAAACTGTAAACAAGGATTCTAGCCATGATGCTGCGGATATGGGTGCAATGATGACATTTCATGCGATTTTTCTGCATTGCATCAGCTATTGGATTAGTTTGCTTGATAGCAGTCTTGTTCCAGAACCTCAATTTCCATCCTCTGCCAATACACAAACCTTCAAGACTTTGACACGTGCAATACAGAAAGTCGCCCAAATAAGTCCCGATGCACAAGTGCATCTGTATCAGCTTCTCTTTCAATTTGGACAACAACATCCGTTTGAACTCGGAGACCAGGAACTAGAATAAATCTCGCAACCTTGTAGATTGGAGAGATGAAAAATACTCGTCGCAATACACGCAGAAATCATGTTGCGCCATCCACTTCTTTAATGTCGTCGCGTAAGCGTTTGGGATTGAATAAGACTTGCCCTCCTGGCCAAGTTCTTCGTGCTCCCTATGTGCGTAAGTTTACGTCGGCTGTCAAGAAGAGCGGATACAATGTCACAAAGCGGGGACACACCACCCGTGTCTATCCTACAGCGAGTTCCACTCTTGTAAAGGCCGCTTGCATCAAAAATCGTGGCCTTCCTGGAAAGGGTCCCCGTTCAGGCAAAGGGTTTGCACCGCTGAAGGAGGGTGAACTGTCTCGCTATGGATACAAGGCTCGCCTCCCTGAGGCGGAGCGCCATGCCTCTCTGAAGAAAGCGATTGATGTCTATGGTGCACTCAGCGTGTTCCGTAAGCTCGATGCGATTGCCAAACTCACATTGCGTACGGCCCCCGAGGCGCATAAGGTGTTTGTAGCTGACCGTAAGTGGATTCAGAATAATTTTGTTCTCAAAGAAAGGGCGTAGAAGTATGCGTGGAGAAAGACATTGTCTTTAGCAGGAGGTTCATGGAATCTGGTGCTCAAGACATTTCAGCAGATACGATACTGAAACAAACAGATTATGGAGATTGGGTTCCACTTGTACTTATTACCTTTCTGTTTATAGGTATTTACTATGTTATAAATTCAGCAGTTGACGTTGTCGATATACAGAAAAACTGGCCGAAATATCGCTGCTCACCGAGTGTTATGCCATTTGCTGGACTCTATGGTCATGACGCGAAGGAAAACTTTCATTTTTGTCTGCGCAGCATTTTTGAATCTCAGGTGGGCGAAACAACAGGTCCATTTGTAACAATTCTTGGAGGCACTCTCGGAACTCTTATGACATTCCTGAATAATTTGAACAGTCTGCGTATTATGTTAGCCACACTTGTGGGAGGCGTATCCAAAGTCTTTCAGGAATTTTCGGACCGTCTGAAACTTGTAATGTCACAGATTCGGATTACAGGACTTCGCATGCAAACCTTAATGCAGCGTGTCTTTGCCACCTTTTTTGCCGTCATCTACATGGGATTATCCGTCATTACAACGGGTCAAAACTTTGGGAATAGTTTTATTTTCAGATTTCTCGATACGTTTTGTTTTGACCCTGAAACGCCTATTTCCATTGAAGGAAAAGGAACAATTGCTATCAAGGATGTTGCTGTGGGGGATACCATCCTAAATGGTCCAGTCGTTACAAGCACATACAGATTTAAGGCAGATGGTCAGCCTATGGTTCGCCTAGGCTCTGTTATTGTAAGTACGAATCACTATGTACAGCACGATGGTAAATGGATTGAAAGCCGAGACCATCCTGATGCACAACCTATAGCACCGTGGTCTGGTGGAGATGACAACCCTCTCATATGCTTGGATACTGAAACTCATCAAATCCCGCTTGGAGGGTATATCTTTTCAGACTGGGATGAGACGGCTGAATCCGATGTGTCAACTATGCAGACTGCCGAGGTAAGTCTTAATGGCAAGGCATCCAATGACTTTATTCTCTACAGATGGCCATTCCAACCTGCTGTTCATCCCAACACTGTGATTCGCATGGCAGATGGAAGCTATAAGAGCGCAGACCTTTTGCAAGTAGGAGATAAAGTGTCTACAGGAGAAATTACTGGAGTTGGATATCGTCACTGCAGACAAATGTGCACAACAGACTCTGGACTCTGTATAACACCCTCTACACTTTTGTGGACTGGAACGCAATGGAAACGCGCGGGCTTTTTGTATGAACCCGTGGAGGTCTATCAGTCTCCCATACAGATGCGAACCTTGATTGTACGTGGAGAAGCTGCCGTAGAGACTGCAAGTGGTGAGTATATTCGTGATATGCTTGAGGTTTGGTCTCCAGATATGGAACTCCCTACAAAACATGCGCTCCAAAACCCGGGTGCGCTATAGAGAGTTCTAAATACCATACTCTCCAGTTAGGAGAGGCATGTTGGGTGCTATTGTTATGACACTAGCCCTCACCGTAGGTCTTGCATTTTTGATTTCATCTTCAGATATAGAAGCTATCAAATCAAATTGGGATACAAGGCGTTGTGAGATTCCTATTCAAGTGTCGGCGTATTTGTTCAAGCCTGATGACGATGCAAGAACAAGAACACAGTTTGCGACGGATAATTTCAGTTTTTGTACACGACAAATTGTAAATTCAGTCCTGCAAGCAGCCTTTGCACCCTTGTATGCTGTAGCAGGTCAACAAACAAATACGATTGAACAAATGCAGGGTCCTCTCAATTCAGTCCGCGCCATGATTGCAAACGCACGGAACACATTCAGTAAATATATGGATAGACAATACAAGCAATTTACTGTGATTACTGTATTAGCCACTGCAGTCTGGCAACATTTATTGTTTGCGATGGGTCGCGTACAAGCGATGGTCTTGAGTTTCGTGTACCTAGGTCTTTCTCTCTCTGCAACTCTGCAAATGACGATTCGGTTTACAATGAAAGTCATAGCGATTTTTATTGGTATTTTAGCGGCTATGATTATTTTACTCTTTTTTATTTTGTTTCCGTTTATTCCAATGATTTTAACAATGATTGTTATTTTAGCCTCAATTGGAATTGGTACTGCAGATGCAGGTGTTTTCTGTATAGATCCAAATGCCCTAGTCTATATGGCAGACGGTACTCAAAAGCCACTGAAAGATGTGCAAAATGGGGACCTTCTTGGGTCTATGAATGGCCGCGGAACAAACAGGGTTGAGGGTATTTTATCTGCTGATGCAAGTGCAGAATCTCTCATCACGATTCACGATGTTACCATGAGTAAATCTCACCGTGTCTTTTACAAACAAAAATGGATATTAGCCCAAGAACACCCAGAAGCAGTTCCTGCAACCAAAACGCTTTCAAGGCTCATTTGCCTCAATACAACGGAACATTGTGTTCCTCTTGTGAGTACAAAAGGATATCTATTTGCAGGGGACTGGGAGGAAGTGGATACAGAGGAGGGTCGTCGTGGATGGATTCAATGGGTCCATTTTAAGTTAAATGGTGGACACCATATGCCAAGTACGTACCCAACAACAGTTCCTCTTCTATCTCCCAAAGTTCAAGTACATAAGAAAAATGTAGGATGGGTCCCGATAGACAGTCTTGCTATTGGAGACCTTATCTACGGTAACGGAACCTATACGACAGTGAAGGGTCTGTATCGCGGAGTCTTCCGAACCAACACTGCATCCCAAGACCCCGAGTGGATTTCAGATGGTGTATGGGTGCGCCGCCAAGGCCGTTTCTGGAGTCATACAGGTTCATCAGTATCCTCAGATTCTGAGGGAGACGTCCAAATGTCTGGCATCTGCCCTATTACGGAAGATGGATGTATCCATATTTATAAGCATGGCCAAGAATACCTGGTGCGTGATTTTACAGAGGTAGGTATGAATACCATTGAACAAAGCTACAGTATGCTAGACATGTTTCTCCATAAAAAGTAGACAACCTAATCAGAAATGCGCACAGGTGTACTCATAACCGGACTGTTTTTACTTCTTGTAGCGAATGTGCTGGCGTTTTATGGCTTCCAAGGCCGCGTAACTGGAGAGGGATTTGCATCCTATTTCCTTGAAAATGCGGACAGTGTCAATGCGAAGCCCATCGGCCCATTTGATGGTGTAAAGCTGGAGACTGGAAATAACGTCAGCTCTTGGCGTTACAATCACCCGAATGAGCCTCTGGAGGGCAACTACCCGCCGTTCAAGCTCGGCATGGACAACCTTTTCATGTTCAAGGACAACCAGTGCAAGCCCGAGTGCTGCGGTGCGAGCTTTGCCTGCGACAATGGCGGTTGTGTTTGCACGACACCGGATCAACGCAATTTTATCAACAGCCGTGGTGGCAATCGTACAGTTGAGGATGGCTTCTAAGTGTACTATTGTCATATGGTTCTTTCAGGTGCATCAACACTGATATTAAACTGTGCATAGAGAAACATATCCCGAAATAGAATGGGTTCTTCAACTCGCACAATTGTGATTGTGGGATTTGGAATAGCGGGCCAATTGCTCGTATTAGAATTACTCAAAGCTGGAATTCAAGGGCGTGATATTGTTGTTCTTGATAAAACGTTTCTAGGCGGTGACCTTGTTACTGAATATGGTACTGTTGTAAGCAATACACCCTGGTGGAAGACTAAAAAAGCACTCGAAGCCTATCCTGAATTTTCAGCACAAGCAATTCAAGCTGGAAATTCTGAATTTCAGGACTCCCAATGCATGCCTGTAGCACGCATTAGCCAGTTGTGTTTTGCAGTTGCGCATCAGGCTGTGAAAACTGCAGGGATTACAAAGATTACAACGCATGTACAACAAGTCCAGAAGCGAGAGGATGGTCTATTCCATATCCAGCATAGTTCTAGTTCTCTTTGCTGTAAACTTCTGTTCGTGACACAGGGGGCGGTCCCAAAACACCTACCCCTTGATATACCCATTATACCTTTATCAATTGCATTGGATATACAGCTTTTATCGAAGCATGTATCCAAAGAAGACCAAATTGCAGTGATTGGGACAGCGCATTCAGGAGTCCTAGTCCTTGGCCATCTCCATACCTTGGGTGTCCCCACGACAGCATTGTTCAAAGGAACTCAACCGTTTCGTTTTGTACGTGATGGCGCCTATGATGGCCTGAAAGAATGTTCAGAAGTTATTGCAGATTCGATTCTGCAAGGAAAATATCCTACTATTTCGCTGCAATCTCTCGATTCCTTTTTTGATGCGCATCTGGCCCTGAAAACGAGTACAAAAGTGATTCTTGCGACTGGGTTTGAGCCAAGAACTCTTCAGGGCATTCCTACAGCCTATTTACCAGAAACTGCAGAACTTCAAGGACTACAAGGTGCCTATGGATTTGGCATAGCGTATCCAGGAGTTACAGTTCTTGAAGGAAAACAATATACTGATGTCAGTGTGCTGAGTTTTCAGAGTCAAATTCAGCGCTGTCTCCCCCAGATTCTAATGGTCAATAAAGATAAACTACATCTCCAATAGTAAGGAAGAGGCAATATGAATACGTTTCGGTCTCCAGCCCCG
>JACCDW011817406.1_pt1 | contig 12659 bp, 16 predicted proteins | sample 7449781 | NCBI WGS metagenome assembly JACCDW01 (sample SAMN15323449, study PRJNA562643) | freshwater metagenome | isolation source: river surface water | place: USA:Blue River Watershed | collected 2017-08-18
ATGTTTATAACTGTGATTTATAAGATTTGGAATAATTTCCGTCAAGTCATTAGTTACCATACGCGCGAAATTTTTTTAAAAATTTACCAAAGTTTTGTAATAAAATAATATTCAGCTTATTAAGCCCAAAAAAATACTTACAAATAAATATTTTTAATTACTTGTGGTTTTTTTTCTAATGTATTAACTTTCTCTGTTAGTTGATTAATTTTTTCTTCTAATGACTGTTTATTTACTATTAAATTGTTTGGTACTTTTAGATTTAATTTGCATGTTTTTTCATGTCTCCATCTGCTTTGTTTACATGATAATTCTTTATCACAATAAGAACATGAATTAGCTAATTTTTTTTCTAGTGCTGGGTTTATATGAAATTTTTTGTTATGATACCAAAGGCCCATTTTTGACTCATAATTTTTGTTACATTCTTCACACCTAAATTTAAAAGTATTTTTGTCATCTTGATTAATATTGTCTTTAGTGTTATCTTTAAATTCTTCTTCATTATATATTTTCTCAGTTATATTAGTTTCTTGGTTATTATCTGATGATGGATTATTTTTGGGTAAAATCATAGTTTGGTTTATAGTTGTCTGCGATATATCATCAGCCGTTGTTTGTAAAATTATTCCATTATTAATTAATATTTCTGCAATTTTACTTTTTTCTTGAGTTTTTTGTTCATTAACTGGTTTTATACTAGATTGTTGAATATTAGTAACACAACTAACATGTTCTTTAATAGTTGTAAACAATTTATTAATACTGGAATATCCAGTGTTAATATCATAAGTGTTCGCAATTAAGAACACACATAATTTCATTTGTTCAACGTCACCCATAAAATATTCAGTACCATATTCAGTTACTTGTTTAAATTTTATTTTAAATAAGTTGATAATAACTTTTTCTTTTTCAACACAATTATCACACTTGATATGCAATATAAGTTCGGATCCTGTAGGATATTGTGCAAAGCGTTTCAAACCTTCTTGTTTGGTTTGGCCTATTTTATATATGGATTCATTTAACTTTATTGACTCCCTGGTCTGCAGTAAATATAAATAGCTCATGAGAATTACAAGTTTATTATTAAATTATTTGAGCTATTTACATTTTCAATTTTTTATTATAATCCCAACCCAATCCCAATAAAAATTGAATGGGAAAACTTTTAAAACCTATTTAATAACTACCAATGAATTCATATGAATGTGTGCGTGAGTCGGATGGAAGTTTCTTAGTTAAAAAACTAGGAAATTCAGGAACATATATCCCATTAGAAGTTACACCACCAGGAATTAGTAATGTTGGTCAAACCAATCAACCAGTCTCAATTAACCAACCCAAAGTATCCAAAGTATTTGTTGAAATATCTAATGTAAAACAACTAAAACCTCATAATCTAACCGGTGCAAAAGTTATATCGTGTGTGGTTGGGAACAACCAAGCAGAAAAAACAACTTGGTCCAATTCAATTAGAACCCTGTACAAACAAATAGCTGACGGGACAAAAATTATTAAAAATTCTATTTTGCCCATAAAAACAGTGCGAAAAGTTGATGAGGGTTTTACTTTTATTAAAGATTTAGGAATTAGTGTGTGTGTTAAAAAAACCAGAAAAAACCTTGTGAAAGAAATTATTAAACAAGCAAAAGACAATAATTTAACAGTGCGCATGGAAATTGAACTGGACATTGGTGCAGTTTTGGTTGTTAACATTGCCAAAGCACAATAAAAAATATTGATGATTTATTTACTTTATAACTATGATTAATTAATCCCAATGGATATGTATAAAAATTTAACTGGGGAGAAGGTGGATAAAATTGTGGATAAATATTGGGAGTTAAATGAAGACAATATAATTAACTGTGTTATTGCTGACAATGTTAAGGAATCGATTGTGTCAGAAATTGATGGGCTTGTTGAAGAATTATTTGCTGACAATAAACTAGGTCCATCTGATTTTACCAATTATATTTGGGGTCGCACAACTAACGGGCCAAGTATAGTTGAGGATTTTATCAATGATAAACGTAAAATGGATATCATGCATAAAATTTAAAAAAAATAATAAGAAAAAAATATTGATAATTTATTTATTTATTGGATAATTTGTATAGATTTAATTAATGGAACTATCAAAAGAAAATATTAAACAATTGGTAAAATTACCCAAAGAAAATATTTCCCAATTAGCTATTGTGAATTGGATTGAAGCTAATGTTGTTTCAAATATTAATGAATTAGTACCCGAGCTATTTCGTGAAGAAAAAATTAGCCCAGATGATTTTTCCAATTACTGGGAAACACCAAACCTAGATGATTATGATACTTCTGCAGCTTATTGGAAAGCGGTTGACAATCCCGAACCACAGGAAGTGTATGAATGGTATTGTGTTACTAAATTGGCTTATGAGTTTTTTAAAATGTGCGGGGATCCGGTCGCCCAATATAAAGGCCTTTACATTTGGGGGCGCAGATCAACTGGACAAAAAATTAGTGTAGATTTTATTAATGATAAAACCCGAATGGATATCATTAATAAACTATTACCTTAAAATTATTTTAACCAAATTTTAAATTGGTAATTTTTCCATCAGCAACCACACACCTAATTTGATTTATCCAATAATTTTCCAAATAAAATCTACTGGGTTCACATAAACTTACCCGGTATGGGGCAAATTCCTTGTTCATTTGTTCAACAACCTCTTCTGTATACTCACGCCCAATGTAACTCAATAATCGGTCTCTTCTTTCACTCATTTATTATTAACTTATTATACAAAACAAGTCTTTAGAATCTAACCAAAGCATAATTTGCTAATTTTACCATTGGAGACCACACACCTAATTTGATTTTCACAATAATATTCTAAATAAAATTCATCCTCTGGACATAAACTAATAGTTCAAGGTGCAAATTTTCTATTTATTTGTGTAACAGTATCTTGGTTGTAAACTTTTCCAATATAACTTTCCAATTCGTTATCCTCAGGAACACTCATTAATTATTATATATGTCCAGCCTTTAAATCTAATTCTCTTAACTGGGTACTTGTAAACCCGTGTATTCGAGGAATTTGAACTAGAACCAAAGGCTCAAGTCCATTAGATAATCTTATTTGATTAATTTCTTCGCCGGTTCCTACTGTTTCATCCGACAAAACCAAACAATCTAATGTCGCATCTGTTATGCCAATTGAGTATTTGTTATGAATAACCATTAGAGTAATCTTGATGCTAGATTTACCAATTGACTCAATATACCGGTTTACTTGAGCTTGGCGCTTGCCAACTGGTTCAATTAACTGGGCCAGTTTTTTACCCACACACATGGAATCCGCAGTTATTCCAATAACTAATTCTCCTGATTCTGCTGTAACTTCAAAAGCTTTGTCCAATAATAATTTATGCCCTGAGTGTAACCTGTCAAATGTCCCAGCAACTAAAACCCGATTATACTTGTCCATTGAATTATAAAACTGTTTGGCTTTTAAATAGATTCAGAGTAAATTTCTAGTTCAACTGAATTATCCATACAAATAGAATTAACTGTTGTGAAAAATTCTACTCCAACAATTTGTACTCGTTTTTTACTCAGGTTGTGAATAATAATTTTTTCAGGTGTTAGCTCGCAGATTCCACCTCGAAGAGAATCTTCAAGTGCATCCAAGTTATTGCCAAACCATTTGGGTGCGCCGGTACTTGCACAGTAATCTGCATAAAAATCTTTTCGAGTTTGCCAATTGGAAGCATCCAATGTAATAGCCTCAACGAGGCGTATATGTTCTTTTGGAACTATAGTTGTTTTTGAATTTTTTTTCGATACCATTAATTTAATACCATAATATTTGTTTAAATAAAATTTATAATTTATATTCAGACAAATCAACCTCAGTAAATGGTTCATCAAATAAAACCTGATAATATTCATTACACATAGCAATTGAATTATGTGTTTCTCTATTTACAAATTTATTAAAATCATTAGTATGTCTACTCATTGTTGAGTAACTTTTGTTAAAATAAAAATTATAGTAATCAAGTATTTGATTTTCTTGTACTTGTATCTTATTAATTTTTCCCAAGTTTTCACTATAATTTGGACACAAGTTTAAAAATTCTTTTATGGTTTCAAACAAACTATTTGGTAATGTATCGGCTTTTCTTATGAAATATTTTGGATTTGTTAGTTTTGGTGCACTTTGATAAATAGAGTCAATCCAGTAATCAGAATGATATTGTGCTCTTAGTTCTGGTTTTAGTAATTCAGCATAGCCAAAATCAATTACATAAACTTTAAAATTAATTTTACCCTTAACAGATTTAAATTCTATTTCTTTACCAAAATCATATTTATAATTAAACATTGTTTGTTGTTCCTCAATAATAAAATTATTTATATTAATATCATTATGTACAAATCCATAAGCTTGAAATGCAAGCAATTGAGCACATATAGCTTGATCCAATAAAAACCTCATTTGACTTAAATTTATTTTTTGATCAAGCAAGTCATTAGTTCTGTTTGCTTTATAATATTTCATTAATTCCAAAGTAACTAACTCGTCATCTGATTTACCACGACAAAAACCCTTGGCTAGTTTTCCATTAATAATATAATCAGCATCAAGAATATCAGTTGACTCATTACAAATAATTGTGCAATAAACAAGCGGGAAATTAGGAATCGATTGTAGCAACTTGTTAATAATACCAAGTTTTTTATTCGAATTAGTAGTTATTCTAACTAAAATGTTTTCTTTATCTACCATTCTGGCTATAACTTGATGAGCATCAGATGAATTTGTTATAAGTGGTTTAATTGGTTTTAACCAATCATTTGTTGGAATAACATAAGCTTTTTTATTGGAATTACTTAAACATTTTAAAGGTTGGGAATTTGTTAATTCTTTTTCCATTTAATTTAACTAAGATAATAAATATTTTAGTTAAACAAAGTTTATTTTATAAATCAAGTTGTTTTGGTTTTAAATAAAACCCGCAAAAATCTTTACATATGCTCGCATGTGCTTGTATATTATCTTGAGTATAGCAATCCCGACATAAATTATAAACATCAGGTGGTTCTGGTTTTTCTTCTTCATCATCAGAATTCTCATCTTCTGATTCCCCAGCTAATTTCTTATATTGGTTACAAACTTGCTCACACCGAGTGCAAAAATAAATATTATCATAACAACAATTTTTTCTACACAAATCACAATTAAAACTACCAATAAAATTTGCAATTAATCTAGCACGAAATTCTTCAGGAGATTTAATTACTTCATCCATATCGAATTCGTGTTTTTCCACATTATAAGGTGGTTCTCTCCATGAGAATTCGCATTGTCTATCAGTTTGTAAATTAATTCCTTGGGTTTCACAATCTAACCACCGACCATCTACTTCCCAAACCTGATTCCTTAAATATAAGATGGAGTCACACATTGGACAATCAAAAAAGCAATTACCTTCTGGTGATAAATCAATATTGTGTTTTTTATTTTTGGAAAATTTTATTGGCTTTGCACCAAACATAGTTTTTAATTTACTTATTGATTGGTGACAAGTTTCTTGATTAAGAAAATACCCCCAAGATGTTAAACTACTATATTTGGTAGTATAAAAATATAACCCGGCATATTTGTAAAAATGGACTTTAACCCCCTTGCCTTTTACCTCGAACTTATAGCCTGCTTTCAAGGTATATTTTTCCGGCCTCCCCATTTGTTCCATTGAAATATAATAGTTAATAATTCTTTAAATTAAAATAAACCATTTAAACTGCAGAAGTTTTCATTTGTTCAACTAGTTCTTGAGATTCGCGCCATTTCTTTTGCATTGGTCGTGTTGCCCAATATGTTGTTCCATCATAACTAATGGGTTCATCGGGTTTATATCTAGTAAAATCTGGTTTGGATATATTAACTAAATATTTATAATTCCAGAAAAATTTATCAAATGCACTGATTTCTTTTGAATTATCAGATTCATCAAATGGACCATAATTCGCTTTTACAAATTCTTGGGCCTCCAGCTTAGATCCAAATACTGGTAATTTATTAAATTCATCAACTTTAACATAATCTCTTGGTCCAACCCCATGCCCAACCACATAGTGATATTGGTTTTCGCTATCGCATTTAGCAAACACATACCAGCAATGATTATACTGTAATGCTATGCGATATTCATCAATAAACAAGTAATCTGAAGGAATCTCATCAGCTTTAATTGTTTTTTCATGTTTGTTAAGATATTCATGGGTATACCAATAATCTCGCCCATAGTGTCTGGAAAGTTCTTCACCTGGTTGGATATCTCGTAAGGCCCTAACAAATGTTACTCGGGGTTTTCCGGCTATTTGAGCCTCAAAACTAAAAGTGTCCGAAACATTTACATAGACTAAATTACTGGCCGCTTCAGCTTGAGAATAATTTGTGTCATATTCCTTGGCTGACCCAGTATATCCCAAATCATTGCACATTCTGCTAATACTATCTTCATTTACATCTTCTGGGTTTGTTTTACAAATATAAGTTCCAGCTGGAATAAATTCACAAGCAAATACTCCTCGATTATTTTCATCAGACCCAAGACACCCAGATTGTCTAACTTCTAATTTTACAGGTATCACCGTTACTAAATCCTCAGTATCTACCCAATCAACAAATTGTGAACTAGTTTTATTTCCCATTAAGAATTAATTAATATATTATTAATGGGTTATCTTATCAATTTTTTGTTTATATCATATGGTATAAGCAAAAATCAAACTAACAAAATAACAAACTAATTAATTAATTTCAATTTTCCTCAAATCAATTAAAAAAAATGAAATTGCAAATGGTAAACCAATCAAATCTTATCTTCCAATGCTAATAAAAAGATTATCTTGCGAAGAAATGGGTAGGCACTATGGTTATCCACCATGTTGTATTGAAAATTATCTTGAGCAAACAGACCAAACCAATATCAAGGCCCGTCGAGAAGAATATCAATTTGTTTACGGGTTTTTGCCGTGTGCACAATGTTATGAAAAGCTAACAAACGGGGCTGATGTAAATTCTTTACTAACCAATAGAAAATGTGTTGGTCCAATGTGTTTGGATAGAGCTAGTGGGTTTAATTATTCAGATCCAGTTTCTCAAGCGCAAGTGTTTTTAACGGAATTGGACTCGCTAATGGAAAAAACAGTCCGATTAGCCAAGTTGCCATACGACAATGTTGGAACTTGGGAACAAATACAATTTTTAATTAATCCAAAGCGATTACGAAGAAAAAAAGTTAGCGAAGACCGTGTTATGACATTCCATAATATTAGAAATATTGCCAAGTTACTTAAAATTCAACCAGCGAAATCAACCAAATACAGAAAAAGCCAATCCACTTAAAGAAAAATTAGTAATTAATGGGAAATGACAAACCCAAAAACCCTCAAAGACACTATAACAGCTAATTTGCGTTATACAATGTATAATCTGTATTCAGACCTATATACTTACCCAATTTCTAATTCTAATGAACAAACAAAAAAATTAGATATTAACCCAAAACCATCCGCACCGTTGGCACCATCAACCTCAACTAATATTTTAACTGGGCTATTAGATGGTATTGGTTGGTTTGGTTCGGTTCCAATGCCCAATTCAGTTACTGATACAATGCCCAACCCAGTTTCCGATGGAGATTTTGATACTAATCCAAGTAATCAGGCAAAATCAAACCAAATGCAAAGCGAATGGACTAAAATTTCTGACAAATTATCTCAATCATCCCAATCAAGCCAAACAGAACCCAAACCTGCCGCCCCTGGCCCCATCAAATTAACTACACATGCCAACAGCTTTATCATTAAGAAACTTCACCAAAAAATTCCAATTGATTTTGTAACAAATTTTATGTTTGCTATTGAAGTAGATTGGCCATGTGATATTAATTTAAACAAATTATTCAAGTCAATTAGTTTAGACATTCTTGGAATGCAGATTGACAAAGTCGAGTCCAACCAAATTCCGATTTTACAGAAAATTTATGGGTTAGACATTAAAAGGTATTCAAATGAAAAGAAAATTTACTTTCCAATTCCAATCGAGTGTTTGGTGAATTCGAATGGACTACTATTATCGCGAATGTATTCGGAATCAGATTGTCCGGATGAAGTACGTGTTTGGTTTGAATTTGCTGACCATGTTAGATTATCAGAAATTAAATCAATTAAATTATGTTATAATGGGATAACAACTTCAGAACCAATTCGCCCCCGTAATTCCCATAGTTCTCATAATAATAAATTATCAATAAGTTTTGTGGAAATTGGTTACAGACCCAGAATGTACCAAGATAATTTAACACCAATGGAATTATCATTAGTACTTGACAAATCAAATAGTAAATTATTATTTATTAACAGTACTGATGGAACAAATAAAAAATCTGCTTTAACAACTCGATTTGTTGAAAACTTTTCAACTGGCCCTGAAATTATTAAACCTGGTAATCCAGACCAGGTAACAAAGTTTAACTCCTGGCATTCCCGGTATGTGGAACGATTTATAATTTATTTTGAAGACACAAAAAACTTTGATATTTTATCAGAAAAATTATTTGATTCAGTACAATTTATTTGCGATGGTCAAGGCATTTTCACTATGGGGTTTGATACAATTCAATTGGAAACCCGAGTATCCCATCCTAATTTACCAGATGGGGTATATGTGATTGAGGCTGACAGATTTGGCGGGTGTATGGGTCAGGAAACCAAATTTGAATTTGCCGGGTTAGTTAGTGACCGGAATGATTTACAAGTTCATATTATTCCGCAAACTGTTAATTTCCTAGGATACGAAACCACAGAAACTAATGGGTATTGCCCAAGAACTGGAAATTTTTTTATTAATTAGACATTATTGAGTTTTAATTATTATGGGTCAACATTATAATTAAAAACCACAAAAAGATTAATTTATTTGTTTTTTAAGTTTTAAATATTTAAGTTTATATTTAATATATTTGTAAAAGTATAATCGCGACGGGTCAACCATGCTACCATATAATTCCAATTTATCAGCATCAGCTATGTTAACCAATAACGTGTCAGTTTTTTGTAATTTAGCAAATGGTTTCATATTTAAGTCAATAGCCGGTTCATAATTATAAACGTAACCATTAACAATTATTGGGGCTCCAATTAAAATCATATAAGTTTGAAGCAGTGCATCTCTAGTTTGAATACTAATGTAATTTTTTTTACATATTTTTGCTTGAATCCAGTCACCATATCGCTTAAATCCAAACAACAAATACATTAACAAACCAGTAGGATTTTCATGTTGTTTGATTTTATCAAGACCACACATGTTTATTTTTATTAAATCAGATACATTAATATTTTTAATTTTTTTTATTGCATTCAGTTTTATTATTTTGTAGGTATAAATTAAAAAATTTTAAAAAATCACTAATACTACTAATATTGTTTAATGGAACTTTTAAATAAATGTCATCAAATTCACATACAAATTGTTTTTCATCTAATAGAAAATAATATTTAACACCCGCAAAATCAATTGTTAAGTCATCTGTTTGTTCTGGTATGGTTAACATAAGTTTACCAACCAAGTTAGAGTTATCATACAGGTTTGGAATATTTGCTGTTTCTAAAATTTTGTCTTCTTTTGATAATGTACTAGCTCCATCAATATTCTTTTTATACCAATTAACTAATTGGTAAGGATATTCGTTTATGTGATACGAGTTAATTTCTGTTTCTTTTATGTTCATATCTGATGTAAATACAATTGGGTAGGTAATATTTTTTTGAATTAGTTTACAATTTTTAACCAATTGATTTTTATTTAGTTTTATTTTTAGTTTGTGTTTAAAAAAATTAATCAGCCCATCTACTCGCTGACTATTTTTATTGGTTTTACAATAAAATATTAACCAATACAACGGTATTCTTAAGTTTAATATTTGTTCATCGGTTGTTTTTATTGAAAAAATTTGTTTAAAATTACTAATAATAGTTAATTTAACTTCATTTAGCTCTATTCTAGATTTTATATTTACTAACTCGAAATGTGCATTAATAAAGTTATTAAAAACTTTTTGTTCAAATTTGTTAGAACCATTAGAAAATGTTCCTTTCAATTGCTTAAAATTATTAGTATCATTAGTAATAACATCAGTAATATCAGTATTTATATCAAAATAATTACGATACAATTTCATTAAACCTATATTATCGTTATATTGTATAACAGAACAATAATATTTTTTAAATGAGTTAAATAATTTCTTAGCAACTGTGTCATCTTCAAAGTCATGATAACTATCCAAAATTCCTAACATCCATAAATTAGTTTCCATTATATTAACAAACATAATTAATTATTCAATAAGTTTTATAGATTTTAAATAAACAGAAAAATTATTTAAAACTACTCTACAATATCTGTTATCATATATTTCTGAACCAATTTGAATATTATAAACGTATTTTCCTAATGGATCAAAAATAATATTATCATCTAATTCATCATTAATTATTAATTCCTCATATTCATTATTATCTTTTAAATATATTACATTATGTGTATTATAATTGTACTCAAAAACAAAATATTCTTTTAATTTGGCTTTTGTTAATTGATATTCGGTTTCTGGATACGCACCTTTAATATAAGCATTAATTTGTCCATTAGCTAAAATATTTGGATAGTATTTATTTAATGTGTCAATATTCATATTTTCACAAACCAAATATAATAATTTAATTTTCAAAAAAGAATTGATTGAATTAAAATTAAAGTATGGTTTTGCAGCAAACAAGTTTAATAAATAACCAACATCCCAATCTGATTCGGTATTGTATTCTACAACTATTCTTTCCAACAAATGATTTTCATTAATATCATAATTAGTTTTTGCGATAATGTCAACTTTATGAAAATCTTGGTATTTTAAACACTGATATATAAATTCTTCAAATTTAACTGGTTTGTAATCGTATCCAATCGGGTCACAAAAATCATCTAAATCAGGAAACATATTTGCGAATGCTCTAACAGATAAAAACTGGTTAATATAATTGGAATTAGCTAATAACCAGCGGAAAATTTTTGTTCCTGGATATTCGTTTTCAACAACCCATCTAATAAAATGGTAATTAAGTTGGATGTTATGGGCTTTAAATAATTTCCAACATTCAACAGACTGGGGCGACAGCAAATATTTCCAACTTGATATTTTTATATTATAAACATATTGTTTTTCATAACTGTTATAAAATTTAGGTAAAACTAATTTAATTGCATTTGTTTGATTGTAATTTGCATAAATATCAGACATAATATTACAGCTGATTTCTTCAATTCGTTTCATTTGAGTTTTTATAAAGTGTTTAAATTGCTTAACTGTCATTGGGTCTGGCATTTAAAGTTATTATTAATAATTAATTAATGTGTTTTTAATTCATTTTTTATTTTTTAAGTTGTAAAACAGCAATCATTACCTCTAGACCGCTTGTAAAATTCTTTGGTTTGCATGGATAAATGTGCAGACTTTTCAACCATATCATCCAATTTTTCTCCTCGAGTTAACAAGGAGTTAATTGTTTTGTTTAATATAGCTTTGGTTTGTTCCAATTCATTTTGAACCATTTCCGGTTTAGATATTTTAGTTGGATCAGCGTACTTGGACAACATTGAGTTCAACTGAGACAACTGGGATGGTTGCAATTGCAATACCCGGGAACAAATGTAAAATGCCGGTTTATCTGGATATTCCGCGTCCGTGACAATGCAACAACAACCATTGGAATTTTTCAAAGAGTAAATGTGAAAAGCCCCTTGGATAATTATGTTGGGTTCATCGGGAGCAATTCTTGATGCTACAAGATTAGTTGCAAATCCAATGAATTGGTTTATTGGGCCTCGGGTAAAATATCCAAAACTTGATAAATCATGGGCTTGGGATACAAGTTCACCTGACTGAGAATACAACAATATCGAATATAACTTCATTTATTGATTCCAATAGAAAATATTGTTTTATGGGGGTTTTACAAATACAAACAATATTTTACCATTTTAAAAAATTTTCCGCGCGCGAGGCTTTTTTCTTATAACTAATTTTTACAACTATAAATCATATCAGCTAAAACAATATTAATAAGTATTTAACTGATGGTTTCATCAAATATATTTATATGTTTTATTATTTAATATTAAATAGTAATTATCTACCATCACAAAAATATTAAATTATTAACATAATGAAAAAATGATTATCATAATGATTTTATAACTATTTTACTTATTAATTATGAAATCATTATGATAACTATTAATTGGTTATGATAAAAAATGTAATTATATTGTTGTCATTACTATAACATTAATAGTAAAATCATATTAAGTTAAAAACAATTAGTTGTAATGCATCATAAAAGACCAAATAATATATTTACAGGCTTATTGAATTTTACTGCTTAGGTAAATGATTACATAAAAACAAGCCACGCGAAATTTTTTCCAAAAATTTTTAAACTTTATACAAATATAATATTTATGAGATAAATTTAGTTATAAAATCATTATCATAACTATTATTTAATTATATTATATTTATATAAAAATATG
>JACCDW010590207.1_pt1 | contig 12658 bp, 13 predicted proteins | sample 7449781 | NCBI WGS metagenome assembly JACCDW01 (sample SAMN15323449, study PRJNA562643) | freshwater metagenome | isolation source: river surface water | place: USA:Blue River Watershed | collected 2017-08-18
GTATAAAAATCAATATTTTGACTTTTATATTCATTATTTAAATCTTGAATAGATAGTTTAAAAAACGAATAATGTACCATATCATTTTTATTATATTTAGTTAAAAATGTTTTAATATAATAATCTTTTTGAATTTCCATTACAATATTATTTTTTTCAAATTCAGAATTTGTAAAAAAATAGTTTGTAAGTTTATTAATCCATTCTAAACAATATTTATATTGATAATCATCATTTGAATATGATTTATTTTGAGTACTATTAATTTTATCAAAAATCGATAATGATTTTTTTACATTTGATACATAATTTACTTCATTTTTTTGAATAAATTCAATAATATACGTATGATAATAATTAAAAATTTTAAGTAAATCAATCATAATATCATTATTTTCAATTTCTTCTTTATCATGATAAAAGACCATATTATGGTAATAAATAACAATACTCATTAGTGATAATATATTTGCTTTAGCATGACGAGAATCAAATCCACCAATATTACTATTTTTAGCATTAATTAAACGTTTTTTCATAATTCCAGAAAAAACGATAACATAGCATCTAGGGATTAAATCAGTTGATGTAAGTAAATAATATCGTAAATAATCTTCAATAATATGAAAATTATTTTTGTGAATAGAAAGATTATTTAAAATAGTATAAGAAACTTTTTTATTTTGTACAGTTTCATTTTTAACAATATTAACATTATTTTTCATCATTTTTATTAAAATAATATTATTTTAATAAAAATCTAATAATAATTTGTTTATTATTTTCTATTATTTCTATTTTAATAAATAAATTGTAAAAAAAATAAAAATCAAATTTTTTATAATTATATACGTTAAATTTTTGATTATTATAAATTAACGTAAATATTATCTTTATTTAAAATAGTAATAATTGTAATAATAATTATGTTTAATAGATTTTTTAAAAGTAAAAAAATAAATAATATAGAAGCTAATACAGAAGCTACAACAAGTAATTTAGAATTAAATTTATATACAATATGTGAAGGTACGTCATGTGAATTTATACAAAAATGGTATAAAAATATAAATCCTACAAAATCAGCTTTAAGTGATTATGGTATTATAGAATCTTATTATTTTAATGATAATGTCGATAATCGTAAATTATTTAATGATTCAAATTCTATTTATTTAGTAGCTGCTAAAAATAGCTCTATTGAATCATCACTTATTATTTACGGTAATAATGATACCAATGATAAACGTACTGTTTATCCTGTACCATTTACTGTAAAAGCTGAAAGAAAGTTAATTAACCAAATTACAAAAAGTAAACATAATATCAGAAGTATGAAAGAAAAATTTGGTAAAAATAATAATGTAAATAAATATTTAGCACAAAATAAATTTGCGTCATTTTCCGAATATTTACCACATAATAATGTATTATTAGATTGGAATTATGAAAGTTCTAATCCAAATGATTACTATAGCCCTAATAAAAATAAGTTTTTTGATTTATTACGTATTATTAAAAGTGCGAATCCACATATTGAAAATGTTTTTATTGTTTGTGAAGCTTCTTTTATTGTTTCATTAATAAATAGTGTATCTAATAATAAAATGGTATCATCTGATTTACTTGAGCATACTTCAATGTGGATGTTTGATTGCGCATTTACAAAAGGATATTTTGGTAATAAATATGAAATAAAAAGACGAAATAAATTATATCCATTAGGACGTAACCACGGACGATTACAAACAGTTGATGATGATACATTTTATTATACATATAAAGATATACGTGTACCTATTTTTTATTTTAATAAACCAGTACCATTATCTTTTATAAATCCAAAATATTTAACCTTATGTAAAATTATTTCTAAAACAATCATTACTAAAAATAAAAAAAATAGTCAACCCACAAACAGTGAACGTAAAGATAGTTCAATTAAGAAGATTTTAAAGAAAATGCAAAATAATAGACCAATTGCTTAATTATTTACGTTATAAAATAAATATAAATAAAAAAAATTGATTTTTTTTTGTAAAAATATTTTTATTTAAAAATAAATAGAATATAAAATAATTATTCTTTGTTTATATTATATACGATTTAAAAAATGGTAGTAGTTACTGAAGATAACTTTAATCAAACTATTTATGATATTGTTAAAAAATCTAAATCTGTATCAGATGCTGTAAAAGAACTTACTAAAATTAAGTATCCTGGATCAAAAGGAGACTATATTCAAGAAGATCATGCTAAATTTTTTTATGAGAAATATTCAAAAATGAATAATAATCTTAAAATGGATAAAGATTTTACAAAAAATGCTTATGATATGAATTCTAAAAAATTTAAAGATATTCATGTTAAATAAAAACATATTATTAATTTAATTAATATTATGAATATAAATTATTAATATTATGAATATAAATTATTAATATTATAAATATAATTATTTTTACAAATTTTTATATAAAAAATTTATATAAAAAATTTTATAATAACGTAACTAATTTTTATAAAAAGAATATTTATTTTTAAAAAATATAAAAAAATTGATTTAAAAAAAAAATAATTTATAAAAACGTAATAAAAAGTATAAAAATATAATTTATTACTATTTTTGACTAAATAAGATTTTATTATTTAGAAAATGTTATCAACTAAACAATCTGAAGAAGCTAAGCTAAACGCTCAGTTTGCGTATGCTTCATCAACTGAAAAAGATGTTCGTAACAATATTAAAGCTAATAATAAAAATGGAACTAAAAAAGCTACATCGAATAAATGTAAATGTGCTAAAATGTTTCAAGAAAAAGGATCAGCGTATAAAACCTTTGGAAAAGGTAAACCAGTTTATTTAATTAAAAAGAATAATGGTAAATATGCGGCTTATGGTCAATGTGCGTTAAGTATTAATTCTCCAGAAGGCGACTTTTGTAGAATTCATGAAAGACAAGATTCTAGTAAACGTATACTATTTGAATCATTAGTAAATGATAAAAGTGGTACAATTGAACTAATCAAAACAAAAGACCATCCTTATTTCGATCGTATGGGTGATTGCGGTGCTAACAAAACAATTAAAAGTGATACTTTTAAGTTTGATTGTATTGACAATCATATTCTTGTACTCCTGAATCATCCTAATGCTAAATATACAAATTGGCTATATCGATGTGCTATGCACATTCTTGAAACTGGAACACCTGTTATTACAGATAATGGAAGTGTAACCTATACTATTCAACAGAAAAATAGTGAATCATTTACTACTTCTTCAATGAATTCTTTAATGAATGATGATGAAGAAGAAGATGATGAACCTAAAGCTGTAAAGAAAGTTTCAAAAAATAAAAAGAAAGCTCAAGTTGTTGAAGTTGAAGAATCTGATTCAGAAAGTATTGTTTCTGATAAAGAAACAAAGAGTAAATCAGAAGATGAAGATTCAGATACAGAAAGTGTCGAATCTGATACAAATGAAACCGCTTCCGTATCTTCATCTGAAAATGAAAATGAAGATGAAGAAGAAGAAGAAATGAATGTTTTACCTATTGAAACACATAAAGGACAAAAGTACTTTATGAATCCTCAAACACTTAAGGTATATGAACTTCCATCTGAAGAAGATGAAGATCAAAAACCTTGTGAACTAGGAGTTCTTGTTGAAATGGTTAAAAAATACTCAACTCTTACATACGATTCTAAACATTACATTATTTCAAAAGAAATTAGTGATGAAAGTAAGGATCTAGATATGTATCTTTGTGTACTTTCTGATAAAGTTTTTGATAAAACTACTAAAGCTTGTTTAGGTAAACTAAAACGAGGTAAAAATGGTATTTCCATTTCTTACAGAGAAGATAAGTAAATTATTAAACAATTATTTATTAAATTTAATAAAAATTAATAAAAATATTATAAAAAATTCAATTTATTTTATAAAAAATTCAATTTATTTTACAAAAATAAAAAATATTATAATTAAATTTTTCCAATTGGAGTATAATAAGGAGTTAAATCTACTGTTTCTAAACTATTTGTTCTTTTACCCCTTGATGCTGAACCTCTTAATACTGAACCCCTTGATGCTGAACCCCTTGATGCTGAACCTCTTGATGCTGAACCTCTTGATGCTGAACCCCTTGATGCTGAACCTCTTGATGCTGAACCTCTTGATGCTGAACCTCTTGATGCTGAACCCCTTGATGCTGAACCCCTTGATGCTGAACCTCTTGATGCTGAACCCCTTGATGCTGAACCCCTTGATGCTGAACCTCTTGATGCTGAACCCCTTGATGCTGAACCCCTTGATGCTGAAGTACGCGATGCTGAACCCCTTGATGCTGACCCCCTTGATGCTAAAGCATGTGGTGCTGACCCCCTTGATGCTGAAGTACGCGATGCTGAAACTCTTGGTGTTGGAACATGTGGTGTTGGAACGTGTGGTGTTGGAACGTGTGGTGTTGGAACGTGTGGTGTTGGAACGTGTGGTGTTGGAACGTGTGATGCTGAAGAAGTAGCAACCACTGCTTTAGAGGTTGTTGATGGTGTAATGGGTGATAAATATCGTGTTATATACCACATTAAAATTTTATCTATAGTGTCTGGTGAAAAAATGCTATAAAAACTAAGTAATAATTCTTTTACTATTTTTTTATCTTCACTATTTAATACAGATTTACTATATTTTATTTTATATAATTTAATGATGACTTGTTTCATTATTTTTTCATTTTTACTAGCAACAAATGATGCGTAAGAAGATATATGAGAAAATTCATTTAATATATTTATTAGTGAAATATTATAAATAGTTCCTTTATAATCAATATGAGAGTCAAACAAAGTTTCAAAACTATTATAATATGTACCAAAAATATTTTGTAATAATGGTTTATATGATTTTATTATAAAAGTTATTAAATAAATAAAATCGGATGTAAATGAATAATTACGCTCATTAAATTTTGAATAAAATAATAGATCACAACCTTCAAGCATAGTAGGTTGAGAAATTATATAATTAGTACCTTCTTTAATACCACTTAATCCAAAATCAATTATTTTTATATTTGTATCAATTACTGATAAATCTAAATCCCATTTTCTTGAAACAAAAAAATTATCTGGTTTTAAATCATTGTGTATAAAACCATAAGTATTTTGAAAATAGTTAATAACAGTAGATAATCCAATTAATTTTTTAAATAATACTATAATTTTTTGTTTATTACTTAATACCGTATTTAATGATAATCTATTTAAAAAGTTATCAAAACGTATATATTTAGAAGTGTCAACTTTTTCCATATTAATTCTATATATATTTTTAGTATGTTTTTTTAATGAAAAAACATAAGGTATTGTATGACCATATAAAGGATCACACGATAATTTTTGCTGAATTAAAGATTCTTTAAATATTAAAAATAATTGTGAAGTATTTTGATTTTTAATTATTGTTCCATTTCCCATATTTACAGCAGTACCATATATTCCTGTACCAAGTTTAGGTAAAGTAGTAATATTTCTACTATTTAAATCAACAATATTAAAAAGTTCATTATTTAATAATCTTTCTAATCGTCTTATTTCAGTTAAATTAGTAATATTATCTAATGTGTGGTTATTTATTAAAGTATTATATTCATTAAAAATAGGTATAAAAGTACTATTTGATAATATATTTTGAAAATAAGGATTTGGATAACTTTTTGTAAAAGCTGCCATATTTATTCTATTTATTCTAATTATAATAAATAATAAAATTTAGATTATATTTTAAATATAAAATATAAAAATATATATAGAAATAGAATATGAAATCTTTATATGAAATTTATAAAAAACATCATAAAAAAATTAAATATGCTTTATATATTGATTCAAATAAATATAATGAAATATTTGATTTTTTAAAAAATAATAATGAAAATCATAATTATTTATTAACAATTATTTTTAAAACAAAAAATATAATAAAACAAGGAAGATTTATTAATTATGATTCTGGTATTCTTATTTTAAAAAATCTTAAAAATGAAACATGTTATGAATATATCAAAAATTATTTTTTATTTATTGAAAATTTAGATAATCTTGAAAAAGAAGATCAAATTGAAAAATATAGCCCAATTGTTATTGATTTTGATTTAAAAGAAGAAAAAAAGAAAAAAAAATTAAAAGACAAATACAAAAAATCATCTTCATCAATGCGTCAAACATTAGAAACATTATTAGAAGATATTGAAGAAGATACAAGCGAAGCAGGAGAAAAATAAACTTTATTATTTTGTAAAAAAATAATAATATTATTATATTATAGACTAGTTATATAAAATGGATTATTTTATGATTTTTTTAATATTATGTATTATACTTTTTCTTTTTTTAATTTATAAAAAAAATATTGAACATTTTAATATTTCTCATTATTTACCAATAAATGATTTATCACACGATGATCATCAAGATATTATTATGAATAATTCAGATGAAAATAAAATATTATCAAATAGAGATAGTAATTTAATACCTACATATGCTTTATATCAACCAGAAGTATCTGGACGTCATTTAAATTTCTTTTCACACGCACCAAAAGAAATACCATATTTTCCAAATCAAATATGGAGTTCAACTATTCAAGACCCATATTATCAACCAGCATATAGTAATTATTTTTATAATGATGGATATTTTTATCCATTATTTTAGTTATCATTTATAATATTTTTTTATAATAAATATTTTTTATAATAAATATTTTTATAATAAATATTTTTATAATAAATAATATTTATTTTTATTTTTATTTTTATTTTTTAATTAAGGTGTTCGTAATAAATCAAATTTATTATTAAAAAAAGTTTGATTATTATTTTTAATACAACACATATTTAATTCATTTTGTAATATATTTATATTAAAATCTTTAGATTCTTCTTTAATACTAACTTCTTTAGTACTAATTTCTTGAGTACTCGTTTCACCAGTTTTTTGAAGAAGATTAAATTTAAAAATTTTATTTAATGTAATTAAATAAAACTTATTTGTATCATCAAAAATAGATTCATTTAAAAATGTAAATGTATTTAAAAATAATTCATTTGTACATACTTTATTATTTAATAATGAAAGATTTTGAATTAATTCAATTACTGTGTGTTTCATTAAAGGAATTTCCTTTTGAATACAATCACGTCTTAAATAATCAAATAATATATAAAAATAATACTTTGTTTCATCACTAATAGGTGAATAAAAATGTGGTACTATTTTCATAACAGCGGAAAATTGTTTAAGTAAAAATGAAGTATATAAAAAAATATTAATAGATTCATATAAATCTTGATTTTTATTTATATCTTTTTTTTCAATTAAAAAATTTTTAAATTCAGTAGAATTTGGAATATCTTTATTTAAATAAGTACGAAAATACTTATTTAAAGTTACATATTTATTTTTTTTTTGAGAATATAAAAATGGAATATTTATATGCTTTTGAGCATATTTAGAATAAAGTCGTGGAATAATATCTATATCTTTATTTTTAACTAAATTTTTATTATCCATAATTAAAACAGGAATATCTACTGGATTATTTGTACGTATCCAATCATTATACATTTTATAGCAAAATTCATTTTTTTCAACATCTTTTTGTATATCTTTATGTAGAATTCTTTTACGATCATTTTGATTTTCACGAATTTTAATAACACCACGATCAACGTTTCTTTTTCGATTATCGTACATTATTTTAAAAGTTTCTTTTAAAAAATAATTATTATTTACGTTATATTTTATAATATTATGTTATGAATTATTAAAATATAAAAAAATAGATTTCAATTTTTTGATAAAAGTTTATTTTTTTATAAAAAATTAGTATATAACTATAGTATATACTAAAAATGGACCCAAATATTAAAGTTATTCATTTAGAAAGTACTGATAAAAAAACATCACAACATTTTAAAAAAATATTAGCTCAACGCGGCTTTAATTCATTTCATTATGGTATTCATAAAAATAAACCATCTAATACAATTCGTTTAAATGAAGATGATTATTCCAAGCCAACAAAAACAATTACCGATTTAATTCAAACTCGTGAAGCAATTGATGAAAAATTACGTAATTATACTGAAGTTGATAATAATGAACTTGAATTATTGCCTAAAAATGTTCATATTTGTTATATTACATATAATGTTGAACAAAATATGGAATTATTTCGTATGGGAGGTTATTTAAGAAAAGTAGCTAAAGATTATATTGTATTAGCAGGTAAAGGAAATAAAACATTTTCTGTTCAACGCAAAATTTATAATAAAGATAAAAGCCAATTATTATACGTTACGCGATTTTTTGCCAAAAAAAAAGATAGCACCTCTTATTCCAAATTAACAGTTAATGGAACACAAAATAATAAAGAAGCAATCAAAAAAGAGTATGAAGAAACCCTTACTAAATCAACATCGTTTATAAAAAAACAACAAGAAATTTTAGAAGCAAAACAGCGTGAAATTGCTGAATTACGTGCTCGTTTAGAAGAAGAAAAAAATAAAAGTAAAAAAAAAGATGAATTAGCACCCATTAAAGCTATTGTAATACGCGAAAATTCAAAAGTTTATAATCATATTGATAGTGATTCTGAATCAATATTTTCGAATAAATCTTCTAAATCAAATGTTTCTTCAAAATCAGTTGTTTCAAATAACTCCTCTAAATCAAATATTTCCTCTAAAAAATAAGTATGATAAGTGTTTGCCCATTTTTTATAATAATTTTTACTAAATATTAATTTTACTCAATTTTTTGTTCAATAATTTCTTTAGGTAATCGGTAATATGAAAATGTATATTCATAATGTTTATTTATATTTTTATAGATAAACTTTTGATTATCCAAATCATATATATATCCATATTCTGAATCATAAGGAATGTAATCTTCTGGCATATAATGATATGGATCTCCAGGTGTTGTAAAAAGAAATTGTGATTGAATCACTTTTTCAACACTATATGATGTATCATATAAATAACCGAATGTATCATAATCCATATTTTCAATCGTATTATTTTCAAAAATATTTTTATGTAATACATTATCATTTATATCATTTTTGAAATAATGATATAAATTCTCTTTTACGTTAGCATTATTTTCAATATATTGATTATATTTTTCTTTAGAATCAATAATAATACAATTTGTTAATAAATTTCGCCATTCTTGAATAGTATATTTACTATATTCCTTTAATAAAGTGTTACCCAATATTCGTGGATATGAATCATGTCGATTATAGATTACATAGATTTTACCTTTATATATTAAGGCATAAAAACCTTTAGTTCCCATTTTAATATATTATTATATATTTTTATATATTATAATAAGTTATTTTTATCATCTTTTTATAAAAAAAATCATTTTTTATAAACTATTTATTTACATTATTTATTATAAACTATTTATTTACGTTATTTATTTATTAAAAAAATTTACAGTTAAAAATATATAAAGATATTACTTTTATTTATCATATTACACATTTTTTTCAAAATGACTTCTGCTTTCGTTAACTATGGAACTGAGACTCAGGTGCGTGAGTACCTTGAGCGTGCTCTGGACAACCAGTACCAAACTATGATTGACCACATGACTCCTGAATGGAGGAATGCGGTTGTCTACGTTCTTGGACGCTCAAAGTCTCAGATGTATCTCAATTCAATGTACCAGGCTTACATGGGAAACGTCCTACACAGGATTAACCCTTCGTCAGTCTTTGCTGGTACTAACCATTTTTCAATGGAAGTTGACCAACTTTGCGCGATGACTGACAATCAGTACTCCGAGATGGTCAATGCTTCCCAGAGATAAAGCAAAAAAAAAAAGAAAAAAAATAGCCTAATATAAAATAAAAAAAAATAAAAATAAGGGCAACTCATAAAAACAATTATATTTCAATCTTGGCTTATTAAAGATGAGTAGATTGATCGCAGAAGACATCAATCACTTCATTAAACTTTGGATCCAACTTTTCCCCTTTATATCCTATCGGATTTGCTACACAAAGCACATTATTTATATTCATATTCATATCCATATGTGTATGACCAAATATCCATAATTTTACTGGATCTTGTATTAAATAATCACAATGTGATGAAAAACATTGAAAATAATTCATATATTTCGAATATTTTATATGATTTAACTTAAAAGATGGTAAAAAATGAGTGATCATAATCACATTTTTTTTATCATTTTGGGCTTGAAGTAACGCTGATTCTACATAACTTTTAGATAATGCGTGACATTCATTAAGTTGTGTAACTCCATTTTCATAAATAAGCTCATAATCATTGCTTAAATAACGCATATTTTCTATTTTTGACCATAATATTGAACCAATAAAGCGAAAATTAGAATTTGGTAAATCATAATGTGAATTGTTTAAAAAATGAATTTTATGTAAATTATGAGTATTTATAATTTCTTCTGTTTTTTGAACAATTTGTTCCATACTTTTACCTTTATTCTCTTTTAATTGATAATATTCGTGATTTCCGTGAATTAAAAAAATATGCTCAAATTTTGAATGAATACCACGCAAAAATGCTTCATAACTTTTTTGAAATGGATAACCTATATCTCCAGCTAAAACACAAATTGGACTTTGAGGTACAATTTGTTGAAGAAGACGAGGAATTTTTGTCATATCATAAAATTCTAAATGAATATCTGATAAATAATGGATTTTTATTTTTTTTATATGGTTGATAACAGCATAAGCCATCTTTTAATAATTATTTTTATGATTTGTTTATTCTATTTTAATATAATTCTTTTTATATTAAAATTTTTATTTATTTTTTATTTTTTTTTTATTCACTTTTTTATTTTTTTACACTAATCAGCTTCATTCATAGACGAAGGCGAATAATGTTCAAGCCACATATAGTGCTTTTCATCAGTAAAATCTTGAAAATAATCTTCCAAAGCATTTTCAAATTCATAAATATCAAAATAATGTAGATAAATGGTTTCTTTGTGAAAAAGACCATTTACAATCCACTTTTTATTTTTATTTTCGTCAAGTACATACTCCATATATTCTACAATTATAGAAATGATATTTTGTATATGTGTATCGAACCCTTTATTTTTATCATAATCGTCTTCATCATCATTTTCAGGGTCATTCCTGTCTCGATCCAAAGGATTGAGCGGAATGTTCGCGGAGACGTCATAATATGATATTAGTTCATTATGTATTTTTCTCATAAAATCTTTTTCAAAATAATAATTGTAAAAAACGGATACAATTTTTTGATAATCAAATGTTTCTTCATTTTCACTATCTATTTCAACTTGAGTAGAAGCATTGGTACTTGGACCACGCCATCCAGCTTTAGGGTGAATACCCTTTAAGTGAGGAATATAATTAGATTGAGTAGTAGGAAGAAGTTTGTGAGTACGACCCATTGTAAAAGTATATATAATATTTAGAAGATAATAAAGTAATTTTACAAAATAAATTTTCATTTTTTATAATTGTTTACGTTAATCTATTGCTTTAGAGACGTTATACTTTTTAACGTAAATAAATAAAAAAAATTTACAATAAATTTTATAAAAAAAAATATTTTTATAATACATATATTACACAAATACATACAACAAGCTTCAACATGGACTTCAACAACAACATTTTTTACAGAGACCTTAATGGGTTTTTGAAAAAGAATAGTCAAAAGGAAATTTGTGACGTAACGGAATATATGTTCGTTAAGTCACCGAAGCGCGAAATGTACAAGCTATTTTTTTCAAACAGCGACTGGGAAACACTCGACAGCTCCACTCAATCCAAATTGTTCAATATTATGCTAATCTTTGAGATTTGTACTTTTGTTCAACAAAAGTGGATTGAAGATTCGTTACTTGAAACCATTAAGTTCCTTGATGGTTTTGATAGTCAATGGATCTCTATTCTTGGACAAATTACCCAAAAGTGTGAAAAACATATATGGGCTACAACCAAGATAGAGATTGGAGTATACTACTATTTGATTATTACTATGTGTGAGTCAAACGATTTATTACAATACATGGATTCCAAAAAGGTCATAAGTGCGGAAACACTTGATGATGAATACAGTTGCGCAATTGGGCGTAAAATAGATTTGGGATTATGTGATGAATATTATGGTTATGATATCAACGACTGTGTTGAAATAATGATGGACAGCTATTGCTCTAACTTGCGAAAGCAAGTGCTGCGTGAGCTGGACGCTGATTTTGATGACTACGAGTAAGTTAAAAAACAAAAAAAAGCCCAATAAAAATAAAAAACAAAATAAAAAGGGCAAAATCATAAAAAAATTTACCAAATCAAAAATATAATAATCATAACTATTTTATAAAAGTATAAAAAACTTACACAACTGTTTCAAAATGGTTAATCTCAACGCTAACGTAAGGAAGATTGATTTGAACTCGATTTTCGACACGCTATCTGATAAAGATAAGCTTGAAATTGTTTTCTATTTTTATACGAATTCACCTCGTCGTGACGAGTTTTACAGCTTTTTCACGACATTTGATGAGTCAGATGCTACTGAAGATGAAGTAACAA
>JACCDW011465607.1_pt1 | contig 12657 bp, 18 predicted proteins | sample 7449781 | NCBI WGS metagenome assembly JACCDW01 (sample SAMN15323449, study PRJNA562643) | freshwater metagenome | isolation source: river surface water | place: USA:Blue River Watershed | collected 2017-08-18
CAATAGAAACAATATTGAAATCAAATCCACTATTACCAGTGTAAAGATATTGGCTACTAGATCCTAAATCATTAAGTCTTGTTAAACCCAGACCAGAAGATATAATTGGATCTGGATAACTTAATGGTATATTTACTTCAACCCATTGACTACTGTTACCATCATTATAAAATACGTTTAATGTGGCTATCTGAGTGTTGAACCAAAGATCACCTACACTAACTCCAACAGGCGGATACTCAGATATATGCATTGAAAGCCCAGTGCCGCTTCCAGTGCCTCCTGTATTTGAAAAGACTAATTGCCCAGATGAATAAGCAATTGATATTCCACTTCCTGCAGATAAACTATGCCATGTAACACCATTACCAGCATTTGTCACTGATAAGACTTGATTAGATGTACCTACACCTAATCTAGCCCAATTTGTCCCATTAAAATAAAGAACATCTCCTGCAGTTTGAGATGCTATAGTTAATTTGCTTGCATCAAATTGTTGTGATGAAGCAAATGTTATCGGGTTTGTATGTGTATGTGTTCCGGTCCAATTGTAATTGTAGGTTTGGTCTACTGCTATTGAACCTTGTGATGTTATTGGATTTGGGCCAAGTGATATACCAACACCAGCTGAAAGAGATGTAATGCCATTTCCAACAGGTGTCCAAGCAGATCCATCATAAAATTCTATTTTATTGGTATCTGTGTTAAAATAAACTTGTCCAGCTAAACCAGGTAATGCTCTAGTTGTAAGGTTTGCAAATCTAAGGAATTGACTTCCCATAGATATTGCAGCTGTAGGAACATTTCCACCATCTAGTCTGAGGTATCTACTATCTGCAAAAGATTGGGTTATTCCAGATGTGCCAGTAGAAGCTATTTCATTCCAAGCAGATCCATCATATACCTTAAGAAGAGTGCTTGTAGTATTGAAAAATAAAGCACCAGCAATTCCTGTTACGGGATCTGTGGCACCTGAACCAACTGCAAGACCATAATTACCATCTGAAGGGGCAAATATGATATTTGAATTTACTGTGTCGCCAGATTTTTTTATATAGAAATCATCTTGAATAGAGAATGTAAAAATACCATTACTTACATTCAGCCTCAGACCATTTGTAGGATTGACGGATAAAGACAAGTCACCTTTTAAAGAATTAAGTGACGTTACTACATTTATGCCATCAAGAGACCCTACAATTTTACGAGGGGGTACTATATAAAAGTCAGACATTTAGGAGTTTATAAGGGTTTGGACAATCAATCATGACGAGATATACTATTTTTACAAATTATAATAGTCTACAAATTATATTCATGAAGATTGTTGACATTACTTCTAAGAAAAGGTCAATCTTATCACCTTAGATAAATAAATAGTAATTGATAGCTCAGATATAAATGAAGGTATGGACGAGCAAATTCAAGAACAAAAACAGTGAAAACAAAAAAATGTTTTAAAAATGTTTTCTGCGAAGAAAATTAATGGTTTAAGGAGTATAAAAATGCCTACATATCCATCTTCATTATATAAGGGAGTTTCACCATCATCATTGGGTTCCAATGTAACTGGATCTGTCACAATCAGCAATTTAACTAATTATCAAGAGTTAAATGACATTGTTAATGGCAGTGGTGTTTCATTAGACTTCAATAGTGCTGCAAACTACCCTACAGACAGCAACATCGGTACTGAAATTATCGCAAACAGAACCAGAACACTTACTGATTTTGCAAGTATTGTATCAAACTTAACCACAGTGTTAGGTGACTACACCACTGCAATCGCTACTTGTTCAGCTGATGAGCAAAAAATTGCAGCATCATTTGTTGGGCTTTCTTACAATAACCTCCAATCCAAAATGGAGAAAATTACTTATGAACTCAACAGAATGAATGCTGACATCAATGCCCTTGGTGCAGAAGGTGCTACTGATAGCTTGAAATCAGTTTCTGCTAGAAAGTATCCATCATCCTTCAACAGATTTACAAATACTGCTGGCGGAATCTAATCTTTTTAGAAGTTCAAATACTAAAAGAGGAGAGAAATATTCTCTCCTCTCTTTTTTTATTTCCAAATTGGCCCGTTTTTGAGTTTAGTCTTTAACGCATCAATTGATAATTTTTCTAATCTGTTTTGAACAAGCATAGTTTTTATTGAATATTTGTTTTTCAAATAAGAACCATTATATGAACGATACATATTTCTGTATGCAGTTCTATCAGGTAAGTGTCCTCTAGAATATTTTTTCAAATGAGAAGATAATTCTAAAGCTCCTATAGCAATATTTCCATCAATAGTGTATGGATCAAATATTCTTTTAGGATCATAAAATCTAATTGAAGCTCTGACTAGTTGCATAATTCCTATACATGGCCTACTAGTCATTTTGAATTCACTTTCAACATATGCAGTAGAAGCCAACACATATGGATCTACTTTAAATTTTGCAGAATACTTCATTATAGCATCTACAATTTTTTGTATATAAGATTGTGAATATCTCGGTTGAACAAGTTTGATAAATTTAGAAATTTTTTCTTTTTTATCAAGTTTATCCTTTGATTTTGATACGGAAATTATCGCATCTTGATGGGTTTGTTTTGGTGCTATATTTACTGGATTAGTAGTTTGAATTACTAATAAAGTAATTATGATCACCTGACTGATTACATCAATCATAATCATCTCCTTTTCATTTCAAGCAGGAAATCACTTGAAATTTTTTATATTAAATGTTATAGTATAAAACTAGAATATGGTATCACACATGGATTCCTTTAACCTACTTAATAATTATAAGCCACAAAACTCAAAAGTCAAACCTAAGTGTATGATTTGTAATCAAGATACTGCACGTTATGCTCATTGCGATAAGTGCGGAAAGCTTTGTTGCTTTAATAGTTGCTTGACTTTAATAATTAATAATATTTATAGAAGCTTTCCTAATTGGGCTCAGGATCCATCTATATTAGGCAAAAGATTGTGTAATAATTGTTTACCTCCTATGAATAACAAACAAGTTGAAGCAAGTTCTACCGACATGCTATTTTCTCAAATTTTTGGTAATGACAAATGAGAACAAATATCAAAACAGCACAAGAAAACACACCTGAAGAACTTGAAGTAGAAAATATTCAAGAACAACCATTAGACCCTAGTGTTATCTTAAATACTCCACAAATCCAATCTATGTTAGATCAAATTGCTGGATCAATTGTCAAGCAAAATCAAGCAGCATTTTTAGACGGTGTTGATTCTTCTGATATTAATGCTTTAGACAGTATGATCAGTCAATTAGTAAATTCAGCTCTGTCTCGTTAATTTTTCAAAATCTTTTTGGCACGACTCAGGAATTTCTTTTAATCTACAATTTTCACAATTATTAGCAATGTGATTTACCCAGTCTTCCCATGTTTTTGGTTCAACTGGGTAACTTGAAAGCCTGAATTTATTTGATCGTGCTGGTGTGTAAAGCTGATCTTTCATGAAAAAATGCTGCCCACACTCTTGACATATACAAGTTACTGTTGGCATTATTTTATAAAATCAAGAGCGCCTTTTCCAGTGATAAGTTGTAATATGGTTAGGAAAGCTATAATACCACCAAATGTCCATGCAACTCTATTTACACCGTTTTTGACATCCCAATAAATCTTTTTCATAGCTTTGATGTCAGTTTTCAATTCTGTTATATCTGATCCAAAGTCAGAAATTTGAGCAGTGTATTCTATGGTGGCTTCTTCTAGTTCAGCATCCCTCTTGATTTGTGATGACTGGAAGCTTTCAAACATTTTTTCCAAAACAGCATATTCTTTTGATAAGTTCTTAAACTCTTCTTCAGATATAACTTTTAGAGTTTCAACTTTATTGATAATTTCTTTTTGATTGGAAAGAATATTGATAAGAGCCATATTGAAGTCTAAATATGCTTCTGTATGAGCTTTATAGACACTCTTAAGTTGTTCTAATCCTATATCATTATCTTGCATAATGCACCTCTCAGAGTGTACTTAATACTTGTCTTAATTTAGTAGAAGATTGTTTGAGTTTTTGAATAGTCTCATCTTCAATTTGTATTTTACATAAGTAACAATCAGTGCAATGATTCAATTCTTTTTTTTCTAGAACATACTTTTTGCTCTTATAAATAATTGTTGAAGTGGCGGAGCTTTTTAAGTTTATTGAGTGAAGTCCAACATCAAATCCTGATTCTAAAAGAAGCTTAGCTTGATCATTCATAATGACATGATCACTTTTATCTACAATGCATACAGGAAGAGTAAATGTATCTAAAATGTCCTGTAGTAGAGTTGAAGGATCTGTAACGTAATTTTTGCTATTCATAAACAAACCACCTCAAACAAATATTCTATTGTAATATTCTAGAAAGGTTTTGTAACTTTCCTCGTCATCCATTACAATATAAATATTCTTTATTTCATTATTTTTATTTGATTTTAAGAATGTTTTAATAGCAGCTAATTGAACTCTTGCGGTGTCACTAATATCATGCGTTCCACAATCAGCTGGCATCATTACAATTTTCTGCAATTTTTCTTGATTAGCTAAGATCAAAGCTTTTCTAGTTGCAGTTCTAATATCTTCTTCATTTACAAGACGACTAGCACCAGCAACAACAGCATGGTAGATCTTGTTTGGTTTTACAAGAGTATTATCTAAGCCATTTGAAGTGATATAAACTGTGCCCATTTTGATAGGTTTATTGAATTTATCACATTCTTCTTGAACTTGACCACGAGACATTCTATGAAGCAAAGGATCATCAATTGTAAGGCTGATATTAGTTGGATAAATTAAGACATCTGCCTTAACTAAATAAGGATTATCAATTTTATGGATGCTGATTCTTGTTGTCTCAGGAACACTAGGTAAAACTTCTGGTTGTTTTACAGGCTCAACTACAGGCTTTTCTTCCTTGACAACTTTTTCTACAATTTCAAAAGAGCAGTTGTCGATATTGCCCTGACAATCATCATTCCATTTTTGATTTATTACTTCTAATGGAATATTCTTAAATTTAGAAATAAAATTTGAATTTGAAATTGTCTTTACAAAACAATTATTTTCTAAATATACTGGACACTTATTCATAAGTGTCTTATACAGTCTACCTTATGCCATATTTTGTGGCAAAAGCTTTTCCATCTGGTGATCTCATAAATTCATCAACTTCAGCCCTACCTTGCGCTGTTGTTCTTTTTGAATTTATGATATCTTGAAGTTGAGGTTTCATGCTTTGTTGTAATACTGCAAATGCTGCCTGATCTTTAGATTCTAAATATCCAAATGCACTTGATACTTTTTTACTCCAAGATTTCATTTCAGTACCAGACAATTCATTAGCAACAAGGTTGACTATTGTATATGGTAATACATATTGGATAAATGATTCTCTTACCGCAGGAGATTCAGCTAATAAATATTGATCTATCAATGTGGAAATAGATGCTAAATTTGAGCTTGCCTCTAATACATATTTTTGAATTTCTTCGCCAATGTTCTTTTTGATTTTTGCTATTTCATCAAATTTACCTTCATTCAATAATTTAGCATATTGTTTTTCAGAAGGCATGTTGATTATAAGCGCTTTTTCCGGACCAGTACCTTCAAAGAAAACTGAATTCCTATCATACATTGGCCTATCAACCAAGCTTTTACCAAATGTTGATTGTGAAGCATTTTCTGGGTTCAAGTTATAGTCTAAATACGCTTCATTGAATTGAGGGATAACTTTTTGATATTGCTCAGGTGTTAATGGAAACTCACCTAATTGTTGTTGACTTAACTTAACTAGATTAAATACCTTATCAGCCTCTCTATAATTACCATTATTATCTAGAAGTTGAGCTCTCTTAACTAATTGTCTAAGGTTTATTCTATTCATCTTTTTGGAGTAATTTTTTTAAGTATATTTTGACCTGGCTCAGTGTCAGCAAAAAAAGCTTTCAAATCATTTGTATATAATTTTTGATATTTACCAACGATTTGATTAAAGGCATTCTGATCATTTGGATTTGTTGAATTTTGCTTGAATATTTCAGCAACTAGCCTTTTAGCTATTGCATCACCATCTTTATATCTCTTAAGAAAATCAAGCTCAGGAGATTCAGCTTGTTGGCTAACTTTGATAAATTTCTGATTTGACGCTCTTTCTACTCTTGGTGGTTTAGAAGGGTCAATTTTTAATGTTGGGTCTTCTGGAGTTGGAAGGTTTTTTATATCTTTGGATTTTTCACTTGGTGCAAATTGTAAGTATCCTTCAATTGGATGACCACCATATCCACCAGCATAACCCGATCCTGGCATACCTAAAAGTGTATTTCTAGATTTCGCATCAATATTTGATTTAGGAGTTAAAAGCTTTTCTATTGAAACTAAATTAGAAAAAATACCAGGTAGGATTCTTTGCATTTCTTTAGGATCTGATAAGATTTCTGAAATTTTTTCAGCTGTAAAATTATCTTTTAATATATCCTTTATTGCTTGACCCCTGCGATTTTCTAAAGCTTTATCAACTTGAGATGGTGTCATACCCTTACCCTTAACATCTTTAGGGGCACTTTTTGTTGGTCTAAATTTTGGTCTTGGTGTAGCCATTTTATCTTTCAACCCTCTTAAATAGATTTGTCAGGATATTAGCGCCAGTGTCAACATTTTTTTTGGACTTTTGTGCTCTCTCCAATTCATCTTTTTTTGCTTTTTCTCTAGCATCGTTAATGTCATCAATATTTTGTCTGACTTTAAGTTGATCCTTAATCTTATTGATTAAATCATTTATAATTCCTGTGTCTACTTCTTTAGAAGTTAGCTGAGGTTCAAGTCCTAATTCATAGAATGTCATAAGATCTAACCCATAAAAAGTCATTTCATCTTCTGTAGGAAGAGGCATCTTGAATGTGCCTTTTTTTGGATCTGGGTTGCTGTCAAATTCTTTCTTTTTATCAAAATAGAAAGCTCGGAAAGCTGGATCACTGTAATCTGCTTTTAGGGGAACTTCTTGATTAAATGTAGCAACTGCTGCAGAATTGTCTTGAGATTGAAAGCTATCAAACTCTCCTTCTATTATTGAAGCAGAAGATGAATAGCTGTCTTCCCACCATTCTTCAAATTTACCGCCAGACCAACCTAAAATAATTTTTTCTTTATCCCCAAGATCAAAAAAATGCTTTTGTATTAAGTTACTTGATTTATAACCAGCATCATAATTTCTACTAAAGTTAGATGGATCAGCTGGATCGTAAGTAGTTCCTTTGTAAGTGTTACCAGTTCCAACAGTTGAACCAAAACTTGGAGTACCCATAAAACGGTTTTCCAATGACCTATTTGCTAAACCTAAAGTATCTCTATCACTACGCCATTGACCAAAAAAACCACCTGTTGTACCAGCACCACCAGGAACTGCAAAATTTTCAAGAAATCCAAATGGTCTTACTCTAGGCCTATCCATAGAAACTTCTGTTTCTAAAAATTCTTTTTTAAAATTATAATCAGAGGCAAGAGGTATATTACCTGTATTTTTAGTGCCTTTTTGCCTAGTCTCTGTTGCACTTAGAATGAACCAACCTTTTCCTGCCAAAGCAGGTTGCCATGCAGTCCAGTCTTCTGTACCATCAGTCAAGAAAGTGGTAACATAATAATCTTTATCTTGCTCTAAGGAACTCCAATCAACTGGTAATGGATTATTTGAAGCATCAACCATTACATTACCTGATGCATCTTTGGCTTTGTCAGGATCTATACTGATGACTTTGATTGCATAATTTGCTATTGTACCTGAGCTAGAAGCATAAACTTTTTTATAAACTAAATTATTTTGTTTTGTAAAAAGCACAGCCTGTCTTATTACGTCAAGATTATTTGTTTCCATAAAAAATATTTTCTCAGGTAAATGTATTGATTCCTTTATTCAACTACATAATTTTCTGGCTTATGTACACAATCTTTTGTAATGTGAATAACTCTTTTATCTGAATTGTATTGACCTAAATAATCAAAAGCAGCATTAGATATTGATGTCTTTACAATAGAATTCAATGCTCTTGTTCCAGTTCCAGCCTTTATAGCTTTATCCACAACCTCATCAAAAAAATCATCATCAAAGCTTAATTCAAGATTAGATTCAGCAAAAAGGATTTGACTTTTCTTTACCGGAGAATCTTCTAATTCTCTTAAACAATAAAGCATCTGTTCCTTAGAAAGAGGCACCAAAGGCACAATTGACTGAATTCTACCAACAAATTCAGCACTCAACCCAAATTCAATAAGACTTTCAGACAAGATATCATGTGAAGCCTTATTGTAAATTTCATAATTGTTGATCTGGTTATCATATTCTGATTCATGATTTTTTCTGAATCCAATCATGCTTTCAGTCAAACCTAATTTTTGAGCAACAATTTTTTCTAGTCCATTGAATGCTCCACCAAAACAAAATAAGATTTTTGCAGTGTTGACCATAATAGGAGGGCTTCCACCATCTCCTAAAGCGCTTGCATTAATTCTTACCTTTTTACCTTCAATCAATTTAAGTAAAGTTGATTGTGTTGAATAATGGAAACTTTCTAATCTTGTTCCAGTGTTATTTGCTGATGCTAATTTATCAATTTCATCAATAAAAACAACACCCTTTTCAGCAAAGCTAACTTCTCCATTTGCTTTTACTAGTAGGTCAGTGATAATTGTGTCTGCATCAGCTCCTTGAAATCCTGTTGGAGAGAATGATGTAGCATCAGATGAAATAAATGGCACTTGTAAATGATTTGAAATTGTATTAACAATAAGGGTTTTTCCAGATCCAGAAGGGCCTAAAAAGAGAATATTTTGCTTTTCATCTAACCCATAATTGAATACATTACGCATATGTTCATAAACAGTTACACTAATTCTTTTTTTAGCAAATTCTTGTCCAACGACTTTTTTGTTCAAAGCATTGTAAAGATCTTTGGGATTTACATTCTTAACTTTTGTGCTGTTTAAAGAAAATAAGTATCTTTTGGACAAAGGCGCTACTTCTGCTAACTTTTCCTTAAGGGATAAAACAGGAGCTTCATCTTCAGCGCCTAAGATAACAGAAAGTAAATTTTGATGTATTTGTACTTGTCCAAATTTATTTCCTGTCATGTAGCTTTTATAGCAAGCATCACATAATTTGACTTTCACAAATTTTCTTGAAAGAGGTTCTAATTCACTCAAAATTTCTTTTGTAGAATCACGGTCACAAAAATTACAAGAAGAATTAAATAACTGATTATTCATTTACATAATTATACAATCAAAGTAGGATTCTAGATATAAATACAATAATATAACATTACCGGAGGGGGTAAATATGGCAATTATTGATAATAATTCTCAGAACAGAGGACATGGTAAGTGGAAGATCCAAACTTACAATCCTAGCAATTTGATTGGTCCTATTGAAGGTTCACTTTTAGTAAATAAAGATTTTTACACAGTGTATAAAGATGAAAAAATGACAATTTGTCTTTTCAATGTACCAAGCCAAAATGTTGCATTTGCTTATAATGAATTTCATGTACAGGACTTAAATATTAAATAATATGTGGTACAAAAAATCTCAAGCGGATATATCCAATCCAGTCTATGAAGAAGTGATAATAAGATATTTATTAGAGCAGGCTGTAAGATTAAAATATTTCAATTCTCAAAATTATAATCCATCAAATTTTGAGATTATGAGACACGTTGAGAATATATTAAAATATATTAAGGATACGTATAGCGGTGTTGGAAACTTGAGACAAAGTGTTACAAAAGATAAAAAATTGGAAGATGTAGTTCATGATATTGTTGATAAAAAGTTGATTCTCAAAAGATAACATACATTGATTACGCTGAGTGATATTCAAAAAAAAATATTACAATGCTCTCAAAATGATAATTTAGAAATAATCATCAGTTTGAGGGCATTTTTGTTGGACATGCCTGATTGTCCATACTTTTTATTCCTAAATGAAAATTTCTCAAATATCATCTTAGAAAATCAAAAACAATCATTAGATTTTTATCGCAAGAAAAATGAATTCAACATAAAAAAAATCAATCTGAAGCCAATAGACATTCACTTGCTACCTAAGAACAAAAAGAATACATTGATTGATTTTACTGATGAAGTTTTAAAAAATAAAAATGTTTATGATTATTTGGTGTTTGATCAGATTAGATCAAATCCTTATAATGAAGATGAATTATTTGAATTCATTAACAAAAACGTTGAAAATATTGATGAGAGTATTTATAAAAAATATAAGCTTAGAAATGATGACTTAAGAAATATTGTTTCAAAAACTAGTTTCTCCAATAAAATATATTTTTCAATTTATGATATTGCTAAAAAAAATAAAATAACAGAATACTGGAAAAATTTGTGGGGACTTCCAGAAAAATATTTTGAGGAAGATGTCATTTCAAACATAATTTTGAAATGAAAGCATATCTGACTTTTGTAAGGCAAAAAAATAATCAAGACTTATCGTTTTTAGGAATTAAAAATCCTGAAAATATAGGTGATGCTTTGCCATTTAAGCTTATTTCAGGACAACCAATAATTTCTATATTAAAAGAAGATAAACTTATTGCTTTATATCTTATTGACAGAGATAGTGAACTGTTTCAAGTGTTAGGTGATGAAGATTTCTTATTTATGTTGAAAAATTTAGAAGATTATTCCAACATAAATTTACCTAAATACAACTCAATAAAACAAATTCTTTTAGATTGTTTCAGCTGTTTGTCAATAAATGAATTAGAAGCTTATGACAAAGTAATGAAAAGTTTTGAAGATAAAATATTTTATGAATTATTACACACAGATTTAAACTTTAACAGAATACAAAATCATATAATCAAAGAAATAAAAAAACTATCAATAAATTTGATAGTTTTGGAAAGAATGGTCAACTGTTGTAAGAATTCAAAACAAATAACCTTGAAGCAAATGAAAAAGAAAGTAGATGTAAATTTGTCAGGATACGGGATTTACATTAATACCTTTATTTCTTAGTCTAATTATTTCTTTTTCATTAAAATCTTTGGCTGATTCAATACATATAGGGCAATTATTTATTCTTGAACCGTCATCCTTAAAATGATTTACCACCCACACCCTTAGCGCATCTCTTACACCAGGATAACTCAATAATGGTCTATTTTCTATCTTGCAATAACAGCCTGGATCTCCCAAATTATGTAATGGTGGTAGTTTTAAGTTTGCAGTAGGGTCTTGTTCTAATGTTTGAATATTTTGCTGCAAATCTTCAGGCGTAAATTCATCTTCAGGTGTTGGATCATCTACAGTAATTTCAGGCGTATTATTAGGCTCAACTTCTAAATTTTCATCCACTTCTGTTTGTTCATCAGCAAATTCAGCTACAGGCAGACCGTAGATGTTAAATTGTTTATAAGCCTCTTTGTACCACATAGATTATTGCCCTAAAAATTTCTGCATTCTTAAGAGGCGATTTTTCCAACCAGTTCTGAATTGTGCTTTCTCTTTAGGTTTTCTTCTAATTATTTCCTCATAATCCAAAAATCTGTTACTGATGAGGGTGTTTGCTAATTCACTGTCTCCTATGGTATTAGCAAGATCAATAATCTTTTGAGTTGCTTCAGAATTTGTTGGGTTTCCAGGATTTATTCCAACCTTCCTCAAATTACTAGCAGCTCCACCCGCACCTGAATTTACAAAGAAATCAAACACAACAATAGCTGTTTTTGGAGCGACAGCAAAAATTTTATCTCCAGACATTTTTTTCCAATAGTTGTTAAAATAGATGTCTTTGGCTTCTTGAAATGTTAAATCCCTAACATCTCTTCCTGGAACTTCTGGTGCTGTGATACCATATTTTGTTGGAAGATCTCCTGGTATATTGGTATATTCTTCACCTTCAACACCTATAATATACTTGAATGCATTTTCAAATCCAGTGGAATATGTTCCAGAAGGTGGCATATCAAGATCTAAATTACCCTCAATAGAGTCATCCTTACCCTCATAGTCTTCAATCTTTGCTTTTAATTCTGTAATTCTCGGAGCACTTTGCCACCAAGGAGAATTTTCAATTTCAGACATCAAATTCAACCAAAACTCAGAAGAAGTGGTGATAGGTTGATGATCAGCATCTTTAGCAGCTAATATTTCATTTTGCTTTGTTAATAATCTAAGAAGCTCTAGATATGTATCTGCCTGACTTAATTTTCTTTCATTAATATTGTAATAAGCATTATTGAAGAAATAATCCCTTACTGACTTTGGATCGTTTCCTTCTTCTTTTCCTTCAAGAGTAAGATCAATAGGAAGCTGATCTTCTACTAATGCTACCTTGATTAATAATTCAACTAAATTATCAGCTCTATGATAAAGACCTCTATCATCTAATTGCTTTGCTATCTTGATTACTTTTGAAATACTCATTGCTTTCTTTCCCTATTTATTTCTTTTATAAATAGAATATGTCAGAAGAATTCAACCCTAAAAAAATAATTGATTTCTCTAAAGATTATTATAATATTTTGGGATTAGACAAAATCGACCTTCCAAGTGGTAGTTCGAGACAAGATAAAATTAATACTTCAGAAATAATTGAAAAAGCATTTCGCAAAAAAGCTAGGAC
>JACCDW010029908.1_pt1 | contig 12654 bp, 9 predicted proteins | sample 7449781 | NCBI WGS metagenome assembly JACCDW01 (sample SAMN15323449, study PRJNA562643) | freshwater metagenome | isolation source: river surface water | place: USA:Blue River Watershed | collected 2017-08-18
ATGTTGTTGAGAACCAACTGGGGATATTTTTGGGAAACAAGTTCCATCAACAATGGATTGACCTGGGAAAACGTGAAGGCTACAGCAATTGATGCGAGCTCTTCTCCAGGCATGTTCAAGCGCCTGAAAAGTGGTCGCCTTGTGCTGGTTTGGAACAGGTATTATCCGCAAGGGAAAAAATCCTATCCGCTCAGGGGTGGAGACTATAATTTTTCTGCTGCCCCTGTCAGCATGCACAGGGAAGAAATCTCTATCATGTTCTCTGATGATGATGGCAAAAATTGGAGCCAACCTGTTGTGATTGGCAAAACAACTGAACCCAAAACACAGATTGCCTATCCCTATCTGTTTGAAAAAAATGCAGGAGAACTCTGGATTTCATTTGCCTTCAGCAAACTCAGGATGGCACTCTATGAAAAAGACTTCATACAATGAAGCATTATTCTTTGATCATTCCATTGTTGGCATTTTTTTTCCTGAGCTCCACTCCTTGCTCAGGGCTGAACAGAGCATTGGTTGAAGCGCATCATCACATCGATACCAACAAGCATGAATTGGCTTTTGGCAGGAGTGCCAGGGAAAAGCCAATGGACCTGGGAAAAATCAATGCGCCTGTAATCGTTGGGAAAGCCCCAACTAACGAGGCGACGCTGATCAGGCTTGCATCCGGCACCATCAAATTGTATTACATCAACAGGCCAGGCAAGGCTGACAAGATGATGTCAATTTCATCAAGTGACAATGGTGCAAGCTGGCAGGAACCCATTGTTGAATTTGACCTGCCCGGTGAAGCTTACTATGCCAATCAGGTCATGCAAGACCACAATGGTACGATACACTGTGTTTTCCATATTTTCAAGACCGGACCATTGGGATACAGGGGCAGGCATCTTGACCTCTGGTATACCAGCATGCAACAAGGTGAAGGCTGGGCGAAGCCAAGAATGATCAATGAAGGATATGTAGGATCACTGCGGGGTTTTATCCAATTGAAAAATGGACACTTCATCATCCCGATGACAGAATCTGATACGGCAAGGGCAAACAAACCCGGCAATGGAATGGTTGATTACGGATTGTTTCAGGTAATGACATTGAATTCAACAGACCTGGGAAAAACATGGACAAGATCAATAACAACCTTGAAAATTCCCATAGAAAGCGGATGGGTAACCCGTTATGGAGCCATTGAACCACATGCCATTGAAATGAATGATGGAAGAGTCTGGATGTTGATCAGAACCAACAAAGGATTCCTCTATGAATCATTTTCAAACGATTCCGGAACCACATGGTCTGCACCTGCACCATCATCCTTCATCTCATCTGATTCACCAGCTAGTACCCTAAGATTGGCAGATGGCAGCATCGTCCTGCTGTGGAACAGCAACCAACGCTATGATGACAAAAGGAGTTATGCTGCTGGCGGAAGAGAAGTGCTTCATGCAGCCATTTCAAAAGACGATGGAACATCCTGGAGAGGTTTCAGGGAAATCATGACAACAACTAACAGCAAGACGCCTGTCGTAAGAGGCGATCGCGGAACAGCTTATCCATCCGCTGTTGAACTACCCAACGGGAATTTGCTGATGGTCTCAGGCCAGGGTGATGATGCAGCACTGGTCATGTTCAACCCCAGTTGGTTAGAAGAAAAAAAACAAGAAGATCAGCTAAAGAATCTTGAATGGTGGACCTTGCATGGCAACAGTCCCAAAGAAGCAGTCTGGAATTTTCCCATGATGAATAAAGGAAGTCTTGAATTAAAACTGACTACCAACTGCGATTTCTCTCTTGCGCTGACCGACCATTTTTCCGTGGCGTCTGATACGCTGGCTGCTGCATCTTCACCGATCCATTTTACGATCAACCAATCCAGCCTAGGTGGCAAAGAAGCAAACATTTTAATCAAATGGAACTTGCATAAAAAAGCATTTCATGCAACTGTTAATGGCAAAAAAATCGATGCTGGGTCAGCGGTTTTTGAAAAGAACAAATTTGGATTAAACTACCTCAGGATCAGCTCTTTTTTGAGCAATCCCATCAAGATCAACAGTATCAGGGTCAAGCATTAAAGGATTGATGCACTGTTCAGATCCAAATAAAGTGAAGCATTTTCATGTTGCCGCAATGCCGTTGAAGGATACAAGGCACTGACAGGACTGTTGATGGTATGGTAGACAGCTTGCGCCTTGTTTACGCCTGGCACCACACAGAAAATGGATGCTGCCTTCATCAATGCAGGAATGGTGAGGGTGATGGCCGTTCGGGGAACCTCTTCAATAGATGCAAAACAACCATCATGCACTTGCTGCATCCTGGAGACTTCATCCAGCTCAACCAGCTTTACCATCAGCGGATCATTCAAATCAGCCACATGCGGATCGTTGAAGGCGATATGGGTATTTTCTCCTATGCCCATGCAAACGATGTCTACCGGATGGGCTTCAAGCAAGGCGGCATAGCGGCTGCATTCTGCTAAAGAATCATCAGCGTTTCCGTTGATATAATGCACTTCATGAAATGGCAGCTTTCCAAAGATGGCCTGCTCCAAAAAATAACCAAACCGCTGTGGTGCGTTTTCGCTCAAGCCTACATATTCATCCATATGAAAAGCATTGACCCTGCTCCAGTCAATATCTTGATGACTGGCCAGGTGAAACAGCATTTCATTTTGTGAGGGTGCTGCAGCAAAAATGATGTTGACAAAATGTTTTGCGTTGAGCAATTGTTGTATCTGCGCTGCTGCATCTTTTGCTGCAGACTTGCCCATCTCATCTCTTGTTGGATAAACATTGACATGTAAGCGGTCTGCGACAAATTGTTGAATGGGCACCATGTTGTGAAAAGATAATTTTGTGATGGCTAAGGCAGATGAACAATCTTCCCGGTTTTTGCACTTTCATAAATGGCCAGCACAATCTCCACTGCCTTCCTGCCCTCCACTGCATCAACCATTGGATGGGTGTCGGTTTCAATGGCATGGATCATGTCTTCAATCTGGCGCTGGTGACCCACAAAACTGATGTCTGCAGGATTAGACGCACCGCCACCATGTGCGAGGGCATTGCCTTTCATGTCTTCATTGAGCTGCCTGTCTTCCTCAGTCATCTCAAGAAACTCCCATTTTGTCAGGTTGCTTTCCTGCAATACTGCCGTACCCATCGTTCCATTGATCTCGATCCGCTTCAGGTCTCCCGGGAATATTGCAGTAGAACATTCAATGTTGCCCATGGCACCATTAGCAAATTTCAGGACGGCAACCACCGTGTCTTCCACTTCAATTCCTTTGTGTCTTCTGTTGCCAGCAAAAGCCTGCACTGATTCAACCTTTCCCATGTACCACTGCAAGAGGTCGACCGAATGGATGCCCTGGTTCATCAAAGCACCACCGCCATCCAGGGCGATGGTTCCCCTCCAGGGATTGGATTTGTAATAGGCCTCGCTGCGGTGCCATTTTACATAGGCATCGCCCAGTACGATATCACCAAATTTATCAGCATCCAGCGCTTTCTTCAGCAATATGGCCTGGTCATAAAAACGGGAAGGAAAAATAACACCCACCTTCAGCCCTGTCTGGCGTGATGCTGCAATGATGCTATCGCATTTTTCAAGCGTCACTTCCAAAGGTTTCTCCACTAAGCAATGTTTGCCGGCCTGGAGGCATTGAAGTGTAGGATCCTCATGCGCGCCGGAAGGTGTGCAGACACAAACAATGTCAATCGCTGGGTCCGCCAACATGTCCTCCAGGGTATTAAATGCCTTGCAATTGTGTTGTGCTGCAAAGGCCTGCATTTTTTCATTTCCCCTGCTGTGCAATCCCACCAAGGTGGCATTGCCGATGGCCCCAATGGCCTTGGCATGCACATGTGCAATCATTCCTGCGCCGATGATGCCAAATCCGAATTTTCCGTTGATCATGCGATTCTTGATTATATGATTATTCTCCTTTTTCTTTCAATGCCAAAACAAGTGCCTCCACTTTTTCAGGTACCTGTTTTGTCAAGAGTCCTGCCAGAATAAATACCAATGCTGATACCATGGTGGGCAATCCCACTTCCAGTGCCAGGTTGCCCAATTGCAGGTTCTTGGTGATGATGAAAGTCAGCAACCCTGCAACAATGGAAGCAATGGCTGCCCTCGGGCCGCAACGTTTGAATACAGGCAAGAGTCCGAACAACAAGGGCATTGAGGTGGGCCCAAGCAAAGCAGCAAACCAGTTGACAATCAGCCCCAGCACACCACCGAAACGCTGGTAATTCAACGCAATGACCAGCGTTGCCAATGTAAAAACAAAAGTGGTGACACGTGCCGTGCGCAGGGCATATTTGTCGCTGGTCAATTTCTTGGAAAACACAGGAAGGATGTCTCTTGTGATAACAGCTGCCACCGTGTTGACATCAGAAGAAGTCATGCCCATGGTTGCCGCAAACAGAGAGGCGATGACCAATCCTATCATGCCGGTTGGAAGTATCTCCAGCATCAACCAACCATAGGATTCTGAAGGAACCGTGCTTGCAGGAAGCAGCAGTGGTGCGGCCCACATGGGAAAGAACAAAATTAGGGGCCACAACAAATACAGGACCCCGGAAAGCCAGGCAGCCTTGGAAGCCTCTTTTTCTGTGGGGGAAGATATATAACGGGTGGCCAGGCTCCAGCTGCCGCCATTGTAACTCAGGAAATAAAGGAAGAACATGACCAGCACAAATCCCACCGAATAGGGTTCATTGAATAGTGCATGGTGCTGTGGTGGAAGTTGTTGCCAGATACCCATGATGGAATCTGTTCCGCCTAGCCTGGTCACCACCAGTACAAACATCACAATACCCCCCAGGACCTGCACAATGAACTGGATAAAATCTGTCACAATCACTCCCCACAACCCGCCAAACGTAACATAGACAAGGGTTACAACTCCTGAAACCATGATGCCTGTTTCCATGGGGATGCCTGCCACCACTTTGAGCAGGATGCCGATCGCTGCCCATTTTGCTCCCACATCAAAGACCTTGAGCAGCACGCCATTCCAGGCCACAACCTGTTGGGTGAGCAGGTTGTAACGGATGCGGAGGTATTCCAGTGGTGACTGGATCTGTAACTGTTTGCGCAACCTGACCCAATAGACCGGAAAGATTCCTGCAGCGCCGATGATCACCAACCCTACAGGCAGTGCCCACCAGACAAATATGGTGAAACCGTGTGTGAAGGCAACTGCAGCATAGGCAACAAAAACTGCACCACTATGCCCCGAAACATGGTGCGAAATTCCAGCCAGCCACCAGGGCAGCTTACCGCCAGCAACAAAATAATCCTCTGCATTTTTGCTGCGGTAATATGACATGATGCCGATCACCAACATGCTCAGAAAAAACAAGCCGATAACCGCAAGATCGATGGATTCTAACTGCATGAAAAAGGCCTAGGCCATTTGATGAATTATGCTTTTAAAGATAAAGCATATCACCTTCGTATCCCGGAAAAAGTTTGGCGGTATCGACCACATTGAGGTGCTTTTTTGTCACTGCACCAAATACGGATCTGAAGTCTGTTGTCACCGGCAGGTCCCTGTTGTCTTCCAGCGAGGCCTTGTCCAGTGAACCCATCTTGTGGTATACTTTTCCACCTTGAACACCATTGCCCAATACAAAAAGACAGCTAGCCCTACCATGATCTGTTCCACCGGTTCCATTCTGGTGAACGGTCCTACCAAATTCAGTCATGGTCATCACAGTAACATCATCTTGGTATCCAACCATGTCTTTCCAGAACGCAGCAATGCTATCGGAAAAATCCTTCAGGTTTCTGGCAAAGGAGCCGTTGATTGTTCCCTGGTTGAAATGCGTATCCCAGCCTCCGGATTCAGCAAACGCAATTTCCATCCCGATGTTCATCTTGACCAGCATGGCAATTTGTTTCAGCGATTTGCCCAAGGGTGAATTCGGATAAATGGCGCCTGGTGCAGGTGTATAATTTTTGACCAGTTTTAGGTCCAGCATTTTCATTGCTTCAAAACTTTCCTTACCTGATTGTTTCAACAATTGGTTGGAAGTCTGGTCGTACAATTGTTCAAAAGAACTCGCTGCCATGTTGCCTGCCAGTGGATTGCCTTTCATCTGAATCATGAATTCCTCCAGGTTGTTGATGGCCAATGCATCATGATCACCCTGCATGGCCCTTGGCAATGCAGCCGTGAGGCTGACTGCACTAAAAGGCGTTGCCTCATGGCCAGTCAATCCTATGGCCCTGTTCAGCCAACCACTGGGCGTACTCTTGCTATTGGGCGTTCCGGATTCCATGTAATCCTGGGCATCAAAATGGCTTCTGGTTTTGTTTGGGCTCCCAACACCATGCACAATGGCCATACGGCCTTCCGTAAAATAAGAAGACAGCGAACCCAATGCAGGATGCAGTCCGAATTTTCCATCTAGGTCAAAAAGCTGGCCTTCAGTTTGTGCTGGGCTCATGAACAGACCGGGCCTGAGCAACTTCAGGTTGGGATCGCTGTATGGCGTGACCGCCATCAATCCATCCATCGCACCGCGTTGAAAAATGCAGACCAGTGTTTTTGTTTTTTTATACGGAGGGATGATTTTTCGCTCACTGGCAGCGGCAGTAATAAAGGAAGGGATGCCACCTAATCCTGTAGCGAAAACTGCCATTGCACCTGATTTCATGAAAGCTCTTCTGTTGGCCATGGCAAGTATTTATTTTCTTTGAAATTCGGGTGAACCAATGATGATGCCCACCACATGGGCCACTTGACCTGCAGCCATCATTTCTGGCTCAGGCATTTTCTTTCCTTTTCCCTTGCCCATCGTCGGTACCATCGCATCGTCCATCATGTCCCCTGCTCCTGACATGCCTTCCTCCATTCCAGTCGAAATTTGCGTTGAAGCCAATGCCTTGTCCAGCCTGGATTGCAGCGCTTCATCGCGCACAAGGTTTGTCAGGCGGCTGATGTTTTCCTTTTGATTTCTACCAGACAACAAAATGGCACTATACGTCTTCAAAGCATCATCCACACTTTCCGGTTCATGGTTGTTGTTCAGCGCAAGCAGGTTCATGCCAACTCCAGGAATGCGCTGTGCAGCGATAGCCAATCCAAAATTCATCCTGTTCAGCAAGGAGCCGGTGTTGACCCAATAAGAAGCCTTGTCCGGAAAGCCTGTTGGGGCGGCATAACTGTAGATTTTCTGCCCCATCCTGCTACACCAATCATAGAGCGGGTTAGGGTTCCGTAGGTCTGCATTGGTGGCCCTGATGGCACTCACTGCCAATTCAAAAGGTGATTTTATTTTGCTGCGCAAGACTTCTTTTTTCCAGAATTCCCTGCTGTTGAGCATGGCAATCATTGTCTGCTTGATGTCTCCTCCTGTTTTGGTAAACACATCTGCCATGTTAGTAACCAGCGTTGCAGAGGGTGTATCACAAACAAACCTTGTCGCAATTTTCTTGCAGATGAATCTTGCAGTGGAGGGATGAGTAGCCAATTGGTGCAAGACTTCCAGCCCCTCGTTTAATCCGCCATTCGATGGATATTTTTTCCCCAATACTGTCTTCTCGCCCTGGTCGTGGCGAACCGCCAAAAACAGGAAATCACCTTCGGTGGTTGCCAGGTTTTTTCCTAGCCTGGACTGTTTCAGTTTAGACAATCTTTCTCCATATCCATCTTTCATCATCGGCCGGACAGTCCATCCTGTCAAGGCCCTGGCCACTTCGGTTACATCTGCCTGCACATAACCACCATCAACACCAAGGGTATGCAATTCCATTACCTCTCTTGCATAATTTTCATTCAGCCCGGCCGCCCTCTTGAATTTGCTGTTGGCAGGAAGCATTTTTTTGACACGCTGGTTCATCGCATTGTTATCGCTCCCACTGCTGGCATTGTCTAGGTAGAAAAGCATGGCAGGATGTTGTGCTGTGGCCTTGAGCAGTGATTCAAACTTCCCCAATGTATGCGGACGGATGGCATCCCTTTCATAGGTGAGAACATAAGACTGTGATTGGCCTTTTGTAATGGATACATTGAAATGATTGAACCAGAAATCTGTCATCAGTTCCTGTAATTGGTTTTCACTGTATACCGCACGGATCAGTTTTTGGGCAACCAGTTGCCTGTTCAGCTCCTGAGGGAGTTTAAGGCCTTTTTCCTGCATCAGCTTCACCAGGTCTTTTCTGTAATCCGCTTTTTCCAGCTTGGCCATAGAGTCCTTGCTGAGGGTACCGTTTCTTTGCATCATCCTCACCACCTGACCAGCATTGAGGTAGGTATTGACAATGGTTTCATTGTCCAGCATCAATGCATCATAGCCTGATAATCTTTTCTCAAGTTCGGTGTCTGGCAATGATTGTTCAAGTTGTTGTTGCACCCATTTTTCAAGCCCCTGTGAGAGTAGTTTTTCCACCTCGCCTGGCTTTGCACCAAAGCTCAACCTGCTCAACAGATGTTCTGCCGCTTCGCGCTCTGTAAGGCCTTCTTTCTTATACGGCATTTGTAGGCGCTGCTCATTGCTGAACTGTTCAACAGTAAAGGCCAGCGAAATGAAAATGAATATGATCAGGGTGGTGCGCATGGATGTCAATTGAAATGATAGGACCTAAGTTACAGGGATTGGTTTAATGTGAAACCTTCTTGTAACTAAAATTTAACCAATTCACTGATTTGGCGCTTAGCTGAGTTCTGGATACATTTGTACGCGTGAACCGGAAGCTCATCATCATTGGATTACTGGCCCTGATATCATTTCAGGTATTCCCCTTGGAGGGCATCGTAAAATTGATGGATAACACAACTGCTGAGCAGCTGGACACCCATCAATTCCCAGGCGATGAAGAGTCCAGAGAAAATGAATCCAAGGAAGGTGAGTCTGAGGAAGATCCAAGCAAAATCAAAAAAATCGAGTTGGCCAACGAGTTCAGCGCTGCTGATGCGGGTTCGATGTACTTCATCAAAAATGCCAATTCCATCAAAACCATTGGAGCACCAAAAGATTACTGCCCTGAGATGATCATCCCTCCGCCAAATACAATGGTTTAGTAATATATATCCATCTCATCATTTCAACATACATGGATTGCTGTAACTGCAGCATGAATCATCAACATCGATAAATAATTTTTTATGAATTCACATACACCTGGAAACGGATTTACATTCAAATACCTGAAAGAGGACCTTCCAGCAGGACTGGTTGTTTTTCTGGTGGCCTTGCCACTCTGCCTCGGAATTGCACTTGCTTCCGGTGCACCATTGTTTTCAGGAATCATTGCAGGAGTCGTAGGAGGACTTGTAGTAGCATCTGTCAGCGGCTCATCGCTCAGTGTTAGCGGGCCCGCAGCAGGACTGACAGTTATTGTGTTCAATGGCATCGCACAGGTGGGAAGCTTCCCCGCTTTTTTGCTGGCCGTTGTCATCGCAGGTATACTACAGATTGCCTTGGGCTATATGAAAGCAGGAACCATCGGTTACTATTTTCCTTCCAGCGTTATCAAGGGAATGCTGGCGGCCATTGGCATCATCCTGCTGATCAAGCAAACCCCCGTTGCCATTGGGTACACCAAGGGTGCAGCAACCATTTTTGATGCCGGCGCCTTGACCATATCATCGGTTTCCCTGTTGATCATGATTGTTTGGGACCTTCCTGCTGTAAAAAAAATCACCCTGTTCAAATGGGTTCCAGGAGCGCTGGTAGCAGTAATTGTAGGAACCTTGATGAATGGATATTTCATGAGTGCCAAACCGGAATGGGCATTGGGAGCAGACATGCTGGTCAAGCTACCCGTTGCGGCTTCTGCCAGTGATTTCATCGGGCAGTTCACTTTACCAGATTTTGGCGCATTGTCCAATTACAACGTTTACATTCTGGCCTTTACCATTGCCATCATCGCCAGCCTTGAAACCTTATTGAGCATTGAAGCGGCAGACAAACTGGACCCACACAAAAGAATCACCCCCACCAACAGGGAGCTCAAGGCTCAAGGCATTGGCAACCTGATTTCCGGACTCATCGGCGGTTTGCCTTTGACAGCTGTGATTGTAAGAACCTCTGCAAACGTAAATGCTGGTGGAAAAACAAAATTATCTGCCATCATCCACGGTGTATTCCTGACCGCCAGTGTGGTAGGGCTCGCCAGTTTGCTCAACAAAATTCCCTTGGCCTGTCTGGCAGCAGTTCTCCTCGTTGTAGGATACAAGCTGGCCAAAGTTTCCCTATTCAAATCCATGTACAAGCTCGGATGGGAGCAGTTCCTCCCTTTTATCATCACCATTGTAGCAGTACAGTTCTCTGATCTCTTGAAAGGCATCGGCTTGGGTATGCTGGTTTCCATTTTTTACATTCTTCGCGCCAATTATCGCCGCGACTACCATATTCACCAAGACAAAAAAGAAGAAGGGGCCAAATATACCATCAGCCTTGCAGAAAACGTAACCTTCATCAACAAGGGCAGCATTCTAAAAAAACTCTCTGAAATTCCCGAAGGGTCCAGCGTGCACATCGATGGCAGTGGAACCCATTACATCGACCTGGATGTATTGGAGATTATCCACAATTTCAAGGAAACGGCTGCGCTCAAGAACATCCAACTGGAGTTGACCAAGATCCCGGCTTTCACGGGTACGGCAGCACACTGATTCAAAACCCTGGGCTGTTCCCAGGGTTTTTTTATTTCAATTTTTATTTTTAGGTTTGTCTAAACTTTTATTTAGACATGGTTAAATATTCTGTCAGTGAAGAGAACCATATCAAGGCCATTTTTCATTTGCAAAAAGAGGCCGACAATGTTTCTACCCAGGAGTTGGCGGAAAAGCTGAACACAAAGCCGGCTTCCATCACCGACATGCTGAAAAAACTGAAGCGCAAAAAACTCCTGGAATACAAACCCTACCATGGATTCAGGCTCAGCGCAGAAGGAAACAAGGTGGCCCTTGGTATTGTGAGAAGACACAGGCTTTGGGAGTTCTTCCTATCCGAAAAATTAGGCTTTGACTGGGATGAAGTGCATGACATTGCGGAAGACCTGGAACATGTGAGCAGCAGGAAATTGATTGATAAACTCGATGCTTATTTAGGACTGCCTAAATTCGATCCGCATGGAGATCCGATCCCTGACCAGCATGGCAAGATTCAGAAAGACGAATTGGTTTGCCTGGCAGACCTTGAGCACAACAAGGCCGCAGTGGTCAGCAGGATCACCAGAAGGTCTGGCAAGATACTGGAGTTGATTCAGCATCAGCAGATCAATGTCGGCTCCAAACTGATGGTCAAAAAATCATTTGCCTTCGACAATTCACTGGAAGTGAAAATTGGAAGACGGCCCGCCATTCAAATCAGCAACCAACTCGCTAAAAACATATTTGTAAGCCATGAAACACATGCATGATGATTTCAGTTCGCTGGGTGATGTAAACCAAAGCATTGATACCACCAAGAAACGCAAAGGATGGAGACGGGTACTGGCCTTTTTTGGACCGGCTTACCTGGTGAGTGTCGGTTACATGGACCCAGGGAACTGGGCAACAGACCTGGCCGGAGGAAGCAAATTCGGCTATCAGCTGATCTGGGTATTGCTGATGAGCAACCTGATGGCACTGCTGCTTCAAAGCCTTTCTGCAAGGTTGGGCATTGTGAGGGGAAGGGACCTTGCGCAGGCCAACCGGGAAACCTACCCCAGGCCTGTGAACTTCGCTTTTTATCTGCTGGCCGAGGTTGCCATTGCTGCCACAGACCTTGCTGAAATCCTTGGCATGGCCATCGGTATCCAGCTGCTCACAGGGCTTCCATTGATCTGGGGCGTTTCATTGACTGTTGCAGACACCTTCCTGTTTCTCTTGCTGCAGCGCCTGGGCATGCGCACCATGGAGGCCTTCATCATTTGCCTGGTGGGCATCATTGGCCTTAGTTTCCTTGCAGAGATGATCATTGCCAAACCCAACATGGGTGAAGTGGTCAAAGGGTTCATCCCCAGCATCCCTAATGAAGAGGCGCTCTATATTGCCATTGGGATCATTGGCGCCACCGTAATGCCGCACAATTTGTACCTGCATTCTGCATTGGTGCAAACCAGGAAAATAAAAAGGGACGAAGCAGGCATCAAACGCGTACTCAAGCTCAATTTCATTGACAGTGCCATTGCCCTGAACCTTGCCTTTTTTGTCAATGCATTTATCCTGATCCTCGCTGCAACTGTTTTTTATACCACCGGACGCACAGATGTAGCGGAAATCAAGCAAGCACATGAATTGCTGGCACCCATGCTGGGCAGCAACCTTGCGCCAATCCTATTCGCCATTGCATTGATCGCATCTGGACAGAGTTCAACCATCACAGGCACACTTGCCGGACAAATTGTGATGGAAGGCTACCTGCACCTGCGGATCACGCCATGGGTGCGCAGGCTGCTCACCAGGCTTGTTGCCATCGTTCCGGCCATTGCCGTGATCCTGATCAATGGAGAAAACAACATTGACAAGCTGCTGGTGTTCAGCCAGGTTGTATTGAGTTTGCAACTGGGTTTTGCCATCATTCCCCTGATTCATTTTACCAGCGACAAGAAAACCATGGGCAGTTTTGCCATCAAACCTTTGATCATTGTTTTGGCAACACTCATCACCCTGGTATTGGTGTATTTGAACATCAGGATGGTGTATGAGCA
>JACCDW010825461.1_pt1 | contig 12653 bp, 19 predicted proteins | sample 7449781 | NCBI WGS metagenome assembly JACCDW01 (sample SAMN15323449, study PRJNA562643) | freshwater metagenome | isolation source: river surface water | place: USA:Blue River Watershed | collected 2017-08-18
GCTTCCCAACGAGCATCGACAAGATTTGTTGTTGGTTCCCCAACAAGTGATTTCTCATTACCCGTATCGTAATGAAAAACTAAATCTTGTGTTATCGTTTTCGGTCCTCTGTGATGTGACATAATATTTTTTTATCCTAGATATGCGACTGAGAAATTATCATTACCATCAAATGAAATCGTACCCACGGCAACCACCATTTTAAGAGTATCACCAGCATTTAATTTACATATCGTACTACCACCTGTGTGGTTCATTGTAGTATTCGCGGCAAATTCAATCATTATTTGTGGAGTTCCGGTCACTCCACCTGTGTTATTCTTATACACTATAAGTTGTGATATCGTACCCAAAGTATTAGAATTCGTTCTCACAGTAACATTTACTTGGTATAACCCTGTTATTGGTGCAGTAAACGTACCGGTTGTATTGTTCCAACCACTACCTTGTTGGTAATCGACATTTAAATAACTACCTGATAGGGTTGTAACGGCACCCATCGGTCCACCCGCACCTGTCACTCTAAATGCCGGTCTATCAGTCATTACCATCGTACCATTTACAGTTAATGAGCCTGTTATAACAGTATCACTCGTAACATTAAGAGAACCTGTAATAGTTTGGTTACCATTGAATGAGTTTGAACCTGTGGTTGCGAATCCCATATCTGTTATAGTATTCCAACTTGCACCAACACCATCTGTTTGTAAAATTCTTCCATCATATGAAGAACTTATTGCCGGTAAACCTCCACCAACAGTTGCGGTTGCGAATCCAGATTGTGCCATGGAAAATGTAATAACCGCAGTATCCTCACTAAACATCTCAATTGATGATGGAATTACCACAAAACCGTTACTATCATAAACCTGAATTACAGGATATTGCTCACCTAAATTATGGTTAAATACCCAAGTTGTGGAAGGAGTTGTGACTGTTAATAATTGTGTTGAACCCGGTGTTGATTCAATAGTAAATGCTAATCCAGCATATGAAGATGTAACAGCATATGATGATGAAACAACACCTGTTATACCCGCACCGTTACCAACAAAATGTGACGCAGTAATTGAACCAATTAAATTAATCGAACCCGTGTTAACCGTGTTGGTTGAAATCAATTCTTCGATTGATGGTCCGTCTGAACCTGATTTAGCAAGGAATACCTTACCATCAGTTGTGTTCATTGCTAATTCTCCGAGCTGTAGATTGGAGTTCGTGGGTTTTTGACCCGTAACCGCACTTCTACGCAGTTTGACTATTTGAGCCATATCTTTATTTTCCTTCTAAATCTTGGTATATACCAAATTATAACCTATATAGGTCTAATAATAAATACTTCTTCACGTAAATAAAAAAACCCCGATTTCTCGGGGTTTTAATGTTTGTGTTTGGTTAAGTTAGTAAGTACCTCCGTCGATTACGGTTGAGAATACCAAAGCACCGTTTGAATTTTTATAACCTAATATTCCATCAAGAACATCTGTGGTTTCAGTTGTTGAAACATAACCAACAACATTGGTATTGTTTCTGAACATGATTGCCGATGATTTTGAGTTACCGTCAGCACCACCTGAAGAACTTAATGTCACGTTACCAGCAATCAAGGTTGCTCCGTTACTTGCGGTTACTGTAAATTTATTTGTATTGTAAGCCAATGTTGTACCATTATCGGTAAGTAAACTATCTCCGATATTGTTTGGACCTGTTGCCTTTGTAATTGTGTTGGTTGTTAAACTAACTTCAGAACCGTAAGTTCCCGCAGTTGTACCAACCAATTTACTTGATTGTCCACTTGATGAAACAAACATCCAATAATCACTCTGAGAATCCCAAACAAGTGATGCTGACACCCCTGAAGAACCTGAATCGATAACTTCGAAACCGGCATATCTTTCAAATGGTGAGTACGCATTTAATCTGATAATATTGTCATCAAGTTCAACAACTGATGATGAGATATGTACCTGAGTTGCACTACCCAATAGATTTAAATTACCACTAATATTAACATCACCACTAAAACCTGTGTTTCCTGTGATTGTCATTGTACCACCTGTGATATTTGTTGATACTAAATTAGTTGTAGTGGCACTTGTTGACGTAAATGAAGAGTTAGAACCCAAATCTACTGTTGATGGTAAACTAACTGTCCATGTTCTATCACCTGTTAGGTTTTGAGCCCCACCTGTAACAGTTACTTGGTTTGTTGTACCTGTAATTGTTAAACTTCTATCGGCTCTAACCGCACCTGATGTAGTGGATGCTTGTGAACTTAATGTGAATTGATTGAATGTCGGAGTAGCACCCGTTCTAATATCTTGTGCTAAATCGTATTGAAGGGTATTGGTTCCGTTATTGAATGATGTTGTTAAACCTTTGGCCGCAACACCAGCAAATGTGATTGTTTCGGTTTTAAGTGAAACATCTCCTGTAGTTGTGGTTGTACCGTCAGAACCTGTAACATATAAAGTAGAAACAATTCCTGTTAATTGTGAACCATCACCAATAAATGAACCTGTAAATGCAGATGCACTAACCGCACCCGTAATATTCATCGAACCTTGTTGGTGGAATGAACCAGTAATAACAACTTGGTCGGACGATTCATTACCTAATGTTGTATTTCCAACAATTGTTAAATCGTCACCGAAATTACTACCATTACCTAACGTGATTCCTGCAACATATATTGAACCACTAAAGTATCCATTTCTCCATGCTTTACTTGTGGTACCTAAATCGAATGAATTATTAACGTCAGGAATAATAGAAGAAGAAACCTCAGCACCGAATGAGATATAATCAGTATCACCGTCACCAACAATGATATTACCACCTAAAGTGATGTTACCATCAATAACAGCATTACCTGTTAATTTTAAATTTGAACCTGTAATATTACCTGTGAATTGAGAGTCGCCAATCACCGTTAAGTTGTTACCAACTCTTACGTGTGAACCTGTCAACGCTGTTGTAAAGTTACCAGTACCACCCGTAACGTTTGTTACGTTTGCATTTGTACCAGTTAAACTAGTTACCGTCACATTGGCAATGGTATTACCTTCAATGTTACCCGTTAAATCGATTTTTCTGTTCCCACCTGAAGCCAATATGAATAATGCTTCGTCAGTTGATGAGTAGAAAGGTGTACCATCGACAGTTGTACCGTATGAACCAGCACCAATTGTTGGAACGGTGGCTCCCTCATAGATTTTTGAAACGGGTTTATAACCACCAGCGATTTCGTCAGAACCAATGAATACCCATGGACCGTTCATCGTTCCAATGGAACCCGTAGCAACGACCATTTCACCAGCTCTAGCGGTAACATCTTTAAGTTGTGTGATACTACCCCTTCTGTGCTTAATTATTTGTGCCATGTTTGTTTATAATTTTTCTTCTTTTATATAAATACTTAATTTTTCCTTTAAAAGAACCCTCCCAGGTCGATTTCGGCGTTTGCCGTCGGACTCGAAAGTGTCCCCAAACCAGAGATATTCAATGATGCGGAAATTATTTGTGAATTAATTAAGTTTTCAACGATTTTCATTGCTCCTGAAACAATTAATGTTTCTGAGTCAGGGTCACCTGTTTGTACTAATATTGTTCTACCCTCAACAATTAAATCACCCTTAATTGTGGTTGCACCACTAATGGTAATCAATGAACCGTCATCAGTAATTCTTGAATCTACGAGAGTACCATCAGCATGAACTTTTTGTAACACATTTTCGTGACCTAATCCACCAATCAATATTGGTTGTTCTGAACCTGATGGACCTGCAATCCATCTATCATTAGCAGAATCCCATAAGAGACTTCCTGAAACAAGATTTGGAGAGGTGGGGTCTTGTACAATTAAACCCGCCAAAGACGACGCGGTACCATTTAATTCAATAATATTGTCCCCTAAACTAATTGTTGTGGATTCAATTATCGTTGTGGTTCCTTGCACTGTAAGATTACCTCCAATAACAAGGGAACCCGATAAATCCATATTGTTTACATATATCCCTTCTAATGGTGAGGTTTCACTACCCAAAACGACGGTACTACCCGAAGGTGGAACGGTGTCAATTTGAGTCCAATTAATCTTTTGTAATGCCATGTAAAAGTAAAGTCTTTTACATAAATATTTTATATTCGTTTATGTGCAAAAAAAAAGAGGATTTTACTCCTCTTTTTCTTCAATCATGTATTCTTTTATAATATTTATCGCCTCTTCTTCCCCATGAAAATCCCTTGTGGGACAGAAAACAGGTCCTGTATTGGTTCCTTCCTGTCTAATAAAGAATGTAGGTAGATAATCTAATTTTGTTTGTTCAAGTACTTGGTCCCATAGTTTTTTATTACTGTTGACCTCATATTCTGTAAACGGAATTGATTCTTTACCCAAACGAGATTTTAAACTTTTACAAGCGCCACAACCATCGAGGGTAAATAGGATTAGTTTATTAGCCATTTAATTGAGTTAAGTATTTTTTATAAAAATCATCGGGTTGTGCACCTGCAGATTGACCAATTAGGGATGAACCCTCAAAGAACATCACCGTTGGTACTGAACGGATACCCATATCCATAGAGAACTCCCTATTATGGTCAACATTTAATTTGACAAATTTTACATCAGGGTACTGTTCTTCCATTCTTTCTAATCTTGGTATCAACATTTTACAGGGTCCACACCAATCTGCATAAAAATCCACTAATAATTTTTCTCCGTGGAGTTTCATTTGTTCTAATTCTTCGCTTGTTACGTTTTGCATGTTTTTAATTATTAAATCCTATTGTTGTTTTATTTTCTGATTTATAGATTTCTTCATCTATATTGTAAATATCCGCTAAAGTCATCCCTTTGTCAACCCTTTTTTCTTTTCCAAGAAATTCTAACAGATTATTTGTTTCTTCCACATTCAATTTTTCAAACTTGTGTTCCGCAATTAATCTACCCTTACGAAGTAACGCTTGGTCGATTTTTTCACGTTTCATATTGAATGTTGCGATTATTTGGATGTTCAAACAATCTCCGAGAATACCGTCAGTTAAGTTTAAGATGTTTGAAACCCCTACTGATGAACCATTACCCTCTCTATCTGCAATAACTCTCTCGGCATCCTCCACAATCAAAATTGAATTCTTGTGCTCCATAAGGAATGGAATGATTGCAGGTTCAGACAATGACTCTGCCATTGCCGGTGGGATAAATAAAATTTCCTTATCGGTAATTAATCGAGTAAGGTATTTGATGTATGAAGTTTTACCGGTACCCGGGTCACCATGGAAAAGAATAATACCCTTATCCATTGGTTTATTTAATCGTTGAATGATGACTTCATGAATCTTTAAGAACTTCTCACCGTAATTCAACTTTAAATCCATATCAGGAACATTCATCTCATACTCTTCGGTATCTAAATGACCCATTTCGGATTTAACTAAGTTGATACCTGACTTCTTTATTTCAATCTCAAATTCAGATAACTTGTAATTTTTCATCAACAGTGTTGGTGATTGTTTCTGTGAATCATAATACAAAACCACATCATAATACATTCCGTGAGTTTTATCAATAGTACTTTTCAAAACAATCATCACACCATCTTTTTTACTTACCATAAGGTGAGTATTTGTTGGTTTGTCATATCGCCTCCCCGTGATGATTAACTCACAATCATTGGTGAATTCTTGACCAATTAAATGAGAATACAATTCTGAATTGTAATTCTTTTTTGAATTAATCATCTTCGATGGTAATGTATCGAACATGTGAATAAAATATTGTTCCACTGGCAATTCGTTTCCGTAACCTATCTCGTGTAGTGGGTATTTCTCAGGTAATCTATTCATCTCTACTTTAAATAAAAATTTATATTCTTAGGAATGTATTCATAAATTGAATCATCTTCCTTTTCTGCTTCTTTAAACGCTCTTAATGTTATCCGGATTAATTCGAACTGTTCTTTTGTTAATTGTGGTTCTCCCCTCTTCTCGTGATTTACCTTGGCAACATCAATTACCAATTCAAAAAACGATTCCTCATCATTATCACCAATAAAATAATCCCTTGCCCCTGAATTGTTTTCAAGGTATGTCTTTACGTTTTGTATGTAAACCAGAACATCGGGATGTATCATTCTTAGTAATTCATTATTAATAACTCAATTCCTTCATTTTGTGTACCGTCTTTTTTGGAACCCGCAGCTTTTTTAAATGTTTGTGTTTCCCATCTGTATCCTCGAGCAAACAACGACATTTGTCCATTTTCATCAACTCCATTTGAATATCTTGGGAACCATTCATTTAATTGTGGAAACTCATAGTATGATAAACTAAATTTTCCTTGTGCCGCTTTCAATGTGTCTGCCAATCTCTTGTGGTCATCAGCATCGAAATCGTGATTGGAATAATAGTTCTCAGTTTTCCAATACGGTGGGTCCATATAGAAATAAGTTGTTGGTGAATCGTACTTCTCCACAACTTTTTGGAAATCCATATTCTCAACAAAGGTTATCCTTTCAAGATGTGCACGATATTCGGGATGTCTTAGTTTGTCCATGAATATCAAAACCTTACAACGATATTTCCCCTTGTAATCAGTATAATTTGATGATTCGGGTTTTGAACCTGAGAATACTTGTGTCAACACATAAACATACTTGGCGGCAGCTTCGAAATTCGGGTCATCACCAATAACAAAATCAGGAGCAAAAACTTCCTTCTGATATTGTTTGAACATCTGTTCGTATTCCGGTGGGGTTTCTTCTACACCTAATTGTTGACATGGGTATTTTGATAACTCTTCCCACAATCTTTCATAGTGTTTGGCACATCGAAATAAATTTGTATTTAATTTGTTGAAGTCGTTGTACACCACCGTTTTCAGGTTAGGGTATTTCTTCAAATCCATATTAAAGAACACCCAGAACATTCCTGAGAATCCCTCAACGTATGTTTCAATGTCCGTTGGGATGAATGGGACAATCCACTTTCCAATCCGTGCCTTACCACCAATATATGATATCATATTTAAAAGCTTTCTTAAATGTTATGTTGATACATTTAAAAATATAAGTAAAAAAAACCGAAAAAAGAAGGGGGTGAGTAAAGTTCTTTACTAACAATTATTTATTTCGTATATTGTTTTATTATGGGATGTTCAGAATGTAAAAAGAAACAAACAATGAAAGAAGAAATGCTTGAGAGTTCTAAATTCGTGAGCAATGCCGTTGTTTGGTTTGTTGTGGTATGGAGTGGGTTTGCCATTTATGGTATCTATACCCTCATCAGTAAATTAATATGAAAAATGGGAAGTACTTCATAGTTCTTTTTTGTAATAAGAAAAAGATAAAAATGTTATATCGTTGCCAAAAATTGACAACGGTGTATGAACATTGGCGTGAGTACAAAACCCAAAAACAACCTCGATTTTTAAAAATACAAGGGGGAAAGCGAAAACAAGAGTTAGTTTATGAACTTGCACTAATCTTTCCTAACAATAGGTGGTCAACCAAAACATTCGTTAGAGATAGTTTAGGAAGAACCATTGAAGCAAAAATGGAAGATGAGAAATTTCGTATCAAAGAAATCATTCCTTATTGGAAAGAGGAACTGATTTATGATTTCCAAAAGAAAGAACACGTCAGATACCATATAATGTTAGAAGAAATTATGAGTATCAGTGAGATTGGACAAATTTTCACATTGAACAATAAGTTATTTGTTCAAAATGAAAACGACATCCGTTTATATGGTAATAAAAACATAAAGGATGCGGAAAGATTATTCGATTTAGTGAGGGAAGACCTACTAAAAAAGAAAAAGAGTAACTTCATCTTTGTTAAGGATGTTACCACCGCACAAAGGAAATTACTCTATACTTTATTGGAGTCAAAAGGGTTTAAGAGGACCGAACTTTTTCGTCATTACTCTTATTAAAAACAATATCAACTTCACCTAACTTTATTGTAAACGTCTTACCGGCAGAAGTTGCTCGTCTGTTTTGTTTTTTACAGATATAATCGTAAACTTTTTGATATTCTGATTCGGGAACTTCAAGCACGATGGTGCTCGAATCTGATTTAAGATTTAATTTTTCAACTAAGTCACTAATAATTGCCAGTTGGTTTAATAAATCACCCTTTTTTTCCATAACCAAATATCTTCAATATCTTTTTAAATATACTCGTTTTTTCCTTTTCGGGAACTTTAAACATTTCTTCTTTATTGAGTTGCTTGATTTCGTCAATCATCCTCCTCTTGTGATTCGCTATCTCCCTCTGGTCCTTCTCCGTTTCCTTCTTCAACCAATTTAATCCCTGTTGGAGATTCTTGTTCTGTTTTTGCATTTTCGATAAAACTTAGGTCTTTTAATTTATCCAAAGATTCGTGTTGGAATAAGATTTGTAGTTCCTTGATTTTTGCCTGTAACAAACGTTCCTTTTCCTCCATCTCTTTGTTTGTTTCAATCACATCTTTTGCACACGCAAACGCGGTTTCATATCCTGTATATGTCGCTTGAGCAATGATTGATAAAAGAGTGAACTTCTCGTTCTTATCCTGTACTTTAAATTTTATTGACTTGTATGGTGCAACGATTTGTTCAAACTTCCATGTGATTGGTAGTTTAATGTCCAAACTTACGTTACTGTCGATTTCTCTTAGAGAGAAAAAATATGGTCTTAGATGTTTTATTGATTCAAACACGTTCTTAAATTATTATATATGTTATTATATATGAAATAGCAAGGTAAATGAAGACCTCTTTAACAGAGTTCACCTCCATTGGTTGCGGTTCTTCCTGAAATAGTTTTACAATAAACTCAATGACAAATCTTAAAGTGAACACTAATGACAGGATGAACAAAAAAAGTTTAATTTGTTCAATCATGTCGTTTAATCTCCTCTAATATTTCTTTTCTGTAGTTAGCAATGAGTGTTTTGATTTCTTGTGCATATTTTCTTGCACGGATTGAAGCACTCCTATTCCCCTTTTCATACACTTTAGTGGTATCTACAGACATTTTCTCCACCAAGTCTTTTATTTTCTTTAGTGTTTCCATAATTATTCCGTTTTTATTATTAATATACGGAAAAAAATCTACTTTTTCAAGTTTTGCTCTAACAATTTATAAACTTCGGTGAGCATGTCAAGTTCGGACCTTGACTTTCGGTGTTTGAAATCGAATAATTTAAAAAAGTATTCCCCGATTCTTGGATTACCCTCATCCATTTTGACACTATAATATGCCTCATGGAAGAAGTTCCAAAAATACTCGTAATGGTTTCCTTTTTCTTTGAAATAGATTTTTTCTTTGGAGAAATTAGACAGGATTCTATCCCAACACCAATTGAAGTGATTGTGTTGGTCAATTTCCTTATATAGGACATCGGTACCTAAAAAGGTGGTGTCCACCAATTCATATAATGATGATAGGAAATCGTAAAAAAGTTCTATTTTTTCACGATGTATATTATATGCTCTATACCAAACGTCGATTTGATGTCTGTATTTTTCAGTGGCTTGTGACTCCATATATTCTTCTCTCTTTTCCATATCCCTTATCATATTGAAAATATAAGGAAAGAAAAGGACAAAAAGAAGAATTACTGAGTTCTTTCGTCGTATCCCAAAATTCTCTTCATTCTCTTGATTTCTTCCTCAAGAACTGAAGACATACTAGGTTTTTCAGATTCGTTAACCACGTTAACTTTCTCAGGTTCTTTCCAACTGTGACCCCAACTAACTTGAGGTTCTTTAGAAATCTTCTTAGCCTTTCTTTCAGTTTTTACTTTGATTTTCTTTCCTGTTTCTGTTTTAACAACATTCGCAGCATCTTGAGAATTACCCATAGTAGAATCTCCCTCTAATGCTTTCTTTAATCTTTCCTTGAATCTTTCGGATGGTTCGTAATCGTAGTTTAAATCTTCAAGTCCACCACCTCTATAATCTTCGATATTCTCATTTTCCTCGTCGGTTGTTCTCTGAGCTACAGTTTCTCCTTTACCAATTGGTTTAGGGAACTCAGGATTATCATTACCGTTAAATGATGAAACATCTTTTAATTTTTTCTCAACGTCAGTCATATGTGATTTAGATTCTTCGCCAGAACCCTTTTGAGCCTTCTTAGTAACTTCTAAACCCGGTACCGCTTCGTTTACCATTTTTGAAATTAAAGAAACCAATTCACTTTCTGTAAGTCTTAAAGTGTTTCCTGTTGATTCATTCATAGGTGAACCACACTCAGAACACATACCTTCTTCGTTTAACATAGCTCCACACTCATTACAAGAACCCATTCCTTCAGAAACATCTTCTTTCTTACCTGCTCTTAAATCAGCTAAGTCGTCAGCACCAATGTCACCATCTTTATCAACGTCAAGTTTATGTTGGTCTCCGGTAAGTTCTTCTCCCATCTCACCACACTCAGCACACATTTCCTCTTCTTCAAGTTGTTTGTAACACTCGTCAACATTATAAGTTTCTTCTCCAACTTTAAATTCTTTTAGACCCTTTTCTTTAGCATCTAAAACGGCTTGTGCCAAATTCTTAACCTTTACAGTAGTCTTTTTTTCCATGGTTTTTGTTTCTTTAACTTCAAGTTCTTCTCCTAAATCTTCCATTTTATCAATCATTTCTGAATAGGAGTTATATTTTGTTTTTTCTATTATGAATTCTTTTTCAGGATGTTTTTTCTTATAAATATTCAAATGTGCCATTGCATCGTCCTCAGTCTTAAAAGTATCAACGGGTTCTCCCTCACATGTGATGTGAAAAACCTCGTGACCTTCTTCTCCTTCCTTTAGAATGGTATTTCTTACCTCGTCTGCCAAGGACTCATTAATAATATTTTGAATATCTGAAATCATCTTACTTTATAAATATCTTGTTTATCTCATTTAATACTACTTTCTCCATTTCTGAATATGGAATACCGTAAGTTTTTGATGCGTTCTCGATAGCTTCTTTAAGACCCGCAATCTCCAATTGTTCAATTGCTTTGATGTCACCCTGATTACAGTAGGGAAATTTCTTACACTTATCTTTAATTTTAATAAAGATTCCACCGGGTCCACCGTACTTCGGGAATTTTTTATCCTTAACTGCCCTACTCTTTTTAATACTATCAGGACCATTAATCTTTAATGGATTTTTACTCCCATCACCAAAAGGAACGTCATAAGCACCTGATGCATCTGCAGCCATCGCCTCCTTTAGATTGTGAATAATATCGATTTTTCTTTTAATCGGTTGTGAACTAAGTGCCGCAACAAAAGAACCTGCAGAATCCGCACCCATAGATTCATTTGATTCCTGTTCCTTTTTCTTACCTTGGCAGTGTGCCTTTTGTGAGAAACCTTTTGGGTTAGAACAATCAATAGAATCTTTATATTTCTGTGACCACTTTTCGTTTATTTCTTCGTTATTTGAAAGGTCAACAACCCATAATTTAGGGTTTATCCCATTTTTAATTAATCCTGCCAATCTGGTATTGCCACCCAATAAATCATAATCATCTTCGGAAAACTTTACAACAATCGGAATTTCAATTCTACCTTTTTTAAAATCCCTTTCAAATCTATCTTTCTTTTCTTGTTCTAAAGAATCGTAATCTAAATTAACATTGTTTAAAGTGTCTTTAATATTTTCGTAATTGGTAATGATAAAATTTTGACTAGTGAATTCTAACCAACCTTTTCTCCCCATCTCTTCGAATTCAGGATAACGAATCGCCTCATACCACTCTCTTTCAAAATTGGGTTTTTTATATTTCATTACTTAACACTTTTTAAGGATGTCTCCCAAAATGATTTACGTTGCCATAGTGTCTTAAACAATTCGACAACCACCTTAGTGGAGAGGTCAACAATTTTATCGTCGATATTTCGAGTACCGAGTTCTTTTTGAATCATTTTAACCACGATGTTATGTGCTTGCGTGGTCTCAAGGAAATCTTTCATTTCTTTCCTCGAAATTCTCTCAATCTCTTTAATATCCGCGTTAGTTAGTGCCATATTACGTTGTTCTTCTATCTCTTAACATTGGTTCCATTGCTGAGATAAATGTTGGTTTAAACTTAACCAGTTTATCTAACATTTCTAATGTCTCATTTTCAATTGGTAACATGTCTGAATTAATATATAAACCACTTTCGTTTCCTGCAATCATTACAAAATTGATATCTAAATCGGTAATCGACCCATCTAATCTAATTTGTTGTTCGTCAATCGTAAAACCCGGATTTAAATCCGATAATTGAGCAACTTGTTGTCTGAATGAATCGATTAACTGACTGATACTGTTTTTCTCGTCATCTTTTAGTTTTGTGTCCTCTTGGTCGGTTGAGATTAATTTTACCTCAACTTCATTAACTACCTCAACATTATCAAATTTCTCTTGGTATGATTCAGGACTTGGAACGTCATCTCCCGGTTCTGAAGGTTGTGGTTCTGATGGTTGTACGTCTTCAGTTAAGATTGACGTATTCTTGGATAGTTTTGATTCATTAAGGTTTCTCATTGTACTGAGCATTCCCTTAATCTCATCATAAGCTGTTTGTTTCTTTGTATTCATCTTTTAAAAATATTCTAAAATTAAACGAAGGGTTTATATCTGTATAAATATTTGAAAAATTGGATTTACAGACAACTCC
>JACCDW010208471.1_pt1 | contig 12652 bp, 17 predicted proteins | sample 7449781 | NCBI WGS metagenome assembly JACCDW01 (sample SAMN15323449, study PRJNA562643) | freshwater metagenome | isolation source: river surface water | place: USA:Blue River Watershed | collected 2017-08-18
CGCAGACTCGTGCGAAGTAGTCCCGTTCTTGCAATGGTTCGAAGACGGGCCCTTGAAGTCGGCCTTCGAAGTCGACCTCTCCTGTCGTCCCGTCGCTGAAAGATACCGAGAGTTTGAAGTCTTGCAGGTATTTGACTGAGTTGATGTGAAGCATTTTTCACTCCAGTGGTGCGATGTAATCCATGGGTTCTCCAGCTCGCGCATTGTGCCATCGAGCCTGTTGCCCGCGAAATCAAAGGACGCCTCGAACGCCGCATACTTCGCATGTACATGAGGCGGGCTATGGTCTTTGGAATACACGACGACAAGAATTCCGTAAAACCTGCTGATAACCGGCATGGCCACCTCCTGTGGCTGAAACTCCTGGGCTTCCTGCCCCTGTTGGAAATCTAGGCGGCGACAGTCAAATTCGCCAGCCGATGCCAGATGTCAGTCCTCCTTCCCCAACTCCGCAAACCGCGCCTTCATCGTCGGGTTCCCGCGCGTCAGCTTCTTGATCGTCACGTCCTGCGCCTTGTCGTTGGCCAGGCGCAGATTGCGGTCGGTGCCGATCAGCGCGTCCTTGGTTTTCTGCAGATGGCTGATGGACTTGTCGATCTCGTCGATGGCCGTCTGGAAGTGGCGCGACGCGAGATCGTAATTGCGCGCGAACGCATTCTTGAACGTTTCCAGCTCGCTCTCGAAATTGGTGATGTCGATGCTCTGCGCCTTCGCCAGCGCCAGTTCCGACTTGTACTTCAGCGAATTCATCGCGGCGTTGCGCAGCAGTGTGATCATGGGAATGAAGAACTGCGGGCGGATCACGTACATCTTCGGGTAGCGATGCGCCACGTCGACGATGCCCGTGTTGTACAGCTCGCTGTCGGGCTCCAGCAGCGTGACCAGCACCGCGTACTCGCAGCCCTTCTCGTTGCGATCCCGATCCAGCTCCTTCAGGAAATCCTCGTTCTTCTGCTTGGTGGCCGTGTGGTCGTTCTCGTTCTTCATCTCGAACATGATCGAGACGATCTCGGTGCCCGCGTCGTCGTGCTCGCGGAAGATGTAATCGCCCTTGCTGCCTGAGCGCGCGTCGTTGTCCTTCTCGAAGTAGGACTTCGGAAACGCCGTGGCGCGCAGCCGGTTGAATTCGGTTTCGCAGTGCTGCTCCAGGGTTTCGCCCACCATCTTGGTGGAGAGCCGCGCCTTCATGTCGCGCAGTCGTTCTATGGCCTCGTCGCGATCCTTCAGCTGGGTTTCGTACTTGTCGCGCAGCGAGGTCTCCGCCAGCTTCTTCTCCAGCGCCGCACGCTCCAGTCCGCTTTTCAGTTCATCGCGTTCGCGTTGCAGCGCGCTGAGCGCCTGTTGCAACTCATTGGCGAACTTCGCCTGCGCCAGACTCGCGGCCAGCTGCTGCTCCTGCTTCGCCTGGCGAAGCTCCGCGGCCAGCGCGTCGCGCTCCTTCTCCACCGCGCCCAAGGCCTGCGCCACAGCCAGATTGCGCGCCACCTCGCTCGCCTCCAGTGTGGCCTTGAGCTTCTGGATCTCCGCATCCTTTGCAGCGGCCGCGCGCTGCAGCTCGCCGGCCGCCTTCAGCTCCGCCAGCTCGAGCGCCTTGCGCGTGTCCTGCGCCGCCAGCTCCAGGCGCTCGTGCAGCTGCGCGCTGAAGTCCTTGTCGCGCACCTGCTTGAGGATGTCGGCATAGCCGGCCTCGTCGATCTTGAAGGCGGTGTGGCAGTGGGGGCAGATGATGTCGTGCATGGGAAGAGTCCTGTTGGCTGGCGTCAGGTGAGCTGTGAAGTCGTTGATAGTGCTACTGGATACAAGTGGCTTATAGAAACTGCAGGAACTCCCGGAGCTTTGACACTGTCTGTGGCAATTGCTGGCGTTGCAATATTCCCAGAAACGTATCGACATCCATTGGGGGGTTGCTCAGCGCCAGCCTCTGACTCTTGAAGGCAAAGCAACAGCGTGCAGGCGCCATGTCAATCTGATAGTACATGAAGTCATCAGGGTGAATGGCATCGATCCCATAAGGTGCCAGCGCATCGGGTGGAAAGTCCTTCAGATTGAACGTCACGATTGCATCTGCGTTGCACCGAATGGCAGCAGCAAGGACGTGCCTGTCATTCGGATCTGGCAGTGACAGCGCTTCAATCAGTGGCTCATACCCTTCCACCTTTGCGTCACGGACATTTGCATCCATGAGATCACGCACTCTTGCCAGCTTTTCCGCGCTGTACTTTTCATTCCTCAGCAACGCGTTCATCCACTCCGCATGAATCTGATCGGTCCAACGCGCCTTGAACAAGTCTGTCAGCGCAAGGCGAAGCAGACTGTCTCGCAGCGGTGCGGGATACAGGACACATGCATCGTAAATGACAGAGAACTTCTCCAACGCCACTAATACCCCATGTCCTCTTGCTGCGACATCGCGGTCAACTCATCCAGCGATTGTTCGCGCTTTCTGTCAATCGCATCCTTGTAGGCCATGACATCTCGAAACAGCACTCGGCGATGAGCCCCCACCTTGCGGAAGGGAATTTCGTTCCTTTCCAGCAATCCGACCAGAAAGGGACGACTGACGTTCAACAGCGACGCAGCTTCCTGAGTGCTCAACTCCTGATGGATCGGGATCAGACTGACGGCATTGCCGCGGCTCATCTCGGAGAGAACATTGAGCAGAATCTGCACCACGTGTCCCGGCAGAATCAATTCATCAGACTCCATGCTGTCTCCGCGAAGCGTCAGGTGCACACGATCAGCCGAGGCGTACTTGGAGAGCGTGCGACTGGATTCCTGTGCGTGCTTCATGTCTTGCGGAGTAGGCAGATAGGCGACATTCGACGGCTTCATGGTATTCCCCACTATTCGTTTTGTAGTGGCTGAAGCCTAACACAAACGAAATAAACGAAACAGGCGAAATAAGTGAGCCTGGTGATATCACCGCCCCGCACTCCCACTATAGGCTGCAGAGTCAGTTTCGGTTGGCAAAACTTCCGAGGACACTGACGCCAAGTAACGGGACTGAGTAAGACAAACACCCTCACACTGCCCATCTCGCCTGAGCTTGCAGCGCCGGTTACACTTCAGGCCGCACGCTCAGCCCGGGTGAAGCCTCCAGCCCCGCGGCCTGCGCCACTGTCACCCAAACAAACAAGGAACTGTCATGAAAAGAATAATGCTGGCTTTGTGCTTACTGCTGTCCACTCCTGCTTTCGCTGAGGGGCCCTACGACGGCGCTTGGACCGTGCCCAATGGCAATTTCGCCACGTTCATCCAGAAGGGCAGCGAGGTGCTCGTGCTGCTGCTGGAGCAGGACCTCTCCGGCTGGGTGCCGATGATGGGCACCCTCAATGGCACGCAGATGACGGGCGTCAGTGTTGTTGGCCTGAACCTCAGAATCACGGTGGTCTTCACGTCCACCACCACGGCGAATGTCACCATTGACTCCTGCGCTCCGATCCAGGAATGCGCGTTCACGCCGGGGACGAAGTTCACGATTTCGAAGATGTTCTAGAACAGTGTTCACGGACTACTTGGCTGCACTCGCGTGCAGCTTGAGCCCCAGTGCCTCCACCACTTTCAGGATGGTGGCCAGTTCAGGATTGCCCGTGGGTGACAGGGCCTTGTAGAGGCTTTCACGCGCCAGGCCGGTGTCACGGGCCAGCGCGGTCATGCCTTTTGCCCGCGCAATATCACCAAGCGCGGCGGCGACCAATGCGGGATCCCCCTCTTCCAACGCGGCTTCCAGGTAGGCTGCCATGTCTGCCTCGGATTTCAGGTAATCCGCAGGGTCCCAAGGGAAAGTCTTGGTCTTGGCCATTTGAGTCTCCTATAGTTCCCGAGCCAGTGATTTTGCCTTGGCTATATCGTCATCCTGCGACGATTTGTCACCACCTATCAGCAGCAAGACGTACTCAGTGTGTTTTGCGTGGAAATAAACTCTGTATCCTTGCGCATAATCAATTCGCAACTCTGAAACCCCCTCTCCGACAGACTTCACATCCCCTGGATTCCCAAGAGACAGTCGCCTGATGCGAATGTTGATTCTGGCACGTGCCGTGTAATCTCGAAGAGAACTGAACCATTTCGAGTACTGCGCTGTTTGACGGATTTCAATCATGGTATCACCGTAATCCATGGGATACACCAGAGAAATAATTTTGGAGACTGCAAGAATCCTTCTGTGCTCGAGTCGAGTATAGACACTCACTCTGAAGTCAGCCTCTGGCAAGCCCCCGTTTCTCCAGACAATCCTATTGGCTGTTCCAATTCACAAGGCCCCTACGGCTCAGACACCGAGCTCCTCTACTACACTCGTAGCTGCAGTGACGGGATGCCGCTATATCTGCTCAGCGTGTTCGGTAAGAACGAAAAGGCGAACCTTTCGAAGCAAGAACGCAACGATCTGGCAAAGGCCGTGAAAGAACTGGTGACAAACTGGAGATACCGACATGGGCAACGCATTCACTGATATCTCGGCCGGACTGAGCGACGCGATTGCTCACGCCAAGGGAGATGAATCGCGCGTGACATTGCATCAACTCAAGCCGCTCGATGTGAAAGCCATTCGCGAGAAAACCGGCATGAGTCAGGAGCACTTCAGCGCCAGTTTCGGCATACCACTGGGCACGCTGGGACATGGGGAGCAAGGCTTGCGGACACCCAGGGGCACTGCACGGGTGCTGCTCAAGATCGTGGATAGCAATCCAACGGCGGTCATTGAGGCGATTCAGGACCCAGGTAGATAACGGGGGCTTGCGAAACCGCTCGGGCACGTCCTTGAACCAATGGAAAGCGTTTGCGGCTCACATCCTAACGAATATCAACAAACACTTCGGGATGCTGCTCCGCGATTCGCAGCAGAGCTACGGCAGGGCCCTGGGGATCACGCCGCACCTGCTCCCAATCCTGCAAGGTGCGAACGCTGACGCCCATCAGTCCGGCAAATGCGGATTGCGACAAATTCAGCTTCTGCCGAATTTCTTGCGGCGGTGACGGCATTGAAAGCGCTGTCGTCCGCAATGCCACTTGCCCGCTCTTGAATTGTTTGATCTCCGCAATTCCTTGGAGAATTTCCGTCCCGATATCTCGTTTACTCATTCTTGATTGCCTCCTATACCCCCGACAGCGACCGCAAACGACTGCGCAAGTCAGCAGGCGCAAAGAACACATACGCGTTGCCCCGCTTGGTTTTCTCCAGCAGCCCCAGGGCTTCCAGGTCCAGCAAGTCATTGCGGGCCGTCTGATACACCACCGCGTGCGAGCGTTGGTGTGCATCCACCCGATAAGCCTCGCCGACATTGCGCAGTGCGTGATCCAGGAGCGCCAGCTGGCGGTGGTTGAGGCGCCCGCGCAAGGCCTTGGAACTGGCAAGCAATTGCTGCGTCTCTTTCTGTTCGCGCTGCTTGCGTTCCACATAGTCGTGCAGCGCCGCGATCGCACGGCGAATGGTGTGCAGCTGATGCAGCACGAAGTAAGTGGTGTCGTTCTTGTCAGTTTCCGTGTGCAGATAGGCGCGCATGTATTTCACAGGGGCCATGCGCAGGATGTGACTGATCGAGGTGTACTCCATCAGCCAGTAGCCACTGCGTGCCATGGACCAATAGAACAAGGCGCGCGCGGTTCGCCCGTTGCCATCGGCAAAGGGGTGGTCATAGCCGATCATGAAGTGCAGCAGAATGGCGCGAATCACCGGGTGGATGAAGGGCTGGGCGCGTTCGTCTGCATTGGCGAAGTCGCACAGGCGCTGCAAGCGCTCCGGCAGTTCGGTATGGCTGGGGGGCACGTGCAGAGCGGTGTCGTCGCGGACATCCACTACATGGACATTGTCGCTGCGGCGGAAACAGCCCACATCCTGAGGGTTGTCGAGGGTGTCCTCAGCCAACAAGCGGTGCAAGTCGAGCACATGTGCCGGCGTCAGCGGTTCCTGCCGCATGGCGCGCAAGTGTTCCATGGCCCGGAAGTTGTTGAAGATCATGCGCTCGCCGAGGTCGCGCGGCTTGCGGCCGCTGCGCAGCATGTCCGCCGCCACCTTGCGCGTGGTCGCGGCGCCTTCCAGTTGGCTCGAGGTGATGGCCTCTTCAATCAAGGAGCTGATCAGAAAGCGGTGCGAGTCCTCCTGCAGCGCCGTACCTGCACCGCGGATCTGGCCTGCGGCGTCGCGGTCGATGTGATGCAAGTCGATGGTCACAGGCGTTGGCGTGGCGAACACAAAGGGCTGCCCGCGCTTGTCCAGCAGAGGCAGGCGCTGATACAGGGGCCGCCGTGCAATATCCACCGCCACCCACCAGTCCTCATGGGACAGGCCTTGCGGCGCGGGCCGCCGCCTCAGCTCATCCCAATGCAGATAACGCCCGCCGGGCAGGGGCGAGACGTGAGGCACCAGGGCGTTCATGCGCTCTGGTGTCAGAGACTGCATCAGTGCGTCAAGGCTTGGAGGAGATTGGGGTAGGCGCATTTTCTACTAATTTAGTTATGGATTAGTAGAAATTAGTATAGGCATGGGGATTGAGGGGAGTCTAGTGGGCTTTGCTGATTCGGAGAGGCGCCCAAGAATTCTAAAGCGCGCCACTACCTTCGGTGGAAACAGTGCTGCACCCGTTTTAGAGAAGTGCAGTCAGATCAACTGCGCTCGTTCTACCTATTCACCCGACTCAAACTCAAAGAGAGTTGATACTCCATCAGAAGGACATCCGGCAAAAGAGAACATGCAAGCAAAAGGTCTTCGCTGATTTCTCGAGCAACGATGACCCCGCGCACGCGTTGCTTTTGGTCGGCCTGGTTCTTCGCAATCCACGCCATATATCGCATCAACTGCCCCACTACGCGGTCATAGCCACGCGACACTTTCAATTCAATTACCACCAGACCGCCCGAGGCATCGACCGCAAGGATGTCGATGAAGCGACCACCAACGGGAAACTCGATGCCTGTAATGCCTTCGTCTTCATAGAGTCGCAAGCCTGGCTCAATCAGGGCGAGATTCCTTGCCAGATAGTTTCGAAGGTCAGACTCGTATGCGAATTGGTCTGAATTTGAAGTGACTGGTACGTCTTCGTCAGCACTTTCCTGAAGTACCTCTTCTTGCGTACGGACTGCCGCTTCGCGTGCAGTGTAAATTGGGGCCGGATCCTTTGTCGGGTCATACAATCTGAAGTGACTGCCATCGAGTTGAAAGAACACATCATCCTGGCCCGGCTTGGCGTTGTAATGCGTGCGCGTTTGCGCGTTAGTAGACAGCCTGATCAGGTGTGCCGTGATCGTCCCCGCCTTGATCTTGGGGTACTTGATCGCGAACCAGTTCATCGCCTGCTGCTTGGTGAAAATAGCACCAGGCGTTCCTGCCAATTCCACCGCCATCTCTTTCATTAGCGCCCATGCTGGTTTTGAATAAATAGCCATTCCTCATTACTCCGCCAATTTCAACATATCCATCTTCTTCAACGCAGCACCGACTACATAGCGCACTTATCGAATCGAAAGATCAACGAGAAGGCACGACTCCAGAGTGTGATAGCTGCAAAAAATATCATGTGCAGAGTCGTCGCCACGCATGTTGGTGAACCAATAGTGAAAGGCGTGATATTATCTTAGGGCTTTTTCAACAGCCTGTTAGGTTGGGGCGTAAACTAAAGGGAAGTCTCCTTTGTTTGCTGTTGTTACATTCTCATTTTCATACTCGTCAGGATAAATGCTCCCGATCTTGAATTGGTTGATTTCCGCAATTCCTTCCAGAATCAATGCCTCAATAACTTGCTTATTCATTCTTCTTCGCTGCTTGGAGAAAGCGTACCGAAGACATCGGACAGTTCATCGGGCTGGAGTGCCCACCTGTAAGCCGGATGAATTTCCCAGTCAAAGCCAAAGTCGACGAACTTGTGAGAAAGATAACGGCTCTCTTCGAAATAACGCCGATCAATATAGTCACCTCTCTCCTTTCGCGCTGTTAAAAAATTTATCTTGTACATGAAAGCAGCCAAATCCTTCGTATCTGCAGGGCGGTTCCCGTAGAAGGTGAAATTCGTACTCTCCTGAATATTTCTAATTTTTTTGAGTAAATTGGCCGTAGTATAGCTATAGCCCTCTCTTGCTTTCTTTTCAACACGAGAAGGTTTCATACCGAATAACAAGCGCTCAATGTTTGGCAATTCGGATCTATATTCATTTATGGTATCTTGAAGCCTGCCTTGAGAATACTCTTCAAAGATGCTGTTAAAATCAGAAGTGCCAATCCGACCATGTTTCTCAGCCCCGGCTTGCTTAGCGGCAAGTGTACAAAGCTTAACTAAGTCCCGCGGCCTCTTTCTAATCAATGACATTAACATGCGGTACGTTGGTATTTTTTCCCACTTACCTTTTCCGTTAAATGTGGGTTCAATCACTTTCTCAAGATGCCCAGCGAGCACTGGCTGAGTTAGCCTCATAAGTTCTTCCGCCGACTTGCTTTCCCCATGTAAGAACTGATCGACGCGCTTAACAAGCAATGCAAGAATTTCATGATTCGTCCAAGAATACCAAACTACTGATCCCTCAATTTTATCGGTAGATTCATCTGAGGTTCTAACGAGATAGTAGACGTCTGAGCGCAAACTAACTCGAAAAAGTATCCCCTTACTTTCAGAAGCCAAATCTCGAATGGCATTTAATAGTGCTGAAATTTTGCGTATATCCGTTTTGTTTCCCTCCCACCCTCTGTCTAGATCATCAAGATAAACGAATATTGTTCCGCTCTGCAGAAAGCTAGTGATGATTGCCTTTTTTGATTGACTCAAATCAGCGTAGTTTTCGGCGCGAAATGTTGACTGAAGAAAGTCAACTATCTGCCCGCCATAAGAATTGATTTTTCCTTTTAATCCTTCGTGCAGTAGTCCGAAGGACACTAGCGCTTTCTTCGCAATTATTTCCGATATTCCTGTCTTCCACTCTCTTATGAGTTTCAGGAAGTCAGTCTCATTTTCGCCAATTCCTGCTATGTCGTCAGGCTTAATCAGGAGGGTCAATTTCCCTTCTTGCATTTGCTCATTCATCGCAACCTGAAATAGCGCTGATTTTCCAATGCCCTTATGCCCTACAAGAATTCTAATGGGCAAGTTGTTCGCTACCTGGCTATAAACCTTACCCTTGAAATAGTAGGACCTAAGGCGATCAATGTCTTCGTCCTCGGCAGCTTCGTGACCAAAGAGCTTAGCTATAATTTCTTCGTCAAAGTTCACAATCATTACTCCAATTAGCATTCATGGCTCGACTGATTTCGAGTCAATTCTTTCCTATATTGAGACTAGGTCGCACCTACCGACATTGCCTGATCCAGAGCGACTATTTAACTTTCATTCTGCCCCTCACTCCCTCACCCTCACATACCTCTGCAACTTCCTCGGCGCGGGTTCTCCCCCAAAGATATTCCCCGCCGCGTCCACCGACACAAACTCCGCACCATTCCCCGCCGTGCTTCTTGGATCACCATAAGGCAAGCGAATGAAATAATTCACCCAGCCAAGATGCGCGTCACCAATCCGAATCCCCATCTCCCAGCCAGGGTTCTGCACATCGTCGCTCTCGGAGTCGGCCACATAGATATTGTCGTGCGCATCGAAGAAGATGCCGCTCGGGCGGCCGTACTGCGTCCATTGCGCCAGGAAGGTGCCTTCCTGGTCGAAGAGCTGGATGCGGTTATTGGAACGGTCGCCCACGAATACGCGGCCGCGCTGGTCGATGGCGATGGTGTGCAGGGTGCGGAACTCGCCCGGGGCGTAGCCGGTGCGGCCCCAGGCCTTGATGAAGCGGCCGTCGGGCGCCAGCTTCACCACGCGGTTGTTGCCGGTGGCGCCGTGGCCGTCGGCCACGAAGATGCTGCCGTCGCTGGCGATCACCACGTCGGCGGGCGCGTCGAACTGGTTCTCGCCGCTGCCGGCCTGGCCGGGCGTGCCGAGCACCATCAGCACTTCACCGGTGGGGCTGAACTTCACCACTTGATGGCCGCGGGTGTCGCCTTGCGGGATGCGGTTGCTGGCGGCGGCGTCGGTCACCCACACATTGCCTTGCGCGTCCACGTCGATGCCGTGGGGCCAGATGAACATGCCGCCGCCGAAGCTTTCCACCACGTTGCCGGCCGGGTCGAATTTCAGGATGGAGTCGAGTTCGGAATCCACGCACTCGTCACCGAAGCGCTCGGGCGCGGTGGCGTCGCAGCGGATGATGGCCCAGATGTGCACGCCGTCCACATCCACGTCGGTGTCGCCCACCGCGCCCATGGTGCGGCCGTCGGGCAGCTTGGCCCAGTTTTCCACGGTCATGTAGGGGTTGGGGTAAGGCTGGGCGATAGCGGTGTGGCTGAGCAGGGCGGCGGTCAGGCAGAGCAGGAAGGCGGTGCAGAGCGAGGCGAGGAACGAGCGGCTTGCGGTGTGGCGAATGGCCATGCGACGTGCTCCTGTGTTGTTGTTTTAATTTCGTTCAACTGCCCGGAGAGTATCTGCAAATTTGGGGGCCCGCCATATGGCCGGCGGCGAACTGGCGGGTTTTTGTGGGGAACAAGCTGCCAAAAGGCGGGGTATGGCAATTTTCCTACAGTGTAGTGACTGTGCGGGAGGCAAGTTCGGCTTCGTGGACTATAGTGGGGGTGAGCACCTTTTTTGAGTAATCACCATGAACATCACCTTGCCGGAAGCGCTCTTAGAAAGGGAGTCCAGAGAATGAAAGACAGCGCACGCTACGCCAAGATCGTGGAATGGTCTGACGAAGACCAATGTTACATCGGCCGAATTCCGGGTTTGATCTACGGAGGATGCCATGGCCCCGATGAACTGAAAGTGTTTGAAGAGCTGTGTGAAATTGCCGAGGAAGTCATTGCCAGCTTTCACGAGGATGGCGATCCGCTTCCCCCAGCCACCAACAACGGCAACCTTCACAAGATGCTTGCTGAGTGGGATGGGAAGAAAGCGGATGCCTCTCTGAGACCGGACGCCAGGGAGTTCCAAACGGCGCCCCCTCACGGCGTCACATTGAACGTCCCCGTCACCAGCGTGCTGCCACTGACCACGCGGAAGCTGCCCACCACGGGTTGACCGATGGAGACGGGCTTGCCGAATTCGATGGAGCAGTCGCCGCTGCGCACCGTGCCAAAGAAGTTGTCGTCGCGCAGCAGCACCTGCACGCTGGCGCCCGAGGTCAGACTGCAGGCGTAGCGCCCGGCCGGCACCACCACCGGGCTGGCCGTGGGCGACACAAGCCCGAGGGTCCAGCGCATGCCCAGCGAGAACACGCTGCCCCCCTCCAGCACGATGTTCAGCCCCTGACCGGATCCGGTCTGAAACCCCGAAGGGGAGATGGTCACGTTGCCACGCGGGTCGTCCCGCGTCACGCCACTGAACACCCAGTGCACGCCCGGCGCGATATTGTTGAACTGCGCGCTCTTCTCGGCCTGCAGGGCCGTCACCGCGCTGGACACCAGGCCCATGTCTTTCAAGTCAGGGCCGAACTGGCCACCCAGCAGATAGAGCCGTCCGTCCTTGAACCCCACGTAGATGCCCGAGTCCGGAAAATGCTTGTAGACATAGCCTTGCAGCGTGCCCAGCGCGCTGCCATTGCTGAACAGCGCAGGGTAAAGATCCTGCGCGAGTTGCAGCAGGGTGTCTTCCTGCGTGGTGAGCGCGGGCTCGCTGCTGCCGCAACTCGTGGCGGTGCTGGTGCGGGTGCCGGTGAACTTGCCCAGGTAGGTCTCAGGGTTCTGCAGCAGGGACTTGAAGTCGCGGTACACACTGACTTCAGTCAGATTGTTGCCGGCGATGCGCAGGATGTACTGAATGGGAGACTGCACGAAGCGCACGTCCGACACGGTGAGCATGGCGCCGTACGTGATGGCCGTGCCATTCACGCAGATCGACGGGGTGCTGGAGTTCAGCACGAAGGTGACGACCTCGCCATTCTTGAACGGAAACGTGGCATGCGTGCTGCCGCTGTAGGTGAGCTGATAGGTGCCGGCCACACCGCCGGGAATCATCGGGGCGCTTTGCGCGAACACGCTGGTGCTCAGGATCAGGTACGCGGCGAGAACGGCGAACGTCTTCAGGGCGAGTCTTGACAGGTACGGCATTGGAAGGCTCCACAGCAAGCGAGACCAAAGGGGTCTCTGTGTGGCGGCAGAGTAGTCGGGCCTGTCGGGATCGAGTACCCCCAACTCTGGGGGGGCTCTGGCGGGGCGTACAGTGGGCGGTTCCTTGCTTGGTGGTCTATAGTGAAACCAGCAAGCGGCGACAGCGCTCGCGCTGCAATCCCGTGTTGAATCAATGGAAGGAGCTCGTCATGCGCTTGACGCCTGAACAACAGCAAACCATCCGGCATGGCGTCAGCACCTTGTTCAGCTCGCCTGTCGAGGTGTTTCTGTTCGGCTCGCGTGTGGACGACACCGCGAAGGGCGGCGACATCGATCTGCTCATCGTGCTGCCTGAACCCGTTGAGAATCATGCGCTCACGGTGGCGCGAGTCAGCGCCCGGCTCTCCCTCCTGCTGGGGGGGCGCAAAGTCGATGTGCTGCTGCAGTATCCCGGCGCCCTGCAGCAACCGATTCACCGCGTGGCGCAGCAGCAAGGGGTGAAATTGTGAATCAGTCCGTGAAGGTATCGCCCGAATGTGAGCGACTCCTGTTCCTGTGCCGCATCGTCAGAAAGGAAGTCCA
>JACCDW010760613.1_pt1 | contig 12651 bp, 14 predicted proteins | sample 7449781 | NCBI WGS metagenome assembly JACCDW01 (sample SAMN15323449, study PRJNA562643) | freshwater metagenome | isolation source: river surface water | place: USA:Blue River Watershed | collected 2017-08-18
AAAAGAAAAGACATTGATGATATTTTAAGATGGATAGAAGAAAAAGAGATACAAGAACAAAAGAAAGAGATAAAAGAAGTAAAAGATGAATTTTTGGAGAGTTTTATTTTATCGAATACTCATCATTTTATTCATTCAAATACAACCTTAGCTTTAACTGTCTCTTACGTGAATCCTTTTTTATCTATGGAATTAATACCTACTATTGAATAATTCTTATTTTTTGTTATTTTCTTTATATTGAGTGATTTTTTTATATGAATTGAATATAAAGAAATATAAAAATGGGGGGATTATTTGGAAAACCAACAGAAGAACCGGAACAAAGAGAAGTTGTACAAGAACAACCAGTACAACCAGTACAAAAACAAAATTCAAATCGTATTCAAAAAACTTCCATAATAAATCATAATAAAAATAAAGGTCCTAAACCGGTTGTTCAACAAGAAGTAGAACAAAATCCACCAGTTGTTCAAGAAGGGACTGTTAATGGTTCAACTACAAGAGTAAATGCTAGTGCTTCAACTACAAGAGTAAATCCAAGTGGTAATAATGGTTCAACTACAAGAGTAAATGCTAGTGCTTCAACTACAAGAGTAAATGCTAGTGGTAATAATGGTTCAACTACAAGAGTAAATCCAAGTGGTGTTAATGTAAAGTCTCAATCAAATCCATTGGGACTTTTAATAGCAAATAGTGAACCTAATGGTGAACAACTATCATCAAGTCATACAGGAGGTAAAAAGAAACGTATTTATAAGAAAACTTCAACTTCAATGAAAAAGAAGATGATAAAGAAAAAGAGTACAACAACGAAAAAGAGTACTAAAAAGTCTACTTCTTCTTCATTAAAACGTCGTTCATCTAAGAAATAATTAAGAAAATTATTATTTTTTTTTAGTATCGGTTAAAATAGAAAGAAAGGTTCTATTTTGAAAGTATAGAAAAAGAGAATGATCTCTGTTGGAATTAATGGTTTTGGTCGAATTGGAAAAAGTATCTTTCTCCAATTATTAGATGATAAAAATGTATCGATATGTGCAGTCAACGCTCCTCAATTAGAGATGAAATATGTTCATCAATATTTATTATATGATTCTGTTCATAAATATTCCAGAGATTTTGATTTTAAAATCGTGGATGAAGAGACATTTGAAGTTGTAAAAGGAGAAAGAAGACATACAGTTCATCTTTTCCGTGATCGTGATGCTAAAAATCTTACATGGAAAAAATATGGTATAACAATGTTAATGGAATGTACAGGTAGTTATCTAACAACTGAAAAATGTAAAGAACATGATGTTGATTTTATTATTATGTCAGCACCAGCTAAAGATAAAACAAATACTTATGTATATGGTGTAAATCATAAAGAATATCAAGGTGAGACAATTATATCAAGTGCATCTTGTACAACAAATTGTATCACACCAGTATTAAAGTGGTTTGATGAAAATTTGAAGATAAAAGAAGGAAACTTTACAACAATCCATGCCACCACAGCAAGTCAATATACAGTGGATATATTAAATAAGAATGCTCGTACAAATCGTTCAATCTTAAATAATATCATACCTCATACAACAGGTGCATCATCAGCCATTAGTGCAGTAATACCAAGTTTAAAAGGTAAGATAAATGGTACATCCTTAAGAGTCCCTGTAAGTAATGTCTCTTTAGTAGATTTAAATATAGAGTGTGAGAGGGTTGATATAACATTTGATGAAGTAATGAATCAGATACGTGAGATAAAGGATGAGAGAAAGGATATTTTACAGGTGACAAAAGATACAGTAGTAAGTTGTGATTTTTTAACAACCACTGCACCTTCTATCATTGATGTAAAAGCATCCATTGATTTAGGACCAGGTAAGTTTAAATTGATGATATGGTATGATAATGAATGGAGTTATTCAGCCCAGATGATTCGTTTAATGAATCATGTATATAAGTATCATCAACCAAATCCGATTGAAAAATATTCTGTACAGAATCTTCATTTACAAGGAAAGAGAGTTATTTTAAGAGTTGATATGAATGTACCTATTCAGAATGGAGTAGTGTCAGATGATTATCGTGTCTCATCTTCTATACCAACTATTCAAGAGATAATAAAGAAGGGTGTAGATAGATTAGTTATAGTGACACATTTAGGTAGACCGAAGGAGGATGAGAATGGAAATATAATACGAGATTCAAAATCTTCTACTCGAATTTTACTTCCTCTATTAGAAAAATATTTAGGAGAAAAGATAGGATTTATAGAGAATATTAGAGATGATTTAAGTACACATGAAGAAAGAATATGTTTATTAGAAAATATTCGATATGAAAGATGGGAGACAAAATATGAGAAGTTAAAAAATGAGAATGAGGAGGGATATATAGAGTTTAAAGAGAAGATGGATTTATTAGGAGATGTGTATATCAATGATGCGTTTGGATGTTCACATCGAAAACACTTTAGTATCTGTGGATTATATGAGAATAATGTAGTAGGAATTGGTTATTTAATACAGAAGGAGTTAACTGCATTAGAAGAGATTATGAGAAATCCTTATAAGAAGAAGATATTGGCGATAGTTGGAGGTTCTAAGATAGATGATAAGGTCCCAATGTTAGTCTCATTAAGTGAGAAAGTAGATACTATTTATTTAGGAGGAGGTATTATGACAAGTCTATTTAAAGAGATAAATGATGAAGAACCAAAATATAAAAAGATTCTAACAAAGATTGAAAAGAATTGTAATATTCATAAGATGAAAGATGGTATTGGTAGATTTGGTTATTTAGAATGGAATTCAGAATACCAATCAATGAAAAATAATCAACGTGATAGTTATCACCTCATCAATGAAACAACAGAGATTTATGATATTGGAACAAAGAGTATTATAGAATTAATGAATGTGATACAAGAACATGATATTATCTTTTGGAATGGTACAATGGGATGGATAGAGAAGGGATTTACACAGGGTAGTGAACTATTAACAGAGATTCTTAAAAATTCAGGTAAAAAGATTATTATCGGTGGTGGAGATACTGGAGGATTTGTGAATCAATTAGGTGTTGATTCTTTTTATCATATATCAACGGGTGGAGGTGCCAGTATTGAATATATATCTAATGGTCATTTAGTAGGTACTGATTATTTTTTCCAATAATCATTTACTTGTATAAAAAAATAAAAAAATTAAGAAGCATACATTAATGTCCAATTACGTGCTGTCACATTATATTTTTCAGGATTTGTCTTCATCTCTCTCGCGATATCCGGTACAAGAGGATCATCCGGATTCGGTTTATCCATTAATGCTAATATACTTAATAATACTTTTGAGATTGTTAATGAAGGTGCCCATTGATTTTTTAATATATCTAAACATATCTGACCACTCCCATTAATATTCGGATGATAAATTTTTGTCTTAAATTGACAATGAGGAGGTTTAAATGGATAATCAATTGGAATATGTATTCTTAGTAAAAATATACCTCCCTCATACGGAGTATCACTCGGTCCAATAATAGTTGCCTCCCATTCATAATAATTTTCTTCTAATATACCAGCTGAACAATTGGATGGAGGATCTTTTACAATATTCTCTAACTCTTTTTGAAGTCTCTTTAAAGAAGCCATCTTTCTATTCTATCTTATATTCTACCTTTTTCTTTATATCCATTTTCATTCTTCAAATAGAAATGAAAATATAAAATGAAAAAATAATATGTTATCCATATAACCTCTCAAGGTTATTTAGATTTAAGAGGAAGTTGTTGTCGCCTCAGCTTCCTTCTTGGGAGGACCATTCTTTACACGGTTCGCCCATGAATTAGGATTGGTATCTGGTTTTGAAGGAGGATTCTTGGGTTTTGAATTGGAAAGTTGTTTGGGATTCTTCTTAAAGAACTTTTGATTGGTTTGAATGAATTGACCCTTCTTCGCATATGTCTTCTTACCATCCGAAGGTGTCGTCTTCTTAAATGATTTACCATTTTGAACACGAGGTTGACGAGGACGCCATGAGACAAAGATGTTCCAATCACTCAGTCCTGAACCATCATTGCGATTCTTCTTGTAAAATCCACAATGATACTTTGTCTCACCATCCTTGTTAAAATGATTGTTGAGAATCGAAAGGAATTGTCCACGACCCTTCGTCAGAATGTCAAGAAGACGAACATTCTCACCAAAAATAATCTTCTTTCCATTCGAATCCTCCTTCGCAGCAGCATCCTTCATAAAATGAAAAGTGTAAAGAATCGCTTGCTCTGCACCAGCCTCCACACCCTTTACCTTTTCATCTCCACCCTTTAAAATCTCATTCGCAGCCTCATTATAAGCATTGTTATAACGGACGATATTCTTCTGACGACGCTCCTCAATCTCTTCCTTCGTTAATTGTTTCTTCTCTTGGGTCTCCATTTTTATCTTTCTATCTCATTCTTAATCATTTTTCTTTAAGTTCACTTTTTTATTCTAATTTTTAATAAAAAATGAACTTAAAGAAAGAGGTAAAAATGTGAAAAATAAAAAAGGAGAGATAAAGTAGAGAGAGAGAAGATGGATTTAACAAGATATGAGAAGACAAATATACATTATCATTTAGCAAGTATATCTTCGTATTCTTTGCATCATTATTATTATAAACCTTCTATCATACGTTTTGGGAGAACCATTCATGAATTATTTTTTCATCATCATGAATTTATCTTTAAACACGAATATTTAAATTATTTATTATTTTATCATATTTATGCTATCTCACATTTTTGGACAAATCGACATTTTTTCTTATTAAATCTTCATTTACATAGTTTTTATATTATTTATTTATTGGAGAAGATTTTATGTGAACATTATAAATATACACCCATTGTTGATAGAAAATGGTTAAAGAATATAGCTTTTATCTTTTATTATTATGTGATTTATTTTAAAATTCATTTTTCAAAGAGAGGAGTAGGTGAAAATGTTTATATGGAACAGATTATGGCATTTACGGGTATATCTACATATTCATTATTAATGAATATTCATTATGCATATACAAAGAGATTAGAATCGATTGAAGAGAATAGAGATGATGGATATAGACCTAATTCATTCTACAAAATATTAGTAGTGACTCCAAATGTACAAACAATACAAAAGATTGTTTATCATACTCGTCATTTTACTTTTTCTAATTTTTTAATCTTCTTAAGTTGTATTTTATATTTTATATTATAAAAAAATGAATTTAAAAAAAAAATAGGATAATTAAAAATATTTTTGATAATGAATGATTTTATGGTCTAAATAATTTAATATCTCCATATCAATGCTATCACGTATATCGTCAACAAATAATTGAAAGACATCAAATTGTTCTTGATACTCTTTTTTATTTTTTTCTTCTATCTTTTCATTCATCTTATGAATGAATTCAACTAAATAAACCATTTCATTATTTATCATATCCAAATTATTTTGAACATAATCGATAAACTCTTCATCTGTAAATATTGAAGTATTGATAACAACTTCTTCTTCAATAGGAGGATTTAACATCTCTTCAATCGCATCTTCAATATGAATCTCTTCTTTTGTTTTTTTACCATGTTGAAAACATAACCATTCATTCTTCTCAATACCTATTCTTTTACACTTACTACCATTTTTTAATAGATGATTACATAATCTCTTTGTTGGTTCTTCATTCTCTACCTTCTTTGTCTTCTTCTTTCTCTTCTCTTTAGTTAATTTCTTTTGATGAATACTTGGGATATATTGAGTGTCTTTATAATGAGGAAGAAGACCTCCATCTCTTCTACATACAGGACACATTCTTTGAATATATTCATTGGATGTGTTGTACATCGATTTGTATTTTATCTCTTTTAATTTTTTGTACCAATCCGTAATACATGATTCACAAAAATAATGTTTTTCAGGGTCACATGTAAGTCTTATTACATGACCTTCAATTGGGTCTGTACATATATTACATAATAACTCTTCTTTCTCTTCCATCATCTCTTTTATAAAATCTTATTTTTTATTTATCGTTTTTCTTTAAATCTCTATTTTTTTCAATATAAAGAAAATAAATAAAAGAATATATAAATAAAAATGATTCAATTAAAAGTGAAGTTATTAAATGAAGACGGGAAGGTACCCACCTATGGTAGTGAATTTTCGGCTGGGATGGATCTTTACTCTTCTGAAGATAAAATAATACCTGTTCATTCTACTACTTTAATATCTACAGGTATCTCTGTATCGTGGAGTGGGGAAGATGCTCAACATTATTATTTACGAATTGCACCAAGAAGTGGTCTGGCATTTAAGAATGGTTTATTTGTGAATGCAGGTGTTGTAGATTATGATTATCGAGGTGAAGTGAAAGTGGTGATCTACAATTCAAAAGAGAATGATTTTGAAGTGAAAAAGGGGGATCGAATTGCACAATGTATATTAGAGAAGATTATGAGACCTCAAATTCTTCAAGTAGAAGAATTAGATATTACAGAAAGAGGTGAAGGTGGATTCGGTTCAACTGGTAAACATTAATTTTTATTCTTTTTTTTTTATAATAATATCAAGAAAATATATTATTTTTTTGTTCTATTTTTCTTTTTTGAACCACCACCTGGTGTAGTTTTAGGAAGTGCATGTGTTGGAGATGGTTGTTTTAAATCTAATAATTTACCTAAAATTAAAGGTGAATTAAAAATAGTTGTGACTATAAGTATTGTTTGAGCAAATCCATTTTGTGAAAATTTATTTGGTTCAGTAATAAGCATATACAATAAATCAAATATTTGAATAGTCATATGTTTAATATTATGTTTCCATTCTCGACTATTAAAATAAAAAAGATGATTTTTTTCTTTTTTTTCTCGATTATTTAATTTTTTTTTTAATCTTATATAATCTTCTCCTTTATTTGGATATCTTGTATTTAATAATTCAACTTCTACTTTGTATTTTTGTGTTATTTTATTTAATTCATCTGCTCTTTCATTAATTGTGATATTATTTAAAAAATAGGTTTGAACTAAGTTTCCAGCTCTACTTCCTCTGATTTGAACTGATTCTCTAAATTCTGGTATATAATTATAGGTTAATCCAAGAAGTGTAGAGACAGTCACAAATAATATGAATCCAGCACTTGAAAATTTAAATCCTCCTCTCTTTTTACTACCTCCATTTTGATTAGCTATTTTCCTTAAATTTCTTTGTGTAGATACTGATATTTTTACAATATCTAAAAATATTTTCATTAATTCATCTTCATATTCTTCAAAAAAATATTGATTTTGGTTTATAAAGTATAAACCTTTCATATAATTATTTAATATAGAAGGAGATACATGAATCTCTTCGATTCCTATTTGTAAAAATAAACGTAGAATCTTAATCATGGGTTCTTCATTCTCATTCTCCTGTTTATTTCTTAAACTTTCTAAATGAAAAGTTATTTTTTGATTATTCATAATTTCTAGATTATTCATAATTTCTATATTAAAATTATATTTAATTTTTCGATAACCATTCATTATTTTTTGTTTTAAATAGTAGAGGATAAAAAAAATGAATAAAAAAGAGAAAGGTTCCATAAAAGATTCTAAACCAAAAATAAAAAAAGAGAAGAAGAAAGGTTCCATACAAAAAAAGAAGGTAAAGATACAAGAACTTAAAAATCCATCCCAAATAATGATGGAGAAGAAGATTAAAGTGATTGAAAAGAATATGAAGATGATGGAAAAACAGTTAACCAAAATGAAAAAAGAGATTCATTCTCCAAAAAAACAAAAAATAATCATGAAAGGAGGAGCAAATATAGGTACTGCAGCTAAGGATACAGTTGTAAGTCTTATTAAAACAGGTGAAGCTATTGTTGAAGAGATTAAGGCGATCACCAATTTAAGTAAAGATTTTAATAAAGCGGATAACTATAAACTTCCTGCTAATTCATATTCTCCTAATCAAGAAGCACAAAATACACCACCTCCAACCATACAACCTATTAAATTTCCGGAAGCTAGAATATAATTTTTTTTCATTCTTTTTTATAAAATAATATTATTTTATAAATAAATTAAAAAAATATAACATGTTTCTTTCTAGAAGTTTTATAAAACTTCCCAAGAAAGCCATAAACTCATTCATTTATGATTTTTCATTAAGTTTTAAAATCTTGGTAAATGATTTTTGTAAATCCATATCACCCACTTTCGATTGATTTAAGTTAGCATTTAATAAACTTACAATAGCATAGATATAATAATATTGACATAAATGATACATTGTATCGATAATCTCTTTTGTCTTTTTCCCTAATTCATTTAATGAGACATTATTCATAAGAGGTTGAGAACGAAGTTCTTCTAATATCGTTAATAATACCTTCAAATTATCAAAATAGGATTCTTTTAATTTTTTAGCACATTGAATATAAAATGCGTTATAATTCATCTGTTTTCCAATATCAATCTGATCTTTATCAGGTACATTTTTGTATAATGCTTCCATCTCACCCTTTGATAATTTCATATAATAACCTCCATTCTCTTTACATGATTTAGGATCTAAGAAGTCAGCATATTGTACTACATGTTTAATTAATTGTATAGGAGATGATTCTATTAAATCTTTATAATTATAAGGTACACAGACTTGACATTTACCTAAATTCATAAACTTTTGATATAAATAACCACCAACATAACCACCACGAATCTTGCGATTTGGTAAAACAGTTAAAATCGCTGCTACTATATTACATCTTACAATTAAATTTTCTGTGATAACTTTACATAACTCTTTCTTTGATAACATACATTTTTCAACTCCATCTAAACACATCTTTGAAGGTGCCTTATATTCTCTTCCTATATCATACTGTATAAACTTACCTTGTTTATTTTTACCATGATTCTCTTTCTTTTCAGGTCTCCCAACATTCATCATTTGAATAGGTTGTTGATTCACCTTCGGGGTTTCACCATTGGTAGTTTGAGAAAGTTGTTGATTTACCTTCGATTTTTCACCATTGGTCGGTTGAGCAGGTTGTTGATTTACCTTCGTTTTATTGCCATTCATAGGTTGATTAACCTTTGGTTTAGTACCATTAGTTGGTTGATTAATAATCGGTTTATTTCCATTCGTGGGTGGTTGATTATTCAAAGAAGAAGGTTTTACAGAACTTGTATTTTGTACCATCTTATTTACTTCTGTTCGAAGTTCTTCACGGGTTGAATTTTTATTCATTCCTTGTTTATCCATCTGTTCCTGTACTTTTTTATTTTTTTGATTAATTTCAACATTTAATTGACGAACCAATTGTTGAATATTATTGTTTAAATTACCATTTTTATTTTTTTTGGTATTTGTTGGATTATTACCATTTTGATTCGAATTTTGAAAGAGAGCAGAACGAAGTTTTTGAATATTTAAATTATTTGAATTTAAAGAATTTTCTTCTCTACCATTATTTTTAATAATTTGTACTCTCTGTTCTCGTCTCTTCGTCTCATTTCTTGGTTGAGAAGTCTCACGTCCTGTTAATTCACTATTTAATCTTCTCTTAAAGTTTTCAATGTTACCTCCTCCAACCCTATTTTCAACAACTTCCTCTCCTTCCATCATATTACTATTTTCAAGTTCACGAGGATTTTTATTTTTCCTAAATCCATTCTGATTTACTGAATCTCTTAAAAGTTCATTAATCTTTTGAATGTCCACATATTTTAATTTATTTTTATCACGGAAAATTTGTAAATCACTTATGTCTACATTTTCGGTAGTGATACCTGCATTATCAATAATTGATTTTTGAAAATCAATATTTTGATTCCAAAAATAATCTTCTAATTGTTTTTCAAAACCCTCAATAAAAAACTTCTCATCTTGTTTAGGTGTATATTGCATAATCATCTTGATTTGAGGTGTCACTTCACTTCCCTCTACTTTTTGTGCCATCTCTTTTAATACATTCACACTCATCTTATTTAAATTTTCTTCTAAAACAAATGCAAGATCATAACAGAATTCTTCTCTTAAAAATTCTTGATTATATTTTTGTAAAAGTTCCTTCGATATATTAAGAATCTGCTCAAAAATAATCTCTTCTTCATTCGAATCAATCGAATTTGATGTAGATGAAGATGAATCTACAGTATTTGTTTTTGTATCTGGTGTTGAACCTATATTTCCCATCTCTATTTTAACTTTACATTTTATTTTATTAAAAATAATAAAATAATACTTAAAAAATGTTTAATATGTTCTCTTCTCTTGATCTTCATAGTATTTTTCTAAACAATACTCATAGATACTTTCAGGTAAAAATATATTATTTTTTTTTGTTTTTAAATAATATATTGCTAGTTTAGGTGTAACTTTACCATATTTAATATAATAGGCACATGCAAATGTATCTAACTCTTGTTTATGTGAATAACCTAATATTAAAACAGGTTTACCCTCTTTTATCTTTTCATGAACAAATTCTATCATATCATGTAAATAACTATATAATTCTAAATTAACATGTTCCAAATCATACTCTTCTTCATCAAACTCAATAGGTATTCTTAATTCTTCAATCTTCTCTTTGTCTAAAAACTTTTTTCTTTTTGATATATGTATAATCACTTTTATCTTCTTTTTTTTAATAATATTCTTCTCTTGATAAGATTCATAATTTCCTATATATAGATGTGGTACGATCTCCATCTTTTCTTCTCTCTTTTTATTCTTTTATTTTTTTTCATTTAGCTATACGAATTGATTTTTATTTTTTTTGTTGTAAATATTTATAACCGAGGAATATTAACATAAAGACAATTAATATAATTAAAAATACTTTAAATCTTTCAAGAGCAATATTCTTTTTTACTTCACCAACACCACTTAAACCACTAAAATCCGAAAGATATCCTCTTTGATTTAAATAGGGGAATTTAAAGATATCACGAATGGTGACTCTTCCACTCTCAGTGATTGTCACATCTGTTGTCTTCGTATCTTCTGGTGGTCGAGGCATATCCACTAATGAACACTCACTCGCATCATTACATGATTTTTCTCCAACTTTAATTAAAAAATAATCAATACCATAATAGGACATACTACTTACAAATATACCTAATAATAATCCAAATATAAAGTTAATAAACTTCTTTAAACCTTCATTCTGTGGTTCAATCACAAAGAAGAATAATAATATCCATGAAGCAAAAGCAGGTGTGATTAACATCTGGTCACCACTTGTAAATACATATCCCGTATTCTTCATCGTACATTTCGTATCTTTCGTCTTATAATAATTTACCTTTGCATATGTCTTACTCATCTTTCTCGTAAAATATAATCCAATAATTAATAATATAATCGCCATTACATATATAAATGTTGAATTCTTACTATCTTGACCAGATGATTTAGTATTAATAAATAATAAAATACCTATCATTATCAAAGATGTTATTAAAATACCCATATTATGTTGAGTACATTGGTCTTTTAAATTTAATCGACAATTATCTTTCATACCTTGATAAAAGATGGGAAAGAGAAGACCAATTAAATAACCAATAATTAAAGTACTATCTACCATACCATTCGCATCAAACATCTTTCTGGATTGTATATTGGCAAATACATAAGTCACACCTAAAAGAATAATACAAGATACAAAATCAGTCATCTCATTATTCCATAATCCAGGCATAAATGCATTCATTGTCACCTTCTCTGTTAAACCACTTGTACTCTCATTTGTGTTTATATCCACATTACGATAATAATATTTATCAGGATAAAATCTAAAAAAACCACCATAAATTATTTTAATTGTAAAATAACCTAATATAATTAATGCAAGATAAGATTGTAAAATTTTCATATCTCCACCACCTGATTTTACTAAACTCTTAATAGAATTTTGATTCACATTTGATACAGAATTCATCCTCTGATCTTATTCAAGAAAATAAAAAAATTCATTCATTTTTTTATCCTTTCTTTAAATAGGGATTTATACAAAAATGTTATTAACAAATTATCAAATTACAGAATTAATTGTAGGATTCTCCTTTTTTCTTCCTCTCTTTTATCTCTATTATCGTCTTTTAAATGAAGAACCCATCGTCCTTAATATTATCGTATCTGCTATATTCTTTACTTTCATTCTTCTTATTAGAGCTATCACTGTAAATTATGCTATTTTAACAAAACAAGCGACTGAAGTATAAAAAAAATATAAAGAATAGTTAGAAAGATTATGAGTACTTATACACCTTATATGATTTTTATAATAGTTCAAACATTTTTACTCTTATGTCAAAATACATGTTATTTAAAAATTGAAGATTTTCAATATGTGGAGATGTTAACAGGTTCTCTCCTATTAATTCTCTTTTTTGGATTTATAGGTCCTTCTTTTATATCCATTCCAAATCTTGAAGATAAAGCGATTCTACTCTCTTCTATCTTCTCCCTATGGTATTATTTTACTAAATTCTTTACTAACTCTTTTATGAAAGATAAAAATGGTGTCATTCATTGGACCGTTTAATAAAAAATAATATCACATTATCTATTAGAGAAAAAATGATGCAGTTTTATTATTTATCACCCATACAAAAATTAGATAT
>JACCDW011143815.1_pt1 | contig 12648 bp, 31 predicted proteins | sample 7449781 | NCBI WGS metagenome assembly JACCDW01 (sample SAMN15323449, study PRJNA562643) | freshwater metagenome | isolation source: river surface water | place: USA:Blue River Watershed | collected 2017-08-18
GATACGATAGTAGAAAACGATACTGTTCGCATAGTCACGACTTCCCCCGCACAAGTAATAACCAAAACTCTTGTTAAGTATAAGGAAGTGCAAATAGAAAACACAGCTAAAGTAGAAGAGCAAAGACAACTTTTAATAAAGTGTGAGGGAAGATATGACGCCCTACAAAAGAAGTTTGAAAAGTCAGAGGCGGAAAGAAAAGCGTGGCGCAAGAAGTTTTACTGGATCATCTTTGTTATCCTTGGCTTTGCAGTAGGCTACGTTCTAAAGCAACCTACCCTTACTACAATGCTTAAAAAAACCATAAAAAACTTAAAGAAACGTGGATAGTATATCTTTAGATAGATTAAAATTACTACACCCTAAAATTAGGGATCACGTACGGGATATCTACGAAAACCAGATATGCCCTGCGCTTACTGGCGACTACATTTGCCGAATCATTTACACATACAGAAGTTTTGAAGAGCAGGCTGAAATATACGCTAAGGGTAGAACAAAGCTCTTTGACGCACAGGGTAACAGACTTGGAATTGTTACAAAGGCAAAGCCCGGACTTTCCTACCATAATTACGCCCTTGCCTTGGACTTCTGTCTTCTAAATAAAAATGTTGTTTCGTGGGACGTTACAAGAGATTATGACAAGGACGGAAAGGCGGACTGGATGGAGGTAATTGAAATCTTTAAGCGCAACGGGTATGAATCAGGCGCGGATTGGAAGTTTCGCGACTTCCCCCACATACAAATCAAAGGCTACTCCGTAAAGGACTTGCTGGCAAAGTATCAGAAAGGAGACGTCTTTCAAGAAAACGGAATATCGTATGTCAATATATGACAAAGACAGCCATAGCAAGAAAGTACAGAGAAGAGTACGGAATAGAGATGCCTACCCTCAAGCTCGCCCGTATAATGTATGGGAAAGAGAAGCTAACCTTTAAAGACGTAGAAGAGTGTAGAACGTTTTTAAGGGCCATAGAGGGCAAATCTTGGGGCAAGAAGCCTCCGAATACCCTAAAGGTGGAAAACCGCCCTAAAAACCCTTACAATCTGCCTGAGAGCTATCAGGAGAAGCGGGAACCACTACAACTTCCCCTAACGTGCAATAACATCTTACTAATCTCAGACCTTCACATACCCTACCACGATATAGATGCTATAACAATAGCCTTGGAGTATGGGGTAGAGCATAAGGTAAACACTATTTTCATCAATGGAGATCTCATTGATAATCATAAAGTTAGCAGATTTGAGTCCGATCCAAAGAAGCGTAGTGTAAAACAAGAATTTGATGCCACTAAACAATTTCTTGTAGCGTTACGCCAAATCTTCCCCAACGCAGAAATATATTGGCTAAAAGGAAACCATTGTTACGCAGAAGGCACGGAAGTTCTAACCGAAAGAGGTTTTATTGACTTCAGGGAACTTACGGCAGGGGATAAGGTGGCTGAATTTGACAATAATATGAATATCAGATTTTCCCAGCCATTATCAATATTAAAAAGGGAATACGAAGGCCCTATCTATGATATAGAAACAGGCTTCTCAAGACAAGTTGTTACCGATGGACACGATGTGGTTGTCGGGGAAGATAAGGTAAAGGCAAAGGATCTTAAAATTGAAGACCTAAAAAGAATACCCTCAACAGGCGATGCTAACAACGAAGAGTATCCCATCTCCGATGCTATGCTCAAGCTATTGGTTAATGTAGTGGCAGACGGGTGCTTGGTTTTGGATAAGAAGTACGCTGACAAGAAGATGCGGGTGCAATTTAAGTTGTCAAAAGAAAAGAAAATTGCCAATATAAAAGAAATATTGGACGAGGTTGGTTATAAATATAGCTTCAAGATTTGTAAAAAGACCGGCTTAAACAAGCTTCAGCCCTATTACATTCGTTTTTATGGAAGTTCAGCTCAGGAGATATATAATCTTTTAGGCGGCAAAAAAGAGTTCCCACAATTCTTTGCCAAATTATCAAAGAGACAGGCAGAAATAGTTTACGACCAAGTTATGCTAACTGATGGCACCGAAAAAGATAATGGCGTTTTTTGGTCTACCACTTGCAAGAATGATATTGATGTGATACACCAAATGTGTATTTTAAATGGGTTATACTTTATTTCGTATGGCGCTTTCGTAAATGAGTCAGGATTTGCTAATGGTAAAATTCAATACAAGGCAAAGCTTAGAAAACAACCTTCTACGAATTGCAGCAAGTCAATTGAGGTGAAGGATTATAGTGGTTTTGTTTATTGCCTTGAAATGCCACTTGGAACTATTGTTACTCGTTATGAAGGCAAGTCGGCCTTCAGCGGCAATTGTGTGCGCTGGGAAAAGTTTCTTTTACAAAAGGTACAAGAAATTTGGGACGATCCTTATTTTCAATTAGAGGAAAGGCTACGTTTAAACGAAGAAAGGATACACCTTATTGATGATAAAGTATTAGTAAAGGCGGGCAAGCTTGCTATAACACACGGCCATCATATTTTCAAAGGTATATTTACTCCCGTTTCTCCAGCAAGAGGCGCCTATATGAAAGCAAAACAAAGTGTTATTGTAGGCCACCTGCACCGGCCGTCGCATCACGTTGAAAGTGATATGGAAAACAACATAAACGCAGCTTGGTCTACTGGATGTATGTGTCAGATAAAAATGGATTATAGTCCTTTGGTTTCCAATTCTTTGCATGGTTTTGCCCACGTCTTAGTAGAGCCAAATGGTAATTTTACCGTAAAGAATTATTCAATAATTAATGGTAAATTGCACTAAGTGGAAGAAGTCCTTGACGATATGCCCCTCAGTATTACTCCTTACGAGGATATAGCGGCCTGCGCTATGGCTATGGATTGTATATCGGATATGGATGATGCTTTAATGTCGCGGGAAGATGCGGTACTGATAGCAGAGATAAGGCAAATGGTTTTAAAGATAGTTCACACGGGTATTAAGGAAATATACGACTCTAATTTTTATGGCGAAGACGAGTAAAAAAAAACCAATTTCGGTTAAGTTTGGTAAGCTCGGCAAACACAAGGCCGATGGCCTCGCCTATATTGAGAACAGAAAGATATTAATTGATATGCGACTTACGGGGGTTGAGCTTCTTGAAACAATACTTCACGAAGTTGCCCACGTACAACAACCAGATCTATCCGAAGAAGCAATACTGGAGTACTCAAAGGAAACGGCAGATATTCTTTGGAAGATAGGTTACCACCTGACGGATAGCAGGACTTCCCCGAACACACAAACAAGAAAATGATAATAGAATTAAACGCAAATGAAGTCCTTGTAGCCACCTACATAGGATCAAGAAGAAATGCTGAAGCAAGTTACAAAAAAAGAAAAGCAAGATTCCCTGAAAGAAAAGTAGGGGAGCTTTGGGGCTTCCACATTGAATCGGCACACGCCGAACTGGCCGTATGTAAATACTTGGGTATTTACTGGGGCTTTGGAGTAAATACCTTCCACGTTGCTGATGTAGAAAATACTAACTTGGAAGTGAGGTGGTCGTCTCGGGAAGATGTGAAGGTCAGACCTGACGATAACGGCATCATTGTATCTGTTACGGGTAAGTGTCCAACCTATGAAATCAAGGGTTGGATAAGGGCGGAGGACGCCAAGCAAGACAAATGGCTTTACAATGTAGCGCCTATCTGTTACTTTGTTCCGCACGATGCCTTAAATTCCCCCGACACTTTAAAAAGTCAGTTATGAGTTTTCCTTGTACGGGTTGCGGTTGTTGTTGTAAAGTAATTGACTGGGCGGATGATATTATTGTACGGGATGATCCGACACACCCCTATTACTTCCCTTACACCCATAAAGAAGGCGTATGTGAAATGCTAATAGACAACAAGTGTAGCATCTATGAATCAAGACCATTAATCTGCCGAATAGAAGATTCTATGCCAAAGGGGTGCGACAAGATAGCTTACTATAATAAAAACATAGAAGCCTGCCACCACTTAATAGATAAGCTTGGACTTGATGAAAAGTGGAAGCCTGATTACATCATTGACGAGGACTTCCCGCCTACGGGGTTGCCTTTTTAAGTGCTTCAATCATTTACTTCTCGGAAAATAAAAAGAAGCCAAAGGTTTCATTCATCTTGTCGCGTTCTGCTTTCTTGCGCTGATATCTATCAGACGCTTCTTTGTCAAAACAAACCTTGCAACTATTGTAGTAACTGCGCATTGTCTTGTTCTCCTTGAACATTTTTAATGGCAGGACTTCCCCGCACACCTTACACTTCTTTTTCATATTTTCTTAATCAAGGTATATATCTCAAAGGCTATGAGCAAAAATACATATCCAATGTGTACTATTGGCCCCATAATAAAGACCACAAATAGCCAATGGAGTCCATCCCAAAACTTATTTGGTTTCCTTTGTATCATCATAGGTATTATATATTTCGTCCATTACTGCAAGCCAGTATGCTCTTTCATTTAATTGCCCAAAATTTTCAGCAATAGTAAAGCCCTCCATAGCAAGTTCGTAGGCGCACTTCTTTGCTTTTTCTTCGTTGCTCGCGGTTTCATCATTTATGATGCCGAGAAACATATCAATCAATTCCTTGGTTGCTTCTATTTGTGTCATATTTTATATTAAAAACTACTGACAATATAATGCAATTTATTAAAATTGTCAAAATAAATTTGGTCATAATAGATAACTCTTGGTCTTGTCTGGGTTTTCTTCGGCAAGGTAAAATTGGATGCGCTTGGGTATGGGATACCTCCTATCAAACTCTTCCGAGGTTAGCGTCTTGCCATTCACTTCGGTAGTAAGGCAAACTCCATTCCAGCGCCACGCCCTATTGTAGCGGAAGTCCCTTGCTTTTAGATAGTCCCGTACTGCGGTGGGGTTATTTGGTTTTCGCATTGTCTAAACTTTGTATTTCCATTTCTTCAATCAAGTCCTTTACTTCATTGTCGTACCACCGAAGGATATTGATAAGGCGGTCAAGTAATTCGTCATTACTTTCCTTTGCAAGATCAATAAACTCAGACCTTGAAAATTCAGAGATTTCCTCGCCCGAAAACTTTACAATGGCGTCAATCAGTTTTGCTCTTTCCATAATAGTTGTTTTAATTTAATTATTAGTTTAGGTGTCCAGTACATATTCATATCTTCCCGCGCAACCTTAATTGCTTGAAGGGTTTTTACGTCCATAGTCAGCTCCAATGTTAAAAGCAAATGCACAAATGTTATCAGCGTTCTCCGCGTCCTTTCCAGTAACTTCAACAGTTGCCCAGTTGTCCGTTACATTGATTAGCCGTGCTTCAACACTCCATACATTTAGTTCCTTGCATAAAAATTCTGCTCTGTCCTTTGTTAAGGTGATTTCAATAGTTGTTTCCATATTTGTTTGTTTTTAGATTTCTTTTTCGTAAACGATTGTTTTTAATGGGGCTTCGCCTTTTAGTTTTCTTTCCAGCTTTTCGGCGTATGCCAATGCTCTTTGATAGTTTACTTCTTTATTGTAGAGGGAAGTCGCGGGTTCCCCCACACGAAAAGTAAATACTTCAAGGTTATCAATTCTATCCTTGTCTTCGCTAAATACTGCAAAAAAAGGGTTTTTGTTTTCTTCGTTCAGTTCAATAATGATTTTCATTACATTAGATTTTTAAGTGTTTGTTTATAGAATAATGCTCCCGCGTGGAAAATGTAGTTGCCGACAAATGGATCGCACCCGTCAAAGGTTATGCGATTAACAAGTTCCCCGTTCTCAAGGACAATACTTTCGCTTGTGTAGATAATACTACCCTTATCAAACTGCTCAATAAGATAGGACGCCATTTCATCATTGAGTAATACTTGTGCTTTGTTTCTCATTGGTTTAATTTAAGATGATTAGTAGGACTTCCCCCAACAAATACGCCCAATATAAAATTATAAATAAGAGTGTTAAGGAAAATATAAAAGTTCGTTTCATTCATTAGTTTATCTTTTTACAATACGGACAAATTGGTATGCTCTTTTTCTTTTTGTAAATGGTTTGGGTAAATAACTTACGGCAACCCGTACACTTTACATACTTACTCAAAAGTTGTATAGTTTGTTTGCTTTTCTGCATTTTACTTGCCATTCGGAATTGTTTTTTTCTTGGAAGCCGTAAGTAAGTTTAGCGTCTTTCTTTTTTAGGACTAATCCTTCGTATAGCGGTGTCTTTACAAGGTCATCATAAAGGAAGTCAAAACCTGCTGAATATACTGGGGACTTGTAAATACCCTCAATAAAGGTGGCGCATAGGTAGTCGTAAATTTCCAGTCCCTTGTCAGTTACAAGTTGTTTGCAAGGGTATCTTACATCAACCATAGTAATTCGTTCCTCAAAGGTTTTCCCTATCAGATATTCCCCCGCATACACAAGGCAATCCCATATTACAAACTTATCCCTTTCTATATCCCCTTTTTCTCCCTTTTGCCCTTTGTTAAGATATTCCCCGCAATATACATACCACTTGTTGTCGGGAGATAATTGCTTAAATTTTATGTCGCGGGAAGCGTTGGCAAGAGGTAACTTGTGCCTATTGTATAGGTGTAGTTCCGTGCCATTGGTAAATACCACACAAGCCGTTCCGTTGTACTTTACTTGAGCAAAATACTCCCCTTCGTATTTCTCAAGATCTACTGGGGGTATCTTAAACTGGGGGCGGGGCGGGTAAATGTATTTAAAACTATCATATACCATTTTCAATATCGTTTATTTGTTGCCATAATTCTTCCTCAATGCGGGTGTTTATCTTATCGGTAATATCAATACAATACTCCCCAATATAGACCTTTACGCTTTGCATAACCTTATACATACCAGAAAGGTCGTGTCTGCCGTGTCCTTCCTCTATTTGGGTAATGCGTTCGTTCTCGTATGATACCACAATAGGCGCGGATAGTTCTGCTATGACTTCCCAAGACATATAAATTATTTTTTAAGTGAGCAAATGGGGTTAATAAGTTCTAATACTTGTTCGGGGTTGTCAAATTGCAAGAGGCGGTCAATACTTCCCTTTGCTACTGAATAGGTACGCTCTCCGCTAATTAACTGCCCTTTATCGGCTTCTTCTATGTTTGGGGAAGTCATAATAAGGTCGGACAAAACTGCCCCGTATTTCTCAACTAATTCGGGGTTAAACTTGTATACCACTTGTTCCCCCAACAATCCCTCAAACTGCCCTAATATCTCTGCCTTTGTATCATCAACACTTGTGTACTTATCCATTACAATAAAGAGGCAACTACTCCCCGTTTGGTCTTGTATCTTAAAATTGTCGGGTGTTCTGCGTTCCCGCTTATACTCTTGTACAAATAGTTCTCTGCCTTTACCCTTGATATCCCCCTCAATCATCTTCAGTTCCCCCGTAAGGGCGTCAATCTGGTTTTTAAGGTCGGCAAATCGTTTTACCTTATCCCCCAATTCGTGGGCGGATATTATCTTTTTGTCTGCTTTCTTAGGTGCTGCGGTCTTTGTCGTTGTTGCTGCGAATAGGTTTGTTGTTTTCATTGGTGTTTGTTTTTAGGTTATTATTTAGGAAAATTATTTTTCACTATTCCGTTTTCAAAAATGAGTGCATTGGTGTCCGAACTAAATAATTCAATAGTTGATTTATCCTCATTAACATCAGGGGTTAGTTCGTCTATTGTTTCATATAATATCTCAAATTGGCTATCTACTTCGTCATAATCACAATTATCTTCCATATCGAGTACCTTTTGAACTGCTTGTTCGTAAGTTTCTGCCTCAACGGAAAATTTAGATCGTGTCCATACGGAACATTTTTCATCTCTGTAAAAATCAAAAGTTTTCATTGGTGTTTGTTTTTAGGTTTGCAATATAGTGCCAGAACTTCCCCGACACAATAAATATATTGTTAAAATAATATTAAAGTGCTAAATAGTTATCCCACCCCTCTCCGTTCTTTCTTTCTGCAAGTTGTTTCTCTAACTGCTTTATTTTATTTTGTAGGGGGAAGAACTGCTTGACCGAGCAAGTTTTTAGCTTGATTTTAAGAGCCAAAATCTGCCTCTCGAGTGTTGCATAGGGTAGTAGCTTTTCGTTATCCCTTGCGGTGTGAATGTGTGCATGCCATTGGTTTAACTGCTTGTTACTTTGCATTTGCCAAGTTTCTGCGGTGTGTCCGTTTGGGTAGGTAGTTTTCATTGTGTTTGTTTTTTATATTACAGAATAAATAGGTATAAAATCTTCATCTTCGATTAGTTCTCCGCTTTCAGCATATTCGTACAATCCTTTTTCGCTATTGTACTTTACTTCTTCTCCGTTTTCATCTTCTTCTTGTATATCCCCGTAATAGTGTTCAAAATCTTCCCCTTGTGCATAGCATTTGCCAGCAAACCACACCCCCGTTTCCATATAGGTAAGTTCAAAATTAAGTTCGGGGAAAATCATAGCTATCTTTTTCAGCCATTCAGTAGGCGGACTCCAAGCCGAGGAAAAACCTATGGTAAGTTCGTTTTCGGTAAGGGTAAGCGAATAAATTTGCCCTTCCCATTTTGTACCCCAATTAGCTACCCGCCAATTCCACCAATCCACCCCCTCTGGTTCAGGGAAATGTGCGCTAAATCTTAATTCTTTATCGCCATTGTCTTTTTCGTGGCAAGTTTCTTGCATAAATTGCTTTACTCTGTCATTACTTCCCGTAACAATCAGGGTATTTTCACACCAATTAGGCATAGTTTTGTTTTTAGATTATTTGAATTTTGTTATCAATCAGCCAATTTGCAATAAGATCGTTAGTCGTATCTTCCCCCGCAATAATATCAATCATAAGGGCGAGGTAAATCATTTGTCTTTCTGTTATCATAATTTTATATTTTAATAAATTGCCCCATATAAACCCATAGGGGAAAACTTCGGGGCATTGTTTTCATTCAGCAAGTTAATAAATTAGTTGTTAATTGACAACTCTTCTTCTACACTTTCGCTAACAAAATCAAATCCGTTCTGCTTAGCTAAAGATTGCAATGCCTCGAAACATGCGGCATAGGTTTCTTCGCTATCGAATTTTGCCACTAATTCTGCATACTTTGAATTTTCCGTTTCGAAATAAACTTTAACCATGATGTTTGTTTTTTAATTAGTGAATTTTTTACATTGTAAAATTAAATAGTCATTTGTTAAAATGGTGTCAATGGTTAGTTAAATTGTTGTTAATTGACAACCAAAAGTGTTAAAGTTTTGTTACAAAACGGGTAATACATCAAGGTCTTTACCTTTTTCCATATAGAATAACGCGCCCCCGTCGTTACCCTCATCATCAGCCGAGGGGATACATAATGTTCCGTTATCAAGCTGAAAGGCAATAGGTCGGCTACTCCACCCCATTAGATCCATTTCCGCGTCATCAAGGTAGCGAACTGCGATAATCTTTCTGCCTTTTAGGACTTCGTTAATTTTCTTTACCCATATTGCTTGGGTTTCTTGTTGTGTTTGCATAGGTTTTTGTTTTTATTTTGTATGGGGAAAATATGGTAAATGAAGAGGCGAGGTACTGAACCCCATAACTTCCCCCGCCCCTTCGTTATCTTTAATATATTCTTATCCTTGTTTCTTCTTTCCCGTTCCACTCGGTTAATATGCCGTATTTATTGAGGGTGTCTGTAATTTCTCTGCCATCACCTACCCAAGAAAGGTAACAACTATTGTTTTTCTTTAGATCGTAGTTGTCTTGCTCGTGGTAAAAAACTGCCTTTGTAGTTTCACTCGGCAATGACGCCCACGCGCAGGATTGACAACACCAATAATTTTGGCGGGCAAAGTACCCTTTCTTGCGTAGCTCTCTAAACGCTTGTGTTATTTGCTTTTTCATTGTGTTTATTTTAGAAAATAAAGGTAGTTAATTGACAACCTGACTTCCAAAAAATAAGGGTTAAAACTTTGTTAATGTGTGTGCATTTCTATTCTTGCTATCCCTTGCTCTAAAGAGTTGCAAGCGAATGAGATATAATTGTTTTGCGATGGTCTGCCGAAAGCATACCAATACTGCCCCGAAAGGTCTTTAGTTACAAAGCCGATAATTTTGCCGTTTCTTTTTACTAAGTGTTTCATATTATTATTTTAATAAGGTTAATTTATCGCGTGTTGTTAGCTTATTCCATAGTTCTTCCAATTCATTCAATATATCTTCCGTTTCTGTTTCATTCAATCCGAATAGCCTAACCCCGAACATTTTTTCAAGGGTAAAAAAATCAAGTTCGCCAAAATTTAAGTTTTTCATTTGTTTTATTTTTATGGTTTGGGGAAAATACGGGGGTGTCTTACGACTTCCCCCCACATTCTTACATTCTTATCACATTCTTAGGTATTCTCTGCTTCACTTGCTTAAAATAGCAACCCCCTTCCCCCGCTTGTCGATAAGTAGCGCAAGAGGTCAGCAATAAGCAAATAAAGAGGGCAAAAATTAGTTTCTTTTTCATTGTGTTAGTTTTATATGGGTGTTAAAATATCGGCTTAAAATACCTTCTAAATTTTCTATACCTATGCACTCTATCTCATCGCCTTCCGATGTTTCCAGCCATTCCGTTTCGCTTTGTATTGCCTCTATTAGGTCAGTGGTGTTGTTGGGTCTTTGATACATTGGTTTATTTTTTTACGAGTTGGTAAATTTCAGGCTCTTGCTCTACTCCGTAAGTGTTGCCCTGCTCATCAGTTACGCGCAATTCTTCATCTATCACGCAACTTTGATTCAATTCTTCTTCATAAACAAAGTAGCCTAACTTTTGAAATTCTTTTACTGCTTCATCAAGATTAGTGGCTTTTACTTCAAAATAAGTCGAGTAAGTGCGCCTCATTTCAATTTGGTAAGTTTTCATTTTTTTTGTTTTTAGGGTTTGGGGAAAATGTGCGGGGGTGTGTTAGGACTTCCCCCCGCGTTATTATCAATACATTTGGTTTAACATTCTCTCAATAATAGGCACAGACAAACAAAGGTTATCCGTACAATTACCCCACTGCGACCAATCCCCCGTCTTTTTGTCAATCTCAAAGCGGGTGCGGGTTTTATCAGTTAGGTAAAAAATACCCTTAATTTGGTTTTTTGTTTCTGTTACCTTACGGCTTTTAATTTTTGCGCTTGTCATTTTTTGGGGTTTTATTGGTTTGTGTATGGTTTCCAAAATTCGCTTTCCTTTGTTTGCTCGTTTATCTGCTCTACTTTCCAATTGCCAAAACGCAACGCCCAATCAGTTGATTGACTTTGCGACCTTAATAAGTAGGCAAAGGCTTTTTGGTCGCTTTCTTGCTCGTTAAATTCTTTTTTCAGTTCGTTGTCTTGGTAGATTTTGAATGTGTAGGTAGTTTTCATTTTTTGGGGTTTTATGTTTTGTAAATTTACGGGGTGTGTTGTTAATTGACAACCTTAACCCGTTAAAAATTTGTGAAAATAAGCGGGGGTGTCGTATCTTCCCCCGCCTTATTGTTAAAATTCGGGGGCTAAAATTCCATAACTACCCCAATCCGACCACATCGCCAACTCTTTAGCTTCTACTTCTCCAATCTTCAGGGAGTACCCGCGCGGGTCTCCGTTTATGAAAAAGGTCTTAACATTTGGCAAAAGTTTGCGCACCTTGTCCTCTATCTTTTGTAGTTGTTTTTCGATCTGCTCGGGGTTTCCCTCTCCGTTGCAATCCATAGTCGCCAAGCGGTTCGCCTTGCGTTCTAATCGCAAAAGAGTTGCGTAAAGGTCGAAAGGGTAAGGCGCGTCAATTCCAGCCAATTGGCTCAGGGTTTGCAAGTGTCTGCAAAAGGCGGGCGCGTTGTGTGCGCTGATTTTTGGATTTTTCATTGTTTGGGGTTTTATATTTTGTGAAATTAAGAGCGGGAACTTCCCGCAACAAAAAAAGAGGCTTAAAATTTTGTTAATGTGTCAAAAAGTTTTCTTTTAGCCACTCAATTAACGCGGTCGCGCTTTGCTCGTTTAAGCTGATGTGGTTCGTGTCTTGTCCGTTGCCGTTGGCGAAAACTTTAATAGTTGGCGCGTAATTTGTCGCGCTCGGGGTTACATTTTTTAACTCTCTTAAATAGTAAGAGGTTAAGTCAATTTTAATGTTTTCCGTTGTCTGGGGTGTCTGGGTGTTCATTGTTTGGGGTTTTTGTTTGTTTGGGGATTTACGATATTAACCTATAATTTTCATCTATCAAATTATTTTCAAACATTATTACTTTGATTGCTTGGTAAGTGGTTAAGCAGGTTTTTAATTGCTTTTTCCATCTTGTACCATCTCCGTATAAAATAGGGAAGGGTAGCAGTTTTTTTTGCGTTGTTGTTACATTTACAACATAGTCGTAAAAATCAACTTGAACGGGTGTCTGTGTGTTTGTCATTGTTTTGTTTTTTGTTTACACAAACCTACACCCCCAAAAGTTAAAATGTTGTTAAAGGGTAGTTAAAAAGTTGTTAATTGACAACCTTAAGGGTTTCCCCTTATGCGTGTCGTATCTTCCCCCCACACCTTAGCCCCTTATATGGAATAAATACAACATACCAAGCAACCCCGCCAAGCGGCACGACTTCCCGAAGCACACAGCACACAAAAGAAAGGCAAGGACTAACAAGGGACAAGACCAACCCCACCCCCCACGATTAACGGCATAACTTCCCGCAACATTCAGCAAAGGCAAAAAAAACAC
>JACCDW011741181.1_pt1 | contig 12647 bp, 9 predicted proteins | sample 7449781 | NCBI WGS metagenome assembly JACCDW01 (sample SAMN15323449, study PRJNA562643) | freshwater metagenome | isolation source: river surface water | place: USA:Blue River Watershed | collected 2017-08-18
AAAACGAATGGCGGATCTGCTCAGTTGACCGACCAGCACAACAGGGACTGAAGACATTAAAGACTCCACAAAAACTGCCTACACGACATTCGCCTGCCCTAACGGCAGCTGACTTTGCTTCAGGCGCCTGAGTACAAAGCTGGATTTGCTGTTGCGTATCCCGGGAATCTTGTACAAGCGCTCGCGAAGGAAGCGCTCGTAATCGCGCGTGCCCTCCACCGCCACTCGGATGTAATAGTCGTAGTCGCCGGACACCAGAAACGCCTCCAGCACTTCGGGTATATCTTCCAGCGCCTTGCCGAACTCGAACAGCGCCTCATCCGAATGGCTGTCGATGGTGACATGAAGTATTACCGTCTCGGCCAGTCCGATTTTTTCGGGATTGATGCGCACCGAGTAGCCTTCGATGACCCCGGCGTCTTCCATGCGCTTGATCCGGTTCCAGCACGGGGACGAGGTCAGCCCGACCTGCTTGCCTAATTCCTGCAGACTCAGACGCGCATCCCGTTGCAGGGCTCTCAGGATCGCGATATCGAATTTATCCAGTTCCATTCTTTTAATTGGTGGTTTTTCAGAAGGATTTTCTGGATATTACTCATATACAGCAAATATAAGAAGCATTTTCTGCGAATGAAGGATTACATTATCGGCATGGATTTGCCCTGAGATGGCATAAGCCAAGCCGCTACCGCGGCGCCCGTGCTGTGGCCCGAGGCGGTCTTACCCGACCGCCAAGCGCCACAGCGCTCCCCCTAACAAGCCTCTGGAGGAGACACCCCATGACCACCGATACCCACCCGGTTCCCGCCTCAAACCGCCCATCGCCGATCCGTCGGCCTGAGGTCTCGCTCGACGACAAATACACCAACCTCGACGGCCGGATCTACCTGTCCGGCATTCAGGCGCTGGTCCGGCTGCCGATGATGCAGCGGCTGCGCGACCAGGCCGCCGGCCTGAACACGGCAGGCTTTGTCAGCGGCTACCGTGGATCGCCGCTGGGAACACTCGACGAAGCACTCTGGAAAGCGCAGACACACCTCGACAAACATCACGTCAAATTTGTACCTGGCGTGAATGAAGACCTGGCCGCGACCGCCGTCTGGGGCACGCAAACGGTTGGACTCATCGGTCCCGCTCGCTACGACGGTGTGTTTGCGATGTGGTACGCCAAAGGGCCGGGCGTGGATCGCTGCGGCGATGTGTTCAAGCACATGAACCACGCGGGCACCGCACAGCACGGCGGCGTGCTGCTGGTGGCGGGCGACGATCATGGTGCCTATTCATCGACCCTGCCGCACCAGTCCGATCACCTGTTCTCTGCCTGCATGATTCCCATGCTCTACCCGTGCAATGTGCAGGAATATCTCGATCTGGGTTTGCATGCCTGGGCGATGTCGCGCTATTCCGGCTGCGCAGTCGGCTTCAAGGCGCTGGCCGATACGGTGGAGTCCACTGCCTCGGTGGATGCCGACCCATTCCGGCTGAAGATTGTTTATCCGGACAATTTCACTATGCCCGACGGCGGACTGAATACCCGCCTCTCGACCGACACGCTGGGCGTGCAGGCGCGCAAGCAGGAAGCGCTGATGCAGGACTACAAGATCTATGCGGCGATCGCCTATGCGCGCGCAAACAAGCTGAACCGCGTCATGATCGACAGCCCGAGCGCCAAGCTTGGCATCATTGCGTCCGGCAAATCGTATATGGATGTGCTGGAAGCACTCGAAGAGCTGGGCATTGATGAGCAGCGTGCCGCCGAGATCGGTCTTCGGCTCTATAAAGTCGCGATGCCGTGGCCGCTGGAACCCGAGGGTATTCGCGAATTCGCGCAGGGTCTGGATGAAATTCTGGTCGTTGAAGAGAAGCGGCAGATTGTTGAGTATCAGCTGAAAGAGCAGCTGTATAACTGGCGCGAAGACGTTCGTCCACGCGTCATTGGCAAGTTCGATGAAAAAGGCGAATGGGTCGCGCCGCGCGGTGACTGGCTGCTCACCTCGAAAGTCGATTTTTCGGTGGCGCAGATCGCACGCGTGATTGCGGCGCGCATCGCCAGATTTCATACCAGCGATCTGATCAAGGCACGCCTTGCCTTCCTCGAGGCCAAAGAGCAAGTGCTGAGTAAAGCGGTCAGCACACCGCCCCGCCCTGCCTATTACTGCTCGGGCTGCCCGCACAATACCTCTACCAAAGTACCGGAGGGCAGTCTCGCGCTGGCCGGCATCGGTTGTCATGTGATGGCCACCGCCATCTACCCCGAGTTCAACAAGCTGACCACGCACATGGGTGGTGAAGGCGCGCCATGGATCGGTCAGGCGGCCTTCTCTCAGTTGCCGCATGTGTTCCAGAACCTCGGCGATGGCACGTATTTCCACTCGGGCTATCTGGCGATACGTGCTGCCTTGGCGGCCAAGGTCAACATGACCTACAAGATTCTCTACAACGATGCTGTAGCGATGACCGGTGGACAACCGGTCGATGGCACGATCTCCGTCCATCAGATTGCGCAGCAGATGGCCGCCGAGGGCGTCAAGCGCATTGCGCTCGTCACGGAAGATCTGTCGCGCTACACCGATCGCTCGGCGCTGCCAGAGTACCTTACGCTGCACGACCGCAAAGATATGGATACGGTGCAGCGCGAGTTGCGCGAGGTCAGCGGTGTCTCCGTGCTGATCTACGACCAGGTCTGTGCCGCTGAGAAGCGGCGCCGCCGTAAGAAGGGTGAACTCCCCAAGCCGACACAACGCCTGTTCATCAATGAGGCCGTTTGTGAAGGCTGCGGTGATTGCGGTGAACAATCGAACTGCACCTCCCTGATGCCACTGGAGACCGAGTTCGGGCGCAAACGCGTCATTGATCAATCCTCGTGCAACATGGATTATTCGTGCGTGAAAGGCTTTTGCCCGAGTTTCGTCACCGTCACCGGCGGCACACCCAGAAAAACAAAACTCGATCAACACGCTGAACCGCAGTTTGCCGCGCTGCCCGAGCCCGCCGCTGCCCGCTGCGACACGCCTTACAACATCCTCATCAACGGCATCGGCGGTACCGGCGTGATTACCATCGGCGCCTTGCTGGGCATGGCCGGTCATCTGGAAGGCAAAGGCGTGTCCGTACTGGACATGACGGGCATGTCGCAAAAAAATGGCTCCGTGACCTCGCATGTGCGGATTGCCGCGTCTCCGGAGGCCATACGCGCGCAGCGCATCGCCACCGGCGAAGCCGATCTCGTCCTTGGTTGCGACATGCTGACCGCGGGCGCGCATGACGCCATATCAAAAATGCGCGCAGGTCGCACGCATGCCATCATCAACACGCATCAGCAACCGACGGGCCACCTCGCGCGTCAGCCTGACTGGCAGTACCCTGCCGACGAGGTACAAGCACTGATCGACAACTCAGTCGAAGGCCATGCGGACTATATCGATGCCACCCGGTTGGCGACCGCGCTGATGGGTGATTCCATCGCCACTAATCTGTTCATGCTGGGCTATGCGTACCAGAGAGGCTTGCTGCCAGTCTCGGAAGCTTCGCTGATGCAAGCCATCGAATTGAACGGCGTCGCGGTGGCGGCCAACCAGAAGGCTTTCCTGTGGGGCCGCCGCGCTGCCACTGATCTGAAAGCCGTCGAACGCATCGCACTGCCGGCACAACCGGTCTTGCTGAAAATGCCGGATACGCTCAACGCCGTGATCAGGCGCCGGGTCGAGTACCTGACCGCGTATCAGCATGCCGACTACGCACGAGAGTATGAATCATTCGTCGATCAGGTCCGGCAGGTTGAAGCAGCGCTAGGTCAAGGTGAGCGCCTCACGCGAGCAGTGGCTACCGCACTGTTCAAGCTGATGGCGTACAAGGATGAATACGAAGTCGCGCGACTGTACACCGACCGCGCATTCATGCAGAAGCTGAAGCAGCAATTGGACGGCAAGCTGCGGCTTGGTTTTCACTTCGCACCACCGTTATTCTCATCCAAAGATGCGCAAGGACATCCTCAGAAAAAAAACTACGGCAGCTGGATGTGGCCCGCACTACATCTGCTGGCGCGGATGAAAGGCCTGCGCGGCACCCGTTGGGATGTTTTCGGCTGGACAGAGGAGCGACGCATGGAGCGCAATCTCATCCTCGAGTATCGCGACATGATTGCCTCCTTGTTGCCCACCCTCGATACCCGTCGCCTGCCAGTTGCCGTAGAGCTTGCGTCATTACCCGAAAAAATCCGGGGCTTTGGTCATGTGAAGGCGCTTGGCGTGAAGCGCTACCGCAGCGAGGTAGAGCTCTGTCTGCGACGGTTCGCTGAGGTGGATACCAGCGGACACGACGTGATGGTTCATGCAGCATAAGGAGCATAAGAGACATAAGGGGCTGAAGCGATCTAGGCAAGCTGTTCAGCCTTCTTTTCAGCCCTTATCAAGGGAAAACAGCGCTGCGGATCCTGATAGATCGATACACAATCGAGACACTGAAAACACTCTCTGTAGTCGATCTTACCTGCCGGGGTAATTGCCTGATACTCGCACCGGTGCCGGCAGGTCTGGCACGGTGTGCCGCACTCGCTCCGGCGCGGTATCCACGACCAGACACGCAGAAATCCAAGCGATGCCAATGCGGCTCCCAGTGGACACAGATAGCGGCAATAGCCCCGATAGACAAAGACGCTCAGCAGCAAGCAAAATACCGCCCATGCCAGATACGGCCAGTCGCGGACAAAATACAGACTGATCGCTGTCTTGAAGGGCTCAACCTCCACCAGCCACTCCGCCATCGGGGGTGAGGCATACAAAGAGACCATCAGCGCCGCGAGTATCAGATACTTGATCCACTTCAGTCGTGCATCGAGCGCGGCACGCAAGCGGCGCTGCCGCCGCCCCAGCGCATTCGCCAGCAGACTGATCAGCTCCTGCAAGGCACCGAACGGACAGAGCCAGCCACAAAAAGTACCGCGTCCCCAAACCAGCAGGGTTAGGCCGACAAATACCCAGAGAATGACTGTCATCGGGTCATTCAAAAAAAAGCTCAGATCGCCATCTGAGCTCAGTGATTCAATCGCCGCGGTGATGTTGACGATCGTCAGCTGACCCTGCGCTGTCCAGCCAATGAAGCCCACGGTAAAGAGCAGGAACAGCGTCCGCAGTCGTCGCATGCGCCTAGGGCGCACACTGAAGCGTTTCTGAGCGATCAGTGCAATGCTCAGCGCGACCAGACCCCCGAGCAGCATACCGATATGCCCGCTCCGAGATTGCCAGGCACTGATCCAATCCTGCATGTCGGATGACGACACACGAACATCAGCGTCTCGCACCGCCGCCACCACCGTGGCAGAAGGCGCAGCGGTTGACAACGCTTGCGCTGAACGCATATCGTCCGAGGTTGTGCCCGTGGTGGTGCCGGGCTCATCGACAGCTTTTGCGGAAAGGGTGCGGGTCGTTGGTGATTCACTATCCGGTAGCGCAACCGGATTGGGCATTCCCGTGCCGGATTTTTTTTCTGATGCTGCGCGGCTCTCGGATGATTCTGCTACGGGCTTGGCAGCGGCGGCAGACTTGCTTTCCTCCGACGTGAGCAGCGGCTTGGTATCCGACTTGAAATCCGACTTCGTGTCAGTCTTTGTGTCCGGCTTTGTGTCTCTGATGTCTTTCGTGTCCTTATAGGCGACCGCGTTGGTATTGGTGGCCGTCGTGGCCGTCGCGACGGCTGCTGCTGCCTGCAGTACCGCTCGATTAATCGCCTTGACCGAGATCGTTCCCTGTTGAACGCCTTTCAGATGTGCGACCTGCTCATCCCGCAACCCCGGGTCATTGTGAGGTCCGATCTCTACGGTATGACGGGGGGAGAGTCCCTTGTACTGCGACGCGAATCGCTCCAGCTTCAGGGTTCCTGCGGAATCGAGAAACAAGGGCTCACGGTGATCGAGCAATCGGATCTTCAAAAAATTGCCCGAGACGTCCATGATGATCAGCAGATTGATCGGCTTGCCGCTGTAGCCGCGCGCTGGCGCAAAATCAATAGATTCGAAAACATAGGCCTTCAGCTCGGGCTTGGCGTCAGCGCCTCCCGTATCCTTGACGAACAGCGGGTAGACAGGCAGATCCGGCAGGATCTCGCCGACCACATAGAAGTAGTCGACCATTCTCTCGATATCGGCTTTTGTCAGGTTACTCGCATCAGCCCGGGAAAGCAGGCAGCAGAGCATCAGGCCAAGCACGGCCAGCAAGCGTCGTAGGTGTTGGTACATCAGCGAATGGCCACTCGGCAGGAATGTGTTCCGCGACTCCCCAAGATCAGCGGCGCATCACCCAAGTGATTTACTGTGACAAGCCCGCGTGACGAACGCCCGCTTCAGCGATCTGCTCATCCTGCTGCGAGGTGACCCCGCTGACGCCCACCGCTCCAACGATCTGCCCATTCACCACCACAGGCACACCGCCTTGCAACAGGACGCCGTTGGGCAGCGTCACGATGGCGGGCCGGGTCTTGGCGGCCTCTTCCAATACTTTGGTGGGACGACGGAACAGAGAGGCCGTGCGCGCCTTGCCGATGGCAACCTCAATGCTGCCGATCAGTGCGCCATCCATGCGCTGAAAGCTCAACAGATGACCCGCGTCATCGACGACAGCGATATCAACCAGCCAGTTGTTTGCTTTGGCCTCGGCGATGGCACCCGCGATGATCTTGTTCGCTGCCTCCAGGCTGAGTGTTTTACGATCGATTACCTGCGCATGAGCCGTGAGCGTGACAAAAAAAAGCACAGACGAGGCGGCAAGTCGCCTGAGGGGCAGGGTCATCACGGAGTGTCTCCTGTTGTGTGCGCGGACATACCAGCGCTTTGTTATTGAGATTTCCTGCCCCCACTATAACTCAGTTGGCGGTTTTCAAACGATAGTTTGGCATGAATATCATATTGAATATCATATTGAATATCATATTGAATATCATATTGAAAACCCCGCAGCAAACCATCTGCAAGATCGCGAGCTCGTCTGGCTCGCGGCTTCAACTCAGATACTGATATGACCGCCCAACTCGACCGCGTGGTCTTCCGGAATTTTGTAATAATCCGTCGCGCCGAGCATCATCCTGTGCAGCAAAATGAACAAGCCAAAGAACCAGGAGGTTCCCTCGCGGGCAACTACTTTTTCTTTGCCAATGAAGAATGAGATCTCCATCAAACTGAAATGAAATTCCCTGACCCGCAACAGCGCCAGCGCGCGCGGAATATCGGGTTCCTCCATGAATCCGTACTTCACGATCACGGAGTGAAAATTATGCTCAAGGTGCGTGACGTGCACGCGATCGTTGTCTTCTACGTAGGGTATGCTGTCCACCTGCATGCGCATCAGTAGCACTCGCTCATGCAATACGCGGTTATGTTTGAGGTTGTGCAGCAGCGCCATCGGCACAATATCGTCGTGTGGCACCATGAAAATGCCGGTTCCTTTCACCCGTTGCGTGCTCTGCGCAGATAACTTGGATAAAAAATCCTTGAGCGGTACGGCATCACGCCAGCGCGCCTCCAGCAAACGATCGCGTCCACGTATCCAGGCAATCATCACCATCAGGGTCACCGAGGCCACGGCCACTGGCAGCCAACCGCCATCGAAAAACTTGAACAAATTGGCCGACAGGAAAAACACATCGATAGCGAACAAGATGGCAAACAACGGAATGAAAATCGCCTTGTTCCAGCCGCGAATCACAATCATGCAGAAGGCCGCAAGCACGGTATCGATCGCCATCGCCCCCGTGACCGAGATGCCATAGGCCGATGCCAGACTTTCCGAGCTTCTGAAGGTCAGTACCAGCAGCACCACGCCGCAGAACAAAATAATGTTTACCTTCGATACATACACTTGCCCGATTTCATCCGCCGAGGTGTGCCGAATGCGAATACGCGGTATGTAGCCGAGTTGAACCGCCTGATTCGCAATCGAGAAAGCACCGGAAATCACCGCCTGCGAGGCAATGATGGTCGCCATGAAAGCCAGCAGCAGCAAAGGTACCAGCGCCCACTCGGGCGCAAGTCGGTAGAAGGGATTATCGAGCGCCGATGGATCGCGGATCAGCAAAGCACCCTGTCCGTAGTAATTCAACAGCAACGCCGGGAACACCAGAAAAATCCATGCACGGCGTATGGGCTGCAAACCAAAATGACCCATATCAGCATAAAGCGCCTCGCCACCGGTCACCGACAATACGACCGCGCCCAGAATGGCAATTGCCACACCCTGGTGGTCAAGCAAAAAGTGGAATGCCACCAGTGGATTCAGCGCCGCAAACACTGCCGGATTTGCGGCAACTTCCGCCAGCCCCAGCACCGACAGCGCCACAAACCACACGACCATGATCGGACCGAACACAAAGCCTACCTTGGCGGTGCCGAAGCGCTCAACCGCGAACAACGCTGAGATCAGCGCCAGTGCAATGGGCACGATATACGGTTGAAGTGATGGCGCGATGATGTTCAAGCCCTCGACCGCGCTTAGCACGGAGATTGCGGGGGTAATCATGCTGTCGCCGAAAAACAATGAGGCACCCAAAGCACCTGCCCCGATCACCAGCCAGCGAGCTTGCGCATGATCGCCAAGCTTGGCCAGCACCAGCGCCGTCAGGGCGAAGACACCACCCTCGCCGTGGTTATCTGCGCGCATGATGATCATCACGTACTTGAGCGTGACGACAATTAACAGCGCCCAGGTAATCATCGACAAGATGCCCAGCACCGCCGGCTCTAGCGAGCCACCATGACTCGCGGAGGCTTCTACGGCCACTTTCAACGCATACAGCGGAGAGGTTCCGATATCACCGAACACGACGCCCACCGCTCCCATCATCAGGAGCAGCAAGTTCTTATGGGGGTGATGATGGTGATGTTTCGACGACATGAACGGCGCTCCTGATTGGGATGAATTTGTCTAACGATTGTTTCGGTTCAACCAGCAGCGTCTGCTCAGTGACTTCATGCACTGGAAAAACTCAGCTCTTGTGGCGAACGGTTTGCTATAAAATTTCCAAATTGCATCATCCCGGGAATCGCATAAGCACCGAATAAAAATAGACTGACAGTGAGCTGACAATTCCTCGGAGAAGCTCTTGCAAAATGAGCATCGCAAGTTAGCCCCAACGCCGCTAGGGGCTTTTTGGTAGAGCTTCCGAGTACTGCCCTAGCGTGAGATATCAGCGTTGACCAAGATCTGGCCTTTGAGTAAAACCCCTGCCTCGCCGGCCGGCATACGCTGGCCGGCATTGCTGATCTGGACGATCGCATGGGCGTTGCTATTCCTGCTCGATCCCCTGCTTGATCTGGCCAACTTGTCGATGTTGCTGCTACTGGGCTCGGTCGCCGCCAGTCTTTGGCTGACCCCCGCCTACTCGATCGCCGCGTCCACCGTGTTTGTGGTGGCGTTCAACTGGTGCTTCATCCCCCCTCGTAACAGCTTTCATGTCGCACTGGACAAGCACCTGCTGCTGCTCGTCACGATGGTGGTGGTCAATGGACTGATTGCGGCTTTGATGGTGTTGCAGCGTCAGGCGGCGATCAAAGTCAGCAACCATCAGCAGCGGACGACCTTTTTGACCTCGGTGTCACATGATTTCCGTACACCGCTGTCAACCATCATCGGTATCGCGTCTTCGCTGCAGGAAGACTTTCGTCTACAAGGTGATCAGCGCCACTTGCATCAGATGTCGGTGATTCTTGAGCAATCGAACCAGCTGAACCGGATCACTAACAATGTGCTCCAGTTGGTGCGGCTCGACGAAAAAGCCCTCGATCTGAAAAAAGACTGGGAATCGGCCGAAGAGATTATCGGTGCTGCCGTACATTTGTGTCGGCAGCGTGTTCCGGGCCGCACCATTGAAGCAGGCGTACCTGAGAAACTACCTTTGTTGTGGTGTCACTCGCTGCTGATTGTGCAGCTGCTGGAAAACCTGATCGATAACGCAATCAAGTACAGCCCGCCGGATCAGCCGGTTCGCGTGACTGCTGTCAAAGACGGCAAGCACATCGCTTTTGCCGTGACAGACAAGGGACAGGGTGTCGCGCCAGAACTTAGCAAGACGATTTTCGAGGCTTTCGAGCGCCTCGAGCCTGAGCGGCTTCAGCAGTGGCAGGTGCAGGACCCAACAGCGAGAGGCGTCGGTATTGGACTTACCCTATGCCGGGCAATCACGATGGCGCATCAGGGCAGCATTACCCTGACCGCGCAGCCCGGTCAAGGATCGACTTTTACGGTGCGACTCCCGATACGTGACAATCTCAGCACGCCGCGCGAGGTCTGAACGCATGCACGCGCATATTCTGCTGATTGAAGATGACCCCGACCTGCGTGCCACGCTCGTCGATGCGCTGCAAAGAGCAGGCTACCAGACATCCACCGCCGCCAGCATCAGGGAATCCAAAGCCTTGATCGCCGCTCAGATGGCGCGGCGCGTTCATCACGGTGCGTCGTCCATTGATCTGGTACTGCTTGATCTGAGCCTGCCGGATGGGTCCGGAAACAGCTTGCTGTCGACCTTGCAGCGAGATTTGCAGGCAGCAGTGATCGTGATTTCCGCGCGCCATGAGGACGACACCAAGATCGGCCTGCTTGATGAGGGCGCCGAGGATTATCTGGTCAAGCCCTTCAGTGTCGGCGAGCTGCTAGCGCGCGTAAGAACCGTCCTGAGACGTGCGCCTCGGCTAATGGAATCAGACAGCCGCGTGTATATCAAAGACCGTCTGACCATCGATCGCGACAAACAGCTGGTGACACGGGACGGTCAGTACCTGCACCTGACACGCACCGAGCTCAGTCTGTTGCTGCAACTGGCGACTAATCCGGGCAATGTCTGCACGCACAGGCAATTGCTGCGACAGACCTGGGGGTCTGAATATGTCGAGCATACGCACTACCTGCGCATTTACATGGGACAGCTGCGCGAGAAGCTCGAGCCTAATCCGGCTGACCCGACGATCATCCTGACGGAAACAGGCATTGGTTACCGGCTCGCCGAGCCCGATCAGTGAGACGATCCCGTCCATCATCACCGCCCGCCCTGGGCTCTTTATCGCGGCGTCGATAGCATTATGAAAATCAAAGCGATCAGTGGCTACTGAAGGCTAATTTTCAGTGCAGAAATTAAACTGTTTTTATAATCACTCTCAGGTACACTTGTTCGCACAAAATAATATTTCCGATACGACGGAAGGAAATGCCGTGCATCGATATCGTCTGATTGGACTACCCGTCCTGGTGGTCTGCCTGGGAAGCCTTCCCGCGCACGGCGCTCAAAATGATCAACTGCCCACCGATCTCGTTGCGCTTCCTAATGGCGCGGTCAATGTCGCGCTTTACGCCTCCCAACAATCGCTAAGCGGCCCGTGGATGGGCGGCGCGAAACTGCGCCCCGGTGAGGGATCGACTGATCTCTCTGTCCTCCGTCTGAATCGTCATTTCTCACTGGGCGAAGGGGACAAATACACGATCGCTCCCGTGATCGTGCTGTCTGCCGTGAATGCAGAGGTCGACAGAACGTTAGCGCCGCTCCCGCTCAAAGGGCTTCAAGCGTCCGGTATGGGCGATGTTCGTCTCGGTGCTGCTTTCTGGTTCCACAAGGATGACACGCTTCGCGAGTATGCCGCGGTCAGTGCGTTCGTGTCACTGCCAACGGGTGACTACGATAGCGCCAGGACGATCAATCCCGGAGAGAACCGGACAAAGATTATTCTCTCCGCAGGTTGGATGCAGCAACTCGGCCGCCAATGGGTTCTTGATCTGATTCCGGAGGTCGCGATTTTCGGTGACAACACCCGCTACCAAACTAACCGCCGCCTCAGTCAAGACACGGCCTATGCAATGACGGGCGTGCTGCGCTACAAGTCCACGCCCACGCTGCATTGGTATGGCAGCGCACAGTTGAACCGGGGCGGTGGCACGCAGGTTGATGGCATTCAAAGAGTCGGTGGTGGCGCGCCGGAAAACACACGCCTTTCAGTCGGTACGATTCTTTTCGGTAGCAACAACCACATGCTGCAGCTGCGCTATTCACGCGATGTGCAAATCGAGAATGGATATCGCAACCAGGGCGAGGTGGGCATCCGGTGGTCAACGGTCTTCAACTAGAGCGCTGAACCGAACTACTCAAAACAACTTAGGCTTGATGCCTGTCTGAACACTGGTACGGCGCAGAATGAGCAATGCCGCCTCGCGCCGATCCAGCAATGACAGCAATCGTATGTCTGCCTGTCTGGCGTGACGATAAGAGGCCTCCGATACGGGCACGCCATAGGCCTTCAGCTGATCCAACTCATCAATCAAATCTTCAATTCGGGTAATGCGCGTCATGCCGCTTCCCTGTGTTGATTCTTGCTCTTGGTTTTTTACACGGAGCGATCAATTCGCTGACCTGTCGCCGGCTGATCCGGCAGATGCACCAGTCCACTGCGATCGTAGATCAGCTCACGATAGACTTCGCCCGATCCCCCGTCAGACAGAGTGACCCTCATCGAACTGCTGCTCAAGTCCACATCGAAGGACATCCTCGCCCACGATATCGATGATTCAGTGCTGGCCACTCTCGACGGAACGGATCCCCGGTCATCAGGCCTGGGCGCACGATTGATCTCTGTGCTGACTCCCGTCACGGTCCGGTGTGCGACCGGGGCCATGACT
>JACCDW011945733.1_pt1 | contig 12645 bp, 9 predicted proteins | sample 7449781 | NCBI WGS metagenome assembly JACCDW01 (sample SAMN15323449, study PRJNA562643) | freshwater metagenome | isolation source: river surface water | place: USA:Blue River Watershed | collected 2017-08-18
CGTTTGGCGACGACCCTAACTATGAGTTAACATTAAAGTATAGTCATTATCCAGAAAGTGGAGTTAATTGGTTCAAGGAAGATGTTTTGTCTAGTCAAGGAGACTGGGATAAAAATGTAAGGCATATAAAAGAAAACATGTCTTTAGAAGAACTAGTTAATCTTTTTCATTTTCACGATGCGTTAATTTACCCATCTGAAGGTGAGGGATTTGGATTGATCCCACTACAGGCGCTTGCGACAGGAATGCCAGTTATATCAACAGATCTATGGTGTTCTTACAAGCAGTATTTTTTGGGAAACTCAATTGATGCAACTTTAGGAGTATCGGATATAGTTGAAAACTATATACGGCCTGGAGAGGTTGTATTGCCAAATTTTGATTCAGTAGTATCACAAATGAAAAATTTTGTTAACTCAATAGATAATCAATCAAAAATGTTTTACAATCAAATTGAATATGTTACAGAAAGTTACGATTGGCAGAAAAAAACTAACGAGGCTTTCACAGCACTTGTAGATAGAGTTGGTATTGAAAAATTTGGAAGGTATAAGGGGTATCTAGCGTCATGAAAATTAATCTAACTTCTATGCCAGTATCATATATAAATTTAGATAGAGATACAGAAAAAAGAGATAACGTAGATAGACTACTCTTTGACAATAAATTTAAAAGCTTTACAAGAATAAAAGCGATAGAGCCAAACATAGATAAATTTGTAAGCGAAAGAAAAAATTTAGGCAATATTTATGGGTGTTCTCTATCTCATTCTCAAGCTTTATTGTTAAATAAGGCACCATTTATTATATTAGAAGATGATGTTGAGATATTAAAATTTAAAAAAGAAATAGAGGTTCCAGACGATGCGGATGCAATTTATTTAGGCAATATGTCCTGGGGGCTAATTGATGGTTACGGACAAAACTACAAAGTAAAATATGAAAAGGTTGATGGGTACAAAGACATCTATCGTGTCTACAACTTGCTTGGAACACATGCAATAGCTTATTTATCAGAAAGATATGCAAAAGCTTGCTGGGAGTCTTTAACAAATTCATATAAAGACATAGACGTTGCTACAGCTAGCATTTCTCCAGATAGTATAGCTTCTGACGTAGCTTTTGCAAAAATTCAAAAAGATTATAATGTTTATGCTATTGGAACTCCAATTTTTTATCAGTCTGGGTATTATGAAGAGGCTACCAATAAACATATATCTGGATATAAAGAGCAGCGATGAAGTTTGGTGCTTTATGGATAGGTGATCAGCTGACTGAATCCCAGAAGCTTTGCCTATCATCATTCATACATTATGGTCACGAAGTAACCCTATTTGTTTACGACAATAGTATAGAAGCTCCAAATGGAATAAATAAAATGGATGCAAATGAAATTATTTCAAAAGAAAATATATTTATACACTTAGGATCCTATGCTGGATTCTCTGATGTATTTAGAGTACACATGATTAAAAAGACTGGCTTAACATGGATTGATGTTGATACGCTATGCTTGTCCCCAGATTGGGATTTCCCTAACCAGTTTATATTTGGAAAAGGTTTTGATGGAGATAATCACATTGCCCCTGGAGTTCTTGGTATTCCAAAAGACCACCCAGTTTTAGACGATATGATATTGTCTATGGAAAATATAGACCGTAATTCAGACAATTGGATAGGTTATATGCTTGTTATAACAGAATCTTTAAAGAAGTTTGGACTATTTGATTTGTTTCAAAGTGCAGAATCTTTTAGTCCAATAGACTGGAAAGAAATAGATTCTTTATACAAAAAAGAAAAATTTGAATATATAATGTCAAGGATTAATAGAAGCAAATGTATGGCAATATACAACTCATCGCTAAATAAAATTGGTATAGATCAGAATGTTTTCCCAGAAGGATCAGCCATAGAGTATTTTTATAAGATAATAAATAAATGAAATATTGGAGGTTAAAATGTTAAAGTTTGTAGTAACTGGAGGATGCGGCTTCATAGGTTCAAATCTTGTAGACTATCTAATAGACAAAGGCCATGAGGTAGTAGTTGTAGATAATAATAGGTATAGCGGAAATGAAAATAAAGATGCTGTTTACTACTATAACGATGTAACAAAAATAATACATAACTCTGAAGATATATTTGAAGGAGCCGCAGCGGTGTTCCATCTTGCAGCAGAAATATATGTTCAAAAATCACTTGAATTTCCAGATCTATTTAAAGAGGTAAATGAAGAAGGAACCGAAAATATAATTTGGTATGCAAGAAAGCATGGGACAAAAAACTTTATTCTATCTTCAACTTCAGCAATTTATGGAAATGAATACTACGAAAGAGGTAGCCTAGAATCTGATCCTGTAGACTGCCTAAATGCTTATTCAGAATCTAAATACAATGCAGAAAATATATGCAAGTCATACGTTGATAATTTTGGAATGAATGTTTCTGTTCTTAGATACTTTAATGTTTATGGCGATAGACAGCATTCGTCTGGACAATATGCTCCAGCAATAGGAAAATTTTTAAAACAAAGCAAATCTGGTGAACCAGTGACTGTTGTTGGAGACGGTCAACAAAGAAGAGACTTTGTAAATGTAAAAGATGTAGTTGAAGCAAACTATTTAGCCTTTAAAAATAATAAAGATTTTAATATTTATAATATTGGCTCAGGGGAAAATATATCTATTCTATCCCTAGCAGAAAAAATATCAAAAGATATTCAGTTTATCCCTCATAGAGACGGAGAGTGTAGACAAACTTTAGCTGATGTTTCTAAGGCTAAGTCTGTTCTTGGGTGGGAACCTAAAATAATGGTTGGAGACTATTTAAATGAAAGAGTATAGGCCGTGGGGCTACTATGAGATATTAAGCGAATCTGATAATCATAAGTCAAAATATTTATATATAGAATCAAATAATAGGTTGTCTTATCAAAGACATCAAAAGAGACACGAACACTGGTTTGTTATTTCTGGTCACCCATTTATAACAATAAATGGTCAAAGTAGGCTAATGTCCCCAGGAAGCTCAGTAGACATAAAGGCTGGAGACCTTCATAGAATAGAGTCTCAAAACGGATCAGTTGAGATAATAGAAGTTCAAACAGGCACTTACTTTGGCGAAGATGATATAGAGCGCTTAGAGGACGACTATGGAAGATTATAACCTTCAGTCTGATATAATTTAGTCATGCCTACCAACTTTCCTAATAGCCTAGATTCTTTAGATAATCCAGCAAACAATAGCCTTTTATCAAATCCATCTCATTCTGAGCAACACAAGAATGCAAATGACGCTATTGAAGCGGTACAGGCTAAAGTTGGTATAACAAACTCAGATGACCCTAACTCTTTAGACTACAGAGTAAGAACTGTTGAAAATGATTTAAATAACTCTTTAGGAGATTATGTCCTATTAGCAGACGTAGGCCAGCCAGATGGAGTAGCTTCATTAGACTCTAATGGTAAAGTTCCAGAAATACAACTTCCTCCATTAAATGCTGCTACAGCAACACCAAGTACAAGAGGAACTGTTTATGGAATAACATATAGCGACGTTGCTTCTTTAGGTTATCAGTCTTTAGCATATGGTGAAAATCCAGCTTATGGAACAGTAGCAATAGGATATTCTTCTGGAGCTACAATAAGGCAAGGGCAGTCACGAGAAAATACCGCAGTAGGAACATCAACAATGTCAAACGGAACACCTGGTGATTACAATACTGCTATAGGCTCATTGGCTGGATATAGTCTTCAGTCATCTGCATCAGATAATGTTTTAATTGGAAAAAATGCTGGAGCCGATATTCTATACGGATCAAATAATATTGTTTTAGGAAGTTTTTCAAGCTTTTCATCATCTTCAGTTTCTAATGAAATAACTATAGGAAATTCTAATCATAACAGATTTAGAATCCCAGGTCTTGGAATTGATTGGACTCCAGGAAACGTTCCAACAGCTGGTGGAGGAGGAAGCAGTTCCCCCGCAGAACCATATACAAGAGGAACTGTATTCGGTTTAACAACTGGTTATAGCTGGACTCCAGGAACTCCTATTCACAACACCTACCTAGGATCTGGAGCTGGAGCAGGTTTTGCATCTGGAAACCGTAACACAATAATTGGTGCTCAAACGATATATGGTAATACAAACCCAACTGGATCTAATATTATTTCTATTGGAGCAGAAAATTTTACATTCCTTACATCTGGTTCAGATAACATTCTGATTGGTAACTACCTAGCTCAATTTGTTACATCTGGCTCTTATAATATTATATCTGGATCTCAAGCAGGAAACCAAATGACCACAGCGTCCTATAATTTAATTTTGGGAGCAGAGGCTGGGTGGAACGTAACATCTGGTTCGTATAACGTTTATCTTGGACCACAGGCTGGATATGCTAGCGGAAGATCTTCGCATAATATCGGAATAGGTAGATACAATCTTCGTCGTGGAAACGATATGCATCACAACATAGCCCTGGGCTACGATGCACTAGGCTATCAATCTTGGTCTTCTTACAATATAGGTATTGGTTACCAGGCAGGAAACAATTTAAATTACGGCGACAATAATATTGCAATTGGAAAAGATTCTCAATTCTCTGCAGCAAATACAGCTAATGAAATTGTAATTGGAAACCCATCAATTTCTAGATTTAGAATCCCAGGTCTTGGAATTGATTGGACTCCAGGAAACGTTCCAAGTGGAGCATCTGCTGCAACGCCAACTCAAAGAGGAACTGTTTTTGGAAGAACAAGCAATACAAATACAGCACTTGGATTAAATAGTCTTACATCTGTTTCAGACACAAGCGGTCTTTTTAATACAGCAGTTGGAAACGATAGCCTTTTAAATAATACTGAATCTCATAATACAGCGGTTGGAAATGCATCGCTAACCCTTAATACTTCAGGACAAGCAAATACTGCAGTAGGATCTGGAAGCCTTGAAAGTAATACGGTTAGAAATTATCTCACAGGTATTGGATATAGAGCGCTCTCTAGCAACTCTTTGGGCACAAATAATACTGCTACTGGAGCTTTTGCGCTTACCCTAAATACAACAGGTTCTAACAATACATCAAACGGAAGTAGTTCACTTAACTCTAATACAACAGGAAGCACAAATACATCCACAGGATCCTTTAGTCTTTTTAGTAATACAACAGGAAGTGGCAATGTTTCTACTGGAAGAGAAAGTCTTTTCTCAAACACTATTGGTTTCGATAATACTGCAATCGGTAAGAATGCTATGTACAACAATACAACAGGTTATTATAATACAGCTATTGGTTCTGCTGCTCTTAACAATAACACAGTAGGTTTATATAATACTGCAATTGGAATGTCAGCTGGAGTAATTGTTGAGGGTAATAATAACACCTTAATCGGTTTTGATGCTCAGCCTTCCTCTGCTTCAGCTTCAAATGAAGTATCTATTGGAGATTCTAATGTATCACGCTTTAGAATCCCAGGACTTGGAATTGACTGGGCTCCATCTACAGTTCCATCAGCTACACCAAATGCTGGACCATATACTAAAGGTAAGGTTTTAGGCTTAACAGAGGGTCAAGACGATTCAAATACAGCAATAGGATACGCAGCATTAAGAAATGCAAACCCAGGAATTAATTCAACTGCATTTGGATATGCATCTCTTTATAATCTTACATCTGGATCTGGATCCACCGCTTTTGGCCAAAGAAGCTTATTTTCTGTTACTTCTTCAAACGGTAATAGTGCATTTGGTTCATCTAGCTTACAAGCAACTACTACAGGTGATAGCAATAGCTCGTTCGGCACAAACAATCTTATAAACAATACCTCTGGCTATAGTAATACTTCATTTGGATATGCAGGACTTAACAACAATACAGTAGGATCTGAAAATACTACAATTGGATACTACGCTGGATCAACATTGACTACTGGATCAAATAACATTGTAATTGGTAACAATTCTCAGCCATCTTCAGTATCTATTTCAAATGAAATTACATTGGGCAATTCATCAAGTAATAAATTTAGAATTCCAGGTCTTGGAATTGATTGGAATTCAGATACATCCCCAGGAACCGCTTGGGTAGATTACACTCCAACCTTAAATGCTGATGGTGGAGGATTTTCTTTAAACAACGGTACGCTTTCTGGAAGATATAAAAAAATAGGAAAAACTGTTCATTTTTATGCAAAGTTTGTTTTTGGATCAACCACATCTCCAGGAGATGGGCATTGGAATTTCTCTCTCCCATTTGCTGCACAAAATCCAAACTTTACATTTTCTGCAGCTATACTTGATAATGGAAACGCTTGGTATGGTGGAATTGGAAATGGTAACTACACTGGATCAACATCCTCATTTGCAGTGATTATTCCTGGAACAAGTGCATCTGTAACTACATGGGCTACAGTAGGTAACGGTGGTCCGTTCATTTGGACTACTGGAGATAACATTGTAATCTCTGGAACTTATGAAGCGGCATGATAAATAAATTATGTCATATCAACTAAAAGTAATTAAAGACTATCCAATAGGTTTCTGGCCGTTAGATGAAATTTCTGGAACTTCTGCTCAAGATATTTCTGGATGCGGAAACAATGGAACATATTCAGGTGGAATAACTACTGGTTTAATTCCATTAGTATCTGGCGGCAATAATGGATCTTTAATAACAAAAACAAAATACATATCTTTACCAATAACAAAAGACTACTATGGATCAAATGCTGACGGAGGATTTGCAGACTATAACTCTTCAGACAATGATTTTTCTCTTGAAATATGGATTTACCCAAAAATAAACTCATCTGCGCTTACTCCCATATTTGCAGATACAGTTGCAAATACTGGAATTTTTTACCAGTCAGGAAATATAGTTTTTATTCTTGAAGGGACAAGATTAGATTACACTCTTCCGAATATTGAGCAATCTCATCATATAATTGCAACATATACAAAGTCACAAATGTCATTATATATCGACGGCTTATTTGTAGGTAAAAAAGAGCTTGATGGCTTTAAATTTTCATCAGAGTCTGTAGAGCTAAAAATTGGTCCAACGTCAAATACTTCTGATTCCTTTATAGTTGATGCGCCAGCAGTGTACAGGTACGCCATTGACCAGAATAAAGCAAACCAACATTATACTTATTCTGGAGTAACATTGCCCCTGCACGTTGCATACCCAGAAGGCGGAGTCGCATTTGATATATTTGATGACGGGTCAAATAGACAGTTTACGTTTACATACCCAGGCAATAGACCATGGGAATATTTTTTAACAGAAGACTTAGATTATAATTTAGAGGAAAAATATTTAAGCATAAAGAAAACAGACGTAGCGGCCTCTAAGAGCGTAGTTATATATGATGCCATAGCAATACCTGCTGGTTTTGATTTAGACGCCTCTAAGATAGAGTGGAAGGGCGATAACGGGGTATCTATAAGATCTTCCATAGACGAAGCTAATTGGTCATACTGTATAAACGGAATGTCTATACCTCAATTTAGTTTAAATAATAATTCATTTAGTTCAGAAAGAATACTTTATTTAGAGATAACTTTAGACTCTTCAGATTCATCTAAATATAACCCTAAGCTTTATAGTCTAATATTATGTTTTTATAATGATCAAACATTTTATTCTTTAAATAGTTCAGATAGAATAGTACCTATTTCTTCTGCCACAACTAAAGAAATTGCTTTAGGCAATAGAAGTATGCCTGCGCTTTCAAGACACAAACTGAACGGATTGAAGACTGGAAACGGTTCAGGCTTTGCTATAGAAACTCAAGACCAGGTATCTTCAATTGAAATGTTTGTAACATTAGATTCAATTAGCTCAAATACTCTTGTATCAACAGATCTAGTTGGAGATTTTGTAGCGTCTTCCTATTCTTGGAATTCTGGCGGAACTATAGCCAAAACTAATATATCTGCCATATACGTAAATGGTATTAATAAAATATCTGAGACCTCTATCTCTCAAGTATTTTTAGAAAAAGAGCTGTACCACGTAGTCGTAGTCTTTGCTCAACCAGCCACTATGCCAAAATTTAACATATCTGGACCTGTTGCCCTTTATCAATATATCCTTTATTATCAAAATCAGCTTTCTGCTTCTAACTCACAGGCTCATTATAATATGCACATAGGCAGGCCTTCAGCAGTAGCAGATGATTCGTTAATTACCCTGACAGAAAACTCTGTAAACTTCTATAATAATGACTGGGTTGTGCTTCAAAACAAATAATGTGTCAGTCTAGCTGACAAAAGCTGGACTTAAATGTTAAAGAATGGTAAAATGAAGTTCTATGGATATCAATCGAATTAACAGCCAAGTCTTAGACGAAGAGACAAGACTAGGCATATATGTATGGGAAATGCCAGATGGACGATGGATTGGTGATGATGACGGCAACTTCTTGTCGGTAACTGCTACAAAAGGCAATAAAGCAAAAATGGAAGCATTGGCAAATGCTGTAGCATCATATGGCATCTATGAGGGGCAGCCAAAGTTTTTATCTGGACGCAGAAAGATTGATGACGAAGAATTTGAATACCAGCAACAAAGACTAAAGTGGGGTATGATTCCAGATCCATTAGATATTGGAAATTATAAAGATGAGGCTAAAAAGCTTCAACTTCCTGGGAGATAAAAATGGAATTTATAGAAGAGCAATCAGATACAGTTAACGAAATCAGAATTAATAATTCTTCTGATTGGTTCTCATTTAAAAAGGAAGCATCAAGCAACGACCCATTTGATATCGGAAAAGATGATCTGCAAAAGGTTAGAGGCCTTAGCCCAGCATTTAGACGTAAGATGGGCAGAGAGTTCTCAAAATCTTTTGAGGGTATTGACGGGGCAAGAACACAACAGAACTTACTTGCACAAGCTATTACTGGCTATGCAATGTTTGATCTTATTCAACCTCCATATAACTTAGACTATCTTTCACAGGTATATGAAATTTCAACTTATAACTACGCAGCAATCAACGCAAAGGTTTCAAACATAGTTGGCCTAGGATATGATTTTATTGAAACAAAGAAGACAAATGATGCGTTTGACGCAATCACAGATGAAAAGCAGTTAGAGCGAGCACGTAGAAAGCTAAGTAAACTAAAACAAGATTTAAATTTATGGCTAGATACAACTAATGATGAAGACACATTTTCTGAAACATTAAAGAAAGTTTATACTGATTTAGAAGCAACAGGAAATGGATTTATTGAGATTGGCAGAACAACTGCTGGTAATATTGGATATATTGGACACATTCCAGCAAAGACAATGAGAGTACGTCGTCTTCGTGATGGCTTTATTCAATTGCTTTATGGTAAGGCCGTGTACTTCCGCAACTTTGGAGATACAGAAACTCTTAGCCCAATTACCTCTCAAGAAGAGCGTCCAAACGAAGTTATTCATTTAAAGAAATACACACCAATGAATAACTATTATGGCATACCAGACATTATTGCAGCACAGAATGCATTGGCTGGAAACGAATTTGCTGGTAGATATAACCTAGATTACTTTGAAAACAAAGCTGTCCCAAGATATATTATTACAGTAAAAGGCGCAAAGCTCTCTCCAGAATCAGAAAGAAAGCTCCTTGAGTTCTTCCAGGTTGGCCTAAAGGGAAAGAACCACAGATCGCTTTATGTGCCTCTTCCAGCAGATACCCCAGACTCAAAAGTTGAATTTAAAATGGAACCAATTGAGGCGGGCACTCAGGAGTCATCATTTAATAAATATCGTCAAGCAAATAGAGACGAGATCCTTTTGGCCCATAGAGTTCCAATAAATAAGATTGGTGTACCAGAAGGCGTGTCCCTTGCAAATGCTAGAGATGCAGACAAGACATTTAAAGAGCAGGTTTGCCGCCCAGCTCAAATGATTTTAGAAAAGAAATTATCTGGAATTTTTGCAGAAAAAACAGATGCCCTTCAGCTCAAGTTTAATGAATTAACTCTTACAGACGAAGATACTCAATCCAAGATTGATGAGAGATATTTAAGAATGCAGGTAATTACTCCTAATGAAGTTAGAATCAGAAAGGGAATGATACCTCTAGATGGTGGAGATGAAGTAATTGATTTGAAGCCACAGGCAGCAGCAGAGGCTAGATCTCAAGCTGGAAATACAAGAGCCAGATCCCAAGAAAGGCAAAATAATTCCCCAGATATTTCTGGAGAAGGAAGAAATGCCCAGGGAGACGGAAGACAAGTAGAGTAAACTTACTCAACTGTTATTTGCCTTTTTATATATAAATAGATAAAATGAACCATATGAACATTGAAAAATCGCACTGGTCTTCTAATGGAGAGAACCTCCATCTATCAGTCCCGTTTACTAAAGTAAATAGAGAGAAGAGAACCGTATCTGGTTTTGCAACTCTTGATAATATTGATCAAACAGGAGACGTTGTTACTGCAGAAGCAAGCATCAAGGCTTTTGAAAATTTCCGTGGAAATCTACGTGAGATGCATCAGCCACTAGCTGTTGGTAAAGTTGTTAGCTTTAAGCCAGAAACATATTATGATTCAAAGTCAGGCGAATTTTATAACGGAGTTTATGTAACTTCTTATATTTCAAAGGGTGCACAAGATACTTGGGAAAAAGTTCTTGATGGCACCCTCACTGGTTTCTCAATCGGCGGAAAGATTAATTTATCAGATAATGAAGTTAATAAGGCAAGTGGTGAGACAGTACGTTTTATTAAAGACTATGATCTAGTAGAACTTTCAATTGTAGATTCACCAGCAAACGAATTATGCAACATTTTTTCTGTAGAAAAAATGAATGGAAAAACAATATTTAAAGGTATGGCCGCAGAAGTAGTTGCAGAAAATATTTTTTACTGCGAAGAAAGCAATTCTGTTTTTCTATCAACAGAAAAAACATTTGAGTCACCAGTGTCTGGCAAGCCAGCAACATTAATTGGCTGGGTTGAGTCTTCAGATGTCAATAAAGCAAAAGAAATAGATAAGATTCTTGCTTCATTTAAGAAGTCAAGATTACCGTTGCCTGATACACAAACAATTGCAAAACAGGCAAACGGAGAAGGAGGTAATGAAGTGTCAGAAAATACAGAGAACACAGTAGTTGAAGAAACAACTCCTGTTGTCGAAGATACAACAGTTGTAGCTGAAGAAGCTCCAGTTGTTGAAGAAGCTCCTGCAGAAGATGCAGCAGCAGACGCTCCTGCCGAAACTCTGGAAAAAGCAGCCGACGTATCAGAAGTTATGGTTGATGAACCTGATTTTGCAAAGATGCTAGGTGATCTTAAGGGCTTTTTCTCAGAAACTCTTACAAAGGCTACAGACGCAAATGCAGCTCAGGTTAAGACTGTTAATGAAACAGTTGAAACTTTCAGCAAGGCAGTAGATAGTCGAATCTCAGAGTTGGCAGAACAATATACAGTTCTTTCAAAGACTGTTGAACAAATCAAGAACACGATTGATGGCGTAGAAAAGCGTGTCGATGCAGTAGAATCCGAGACTGCAATTAAGAAGTCCTCTGACCTTGGCGGGTCTCAGGAAGTAAAAATCCAAAAATCAACATGGGGCGGTTCTTTCCTCGGCTCCGTAAAAGATTTAATCAACTAAGGTAGGTGAAATAAACAATGAGCAATGAAACATTAGAGAAGACAATCGCAGCTGGCACAACAGCCACAACTGGATTTGGTTCTTCAACAGGTGGTTCAGGTATCCATACAGCGTCTGAAAATGGCAATGGTGGTCTCCTCAACCCAGAACAATCTGCTCGCTTCCTGGACTACATGTTCGACGCTACCGTTATCGGTAAGGTTGCACGTACAGTTCGTATGAAGGCAGACACAACCGAGATTGATCGCATCGGAGTAGGCGAAAAGCTTATGAAGCTTGCATCAGAAGGTGACAACACAGGTTCAAACGCTGCAGTCACATTCTCAAAGATCTCTCTTACAACAAAGAAGCTTCGCTTAGATTGGGAGCTTTCAACTGAGTCTCTAGAAGACAACATTGAAGGTCCAGATCTAGAAGATCACATCGCTAGAATGATGGCGACACAGGCAGGAAATGACATCGAAGATGTTATCCTAAATGGTAACACAGCACTTTCAGGAGACCCACTTTACGTGGCATTTGATGGTGTTGTTAAGAAGGCTAAGGCACATGGTCACGTAGTAGATGCAGCTGGTGCTGCAGTATCACGTGCTGTGTTTAACTCAGCTCTTAAGGCACTTCCACGTAAGTACAAGCAACGTCGTACAGACCTTCGCTTCCTTGCTGGTTCAAACCTTATCCAGGATTTCTTGTACACAACATCAAATTCTACAAACTTCGCAACTCCACAGGACATCGCTTCAAGCGTTATCCGTGGTGAAGTAGCTCCACTTTCAGGTCCAGCAGGATACGTTGCACCATATGCATTCGGTATTCCAATCGTTGAAGTTCCACTTCTTCCAGAGACACAGAATGGTGACTACTCAGGAACATCTGGTTCACACGGAGATATCCACTTGACATTCCCAAATAACGTTGTTATTGGTATCAAGCGTGATGTAACTGTTTACCGATTCTTCTGGCCACGTAAGGACTCAATTGAGTACACAATGTATACTCGTGTTGGCGTCCAAATCGAACAAGCAGA
>JACCDW010963081.1_pt1 | contig 12644 bp, 7 predicted proteins | sample 7449781 | NCBI WGS metagenome assembly JACCDW01 (sample SAMN15323449, study PRJNA562643) | freshwater metagenome | isolation source: river surface water | place: USA:Blue River Watershed | collected 2017-08-18
ACATCGTCAAGCACGACACGCATGCAATGAGCGCCTATGAACTCGGACGCTACGTCTTCGGTGCCGTCAATCCCGAGATCCGCAGCCAACTGCTACGTTATTGCCAGTTCGACAAGTCCGCCATGGTCATGACCTGAAAGCACTGGGTCAGGTGATCAACGGAAGATAGGTTAGTCATTAACCAGCCACCATGAGGAATGCTGGACAGCCAACAAGAGGAGCAATACCTAGAATCTATGTCGAACGTCACCCCGAGCGCAGAATTCATCGCATTAGCCAAGAAGGTCGTCGAGACCGATGTGCCGCTGAAGTTGACCAAGCAGGAACTCAGAGCCCACTTTGGCAACGTCACTAAACTTGGACGCCGAATTAAGGACGATATCAGTCGTGAACTTAGAAAACTAAAGGTGACGACTGAACCTTCCTTTCGAGGCAAGGATGTCCAGGAATTCAGCGTCATCAAGAGCCGGCCACGTCCTACGAGACAAAACGGACAATCCAATCAAGAAACACCGCCGATCGTCCCAGAGCAGGACGAAAATGGAGGCGACTTAGGCGAACTAAGCATCGCGAATCAGTTTCCTTGCTACGTCCAAAAGGATGCTGATCCGAAAGTTCTCTTCCAGCGTCTGATTGAATCCGGAAAGCGAGGCATCGTGCTCGTCGTAGAACGCGTGGAAAACCTCCCAAAACAAGGCGACCTTTCAAACCCTTCTCTGCGCAAGCCGGTTGGCGTAGTCACATGGGAGAGCTACTCCAGAACGATCATCGACACCCCCGGAAACGAGAACAAGAACCAGCTTGTTATGCCCTCTCCCATCGAGGCCATGGATCGTGACATCGCCTTGGCATACGGCACCGATGACCTGATCCACAGCTTGCAGCGAATCGAGAGACAAGGAGTCCTCGTCGTACTGAACAGCAACGACACGGTTGCCGGAATCGCGACTAAGCGCGACATCCACAACGAGCTCGCCGAAGAGCTCATCCCCTATCAGCTTATCGGACTGATCGAGAATCTCCTCCGCACCAAGATCGAGGAGGCAGATTTCACCCCAGAAGTCTTCGCGAAAGCCAGCGGTAATCCGGAAATTAACACTATCGATAAAATGGAGTTCTCCAACTATGTAGGCATTTTCTCCAACAACGACTGCTTCAAGAAGCTTAAGGTCCACGGTGCGGCCAGGGAAATGGGGCAACTGCTCGAAAAAGTCAGAATCCTACGAAATCAGCTCATGCATTTCAATCAGCAGGACGAAATTGACTACGCCTCGGAACTTAAAAAGCACTACGAAGCTATCCGCACGTTGCTCAAAGACGAGTAACTGACCTCGCCAGAAAAAACGGGAGAGCCCTGTTAGGTGCTGAGCACATGCCGGCGGTACCAGGCGAGACACCCCCTCTATTCATAAAGAGCATCACCTAGGCCACGCTCTGGCGAATCGGTGTCCTCATCGTAGCCGGGGATGCTCATTTCTTCATCCTCTGCATAACCCATCGTCAACCTGAGTTCCATGTCCTTATCGACATCAGGAATATCAGGGAGATCAGGCACATAATCGGCCTGATCTTCAGACTCAGCATCAGACTCGGCATCATCATGCGTGCCATCCTCAAGAACCCCAGTGCTAGCTTCCATCCAATCGCCCTCTTCGTCTATCACCTCATGAACTTCTTCAGGTTCAAAAGGACCGAAAAACTCGTCACAGCGTCCGTCCGAATAGACCTTGCGGGTAAATTTTAATTCAAGGTAGTCGCCGTAAACATCGTGCGTGCGTATATAGACAGTATCAATAGTGACGAACGTCGCGCCTATCGAATCGAGCAAGGCAAGTTCGAAAGATTCTGAGTTGAGCTGAAGAGTTCGAGGTAGGTTTTCGAAAAGTTTATTTGTGAAATATTGATACTGGTAAGCATCCATTCCGAGATCGGCAAAACCGTCGTCAAGTTCACGGTCGCCATAAAAAGTCCTCAATCTCCGAACATCGACGAAGCGCCGGAGCCGCCTATTGGCCTCGTCGTTTTCATCGAAAAATGCCTGCCAAACCTCCGCATCAGCCCAATCCCACCCTTCTTCTTCGCACACAGCCTCAACCAGAGCCATTTTCTGGTCTGGGTAACTAAGAGACATCCAACGCTCAGGGGTCATCCAGAAACGACAGTGCGGTTAATCATTTGACCCTACAAGAATCGTTTTTTATTAAAACTTATGCCCCTAGATGCCAAAGTCATCAGCCTAGAAGACCTTCTCCTCAAGTACCCTTGCCTGGACGTGCCCAACTACCAGCGTACCTTCAAGTGGACTGAAGAAAAGATCACGACAACCTTTCAGGACATCCTTAACGGACTGGACTTCACCGGCAGCGGGGACAATCGAGGACACTTTCTAGGCTCGGTAGTCGTCTGCAAAGACCCTACCAATAATAAAATCGATCTCGTCGATGGCCAACAGCGCCTGACAACGCTCACCATCATGCTGTGGAGCCTGGCAAAACTTGCCGACAAACAGACTCTCGAGAAAGCCAAACGGGCCATCCTACAGGCCGACAGACAAAATCCGCGCATCCTGCACAAGGCTGGCAATAAAGAGCTCTGCAGCGATCGGGATGCTTATCGCGAAGTAGCCACGAAACTCGAAGCGAATCATAGTCCCGAAGCCGGCGATGCTGATGACGAGAGTATCGTCCAAAGAAACGCCGACTGGCATGCCGCGTTAGTAGATACACCAATCTACAAGGCGGGAACTTGCCTAGATGATCTGGCAGCAAGGGCTTGCGATGCCTACCTCCGCGAAACGAATACGACTTCCCGCAGCAAAGCTGCGACTGATATCTACAAGAGGCTATCTGAAGGGGTGAAACTCATCATCATTGAGACAGATCAAAGAAAAGAAGGCATGCGCGTGTTTGCCTCGATAAATGCGGGGGGCACTCCGCTCCAAACCTGGGAACTCATCATGAGCGCATTTTATACCCATGGACCGGACCCCAAGCAACAAGCGCTCGTCGAACTCACCTTCGAAAGCGACCGCCATTCGATCTCCAAGATCTTGGGCACGGACAACGACGATTCTACGGTCAACAACGGGCTCCGCACCTTCTGGCTATCCACCCGTCGATTCGCCCGAATGGATGACTTGTTCAACGAGTTCAACGAAACCTTAGCCAAAAGTCAGGACCCTAAGAAAACCCACTCCGACCTACTCAAACAAATCCTGTTCAGCGTGCCACTCCTCAAGGCATTTGATACCGCGCCTAACACGGTCGAGAATGTCGTCGCCGAGAAGACTTACTCTTTCGCAAGTATTTACCCGTTAACCGTTGCGATGAAGGATAAACTCGCCCGGCCGATTCTATTAAGCATACTGCTTCGACTAAACAAAGACCCCAAGGCTGCCGATGACGCGCTCCGTCGCGTAAGTTTCGCCCTCGAGAAAGCCCGCATGAAGCTTATCATCTGCAAATACGGAGCGAATTTTATCGAGAAGCCTTACTCGCAGCTGGCAGTTGAAATTTATAAAGGTAAACACTCCGAAGACCCCGAGGTAATCGAGAAGAAGGTTTTGGAATTCCTGAGGGAGATCAAGGGGTTCCCCGCCCAGGATGAGTTTGAGGCCGCCTTCCAACGCTACGCGCCTACCGGCAGAGACCAAAAGCTTCCCAAGTTGATCGCTATCCGCCTCCAGGAAGCGCTACGAAACCCCGATAAGATCCCTTTCCTCTATCTGAGCACCCCGAAGAAATCCGAAGACTCTTTCAAACTCATGAAAGGGCTGAGTTTTGACGCCGACGCTAGTGACCATGAGGCCAAAAAACTTGGCTTCAAAAGCGCCGCAAACCTTCAGGCTATCGGCAGTTCCCTAGGCAACCTCTTCATGGCCGATCCAGAAACAATGGAGATCGATCACCGGATCGAGTTCAACGGTAAGACCGAAGTCGCCGATCTGGGAGAAGATGCGATGACGGAAAGACGTGACATGCTTGCGGATCTCGCCGCACGCATCTGGCACTTCTGACCAGTTCAGGAGCCCATCGTTTCCGAGATAGAAATGATGGACTCCATATCGCCGATGAGTGTCAAGTTAGACTTAGCCCTTGTCGTGGCTACGTAGAAAAGTGGGTCAGGATTACCGATCGACCCATTGATATTGTAGATAATCACGGCAGGCGCTTCCAATCCCTTGAATTTACGTACGGTCGAGTAACGAATGATCTTACCCCGCGGATGGGTCGACCAAGGCGCGACGCCAATCCCTGCAACTTGCCTAGCAGCGCTTAGTGCCTCGTTGTTTCCGGAGTAGTCCAAGAGAACGATTTGCTGCTCCTTAAAACCACCCCGCAGGAGCTCATCCACCCGGCGAGCAACGTCTGCGAGCCTGCTCGCCGGCTCCTTCGAGGCGTGGCTACGCGTGGCAACCGCGTGACCGGGAATATCCATCGGTGCTGCCTTGTTATCCGTGAAATTATTTGCGAATTCTGCGATCAGTCGACCATTTCGAACGTTTCGGCTAAGTCGGTAAGATAATTGGGACGGGGGGACGAACACCTGGGCAGACGAGTTGAGCACCGATTGGGAACGATCTTCAAACCAAACCCAACGGCCTCCAGCCCACCCCTTACGAACAAGACACCCAAGCGCTTCGCAGAGCTGTGGCATGCTACGGAGATCCTGCCCTTCATCAATGACCACAAAGTCGAATTTTCCATCCGGGTTTGAGGCAGACCAGGCCTGCAAATCTCGCAGGCATCCCGCATGGTCAGCCGGGTCGGCCTTAAGGCTCTCGGAATAATCACGGAGTAAGGAATGCAGATTGCCTACAAACACCCCGTCCGAGGCAAGGCAGGATAGATTCTCGACCCTCAGGTGATCCCCCAAAGCCACATTGAAGCAGATCAAAGCGACCGAAGGTGTCGGGGATTCCCTCAAGACGCTTTTGAACCGCAGATTGGCGATGGTCGTCTTGCCGGTTCCTGCCGGTCCATGGACAAGCATACGCTCAATTCCCTCGGCGGCCCAGACTGCATCGGCCTGATCGACGGTGAGGTTCCAGGTCAATGTCTCGTGATGCTGGGTCGCATCGAACATCGACGGAACCGTCGCAAAACTCGGGCGAATGATCTCTGCAAGTTCGGCCATCTCCGCGGATGACAATCCGAGCGGATTCGACTTACCCTTGGATGCAGCGAGCTCGGTATCCTTATCAAAAGCATACTGAAGCATCTTCTGGACGGCATCAAAAGCCGATTCACGGCTCAGCCTCTCGTCGTCACACATCATATCCTGGGGCCAGTCGAGGGGGCCTGCGGCAGTGAGTTGGCAATCCGGAACGAAACAGCCCCAGCCAATGCCAATCTTATTAAGAAGCTGCTTAGCACGCGGACTATCCTTGAACCTAGCGTGAATCGCATGCCAGGCAGATTCAGCCTGCTGATAAGGAGATTCCGGCTTCACGCTAAACTGCCCGTCATGACGCGTGTACTTCCATTCACCGTTCTGCCGGCTGACTTGTCCGCCCTTAACCTCGACTACGAGCAAGGCCTTTGGCGAGATGATCAAAAAATCGGCTTCGGCAGAACGCTTATAGGCGTGCTTATGGACATACACGGAGTGTAGCACGTACCAGTCAGCCGGAAGTCCCTTCAGGATTTGGTAAAAACGGCTCTCTGCACGGCTCTTGGAAGGATCGGGAGGGCAATCTGGGAAATAACGTGGCATGTCAGGAGATGAAAGAAGGGAAATTCTTGCCGCCAACCAGCATGGTGCGATCAAGCATGACGTTGAAAAGTTCGCATGAGGTTTCAGGCAGGAGCGAACAGCAGTGACAAGCGGCCAGGTTAAGGCCGCCTGCACCCTGCCCTGCTACCGCGTCGACCTCTGCGCAAAGCGGATCATTCGAACACCAGCGAGCCGACTCGATGGCGCGATCCAGCAAACCCTCAAGACGTTCGGGGGCTCCCTGACGAACGAGACCACCCAGACTGCCTTCGGAATCCGAAGTAGAGGTATAAATCAGGATTCCCAATCGATTCGCCGCCCCCTCTGCATCGGTCAGGCAATATAATCTCTCGCGGATCGAAGAGGCTGAGTATCCAGACTCGAGAGCGAGCTCGGCGATGACCATGTGCGAAAGAGTGTGCAGCAGAATCGTCTCCGGCCTTGCCGGCAGTTCGGTACGGGCGACCATCTGATTGCTCCTCGCACGGTTTAGCAACGAGCTGTGGCGTGTTTCAATTTGCTGCCGGTTATCAGCAAGCCATGCAGCCACCCTTGCTTCGTCGAGCTGTAAAAAGATACCTTCGCCTCGCACTTCGTTGGCAAGCATCCATCGCCTACCATCAGCGACCATTTCGGTCTTCCGCATCCGGTTTTCGTCGGTTGAATACTCGATGCGACTGAACCCTCGCAAGGCTGTGACGAACCGAAGCCGCTTGACCAAAGTAACCTCTTTCAACCAAGAGCTGTGGCGCTGAGGCACGCCTGCTTTGACAGCATGGTAATGATCGCGGAACCCAGTACCTTGCGGGGGGTGCGCCAGAGCAGCGAATTCGTCGAGTTTGATGTCGCCGGTCAACGCAAGACCAGAGACCTCACGTCGCTTGACCGCCAGGGCCTCATCGAGTTCCTGCGGCTGCAGGTTGTTCGCCCTGGCATGCTTCTCAACAACCGCGCTCCAGACGGCATCCCCGGGTTCGAACACGCTCATCGAGGACCAAATCTTGTTGGCGACCTGATAAGCGACACCTGAGTAAGGTGGAATCGATACGGCACCATCCCGTATAGGGAAATAGACATTAGATGCGCCTCGCTGCAGCACCTTCACCTGCTGGTCTCCGCACACTTCCGTGACGCCCGGCCCAGCCCAGGGAGCCGCACCGGTACACGCGTGCGCCCCGATACCACCTAAGGCCCCAGGAAGCAGCACCCCTTCTAGGCTATTGGATGCACCACAAGCACAGACAACGCGCAGGTCAGAAAAGGCGGTGGACCTGTTAGAGGACTCTAGTTTGAGGCGATTCTGGTCACCGTTAAGAGTGCAGGTCAATCGCGCGTGCGCCCAATTAAACCATGGAAAGTCGTCGATATGTCCATGCGAACAGGCGATGATGAGCCGAGTGGGCAGCATCCCCACCCCACCGCAATTCCTGTTAGGGCAGGCTGTCGGCTTATTCACCGGCCCCACCGAAGCAGCCTTACGCAACGAACCACAAACGGGGCAATGACACCATGCGGGGAAACGACGAGCTGGAACCCTGCCCTCTCCATCCGGCCGAGGAGTACGCAGACTATCCACTCCAAGCCGCAGGATGAGGCGCGGCTCAGCAACCTCAAGGGTTCTCTCAAATGTCCAACCCGCCTGAGATATCATCAAGGACATACCAGGTGCATCATAGACGGCCCCGATACCGAAGACCTCGGTGAGTTGCGGACGACGAATCTCTAATTTAGCCATAATTCAAGGAAGGACAGAGATACCGCACATCGGATCGACGTTGCGCATCTGGTTCATGGTCGGGAAGACATCAGGCGGAGCCCCTAAGTCGGGATTAACCTCATCGAAATCAATCAGGAGATTCCCATTCGGATCCCGGTTCTTGCTATAACAAAGTCCTGCAGCGTAAGCCGATGACTTGTTCTGCCAGCGCTCGAGGATGTTTTCCATGTGCTTCCGTATATCCTCAGCCTCAGAAGGGTCCTGCGCCGACAGGCGTTCGACCAGATAGTCAGCGGTGAGCCTGACTTCCGCAAGATTGTCGCGGATACCAGCCGCACCGACGTCCTGAGCCATGCCGGCAATCGTATGGCGGCAAAGAATCACAAGTGCCGCATGCAAGGCGCGCTCGCGCGCACGTGACGCGAATGGCGTGACGCTCGTGGCCTCGACTTCGGCATAGAAACTACCGTGATAGCGCTGGAAGTGCTCGTAGAAAGATCTGTCACGAGAACGAGAAGAGGAATAAAGCATGAACACGAGACCTGGGTGCATGCGGCCGACACGACTCGAAGCCTGGATATACTCGGCCGTCGTCTTAGGCTGACTCAGCATGAACATCAAGCTCAGGCGAGGGATATCCAGACCGACGGAAATCATGTTTGAGCAGAGGACGGCATCCAACGGCTTACCCGTAGTGAGCGTGACTCCCAACTTGGAGCGGGTGGTGATCAGGTCCTGTTCGTCCACTCGGCTAGTCAGTTCAAGGGGGGTGGAGCCGTCTCTTGCCCCCCGGGAACCTGGCAAGGCACCCAAAGCGCCGATTAGTTGACGGGTATCGTCCTGAACCCGGAACAAAGCCCCACCAAGCTCACGCAGGCTACCGAAGTAGCCCAGCATGGTCCAGTAAGGGTCCTTTGCCTGCGGCGTTGCGTCGAGCTCATGGACGCCCTGAGAGAGAGTGCCGGCAGCCTTGATCATGACGGTAGAGGCCGTCTTTCCCGAAGCAAAAAGACCGACATAACGGCGAGAGCGGTTGACGGCGTCTGCGCCCGTGACCTCCCTGGCAAAGAAACTGTCGCGTGAATCTAGCAACGGCTGGGGGAATTGCACGACCTCACGGGCGAACAGATTGGCGACCTGTTTATGGGCGTTTCGAATGGTGGCCGTCGAAGCAATCACCTTGGGCCTGACTCCATCTGTTCTCTCACACAGGCGGTCGATCGCAGTCTCATAGAGACCGGCGATTGTCCCCAATGGACCAGAGATCAAGTGAAGCTCGTCCTGAATAATCAAATCAGGCTTACCACCGATGCCGAACGTGCCAAAAAGCCTGCCAGAGTCGTCCCGGTAGGCAAGCTGAGCAAACTTGTCGACGGTCCCAATGATGAGGGACGGCCTGGTCTCGTAGACATCGTCATCGACGACATGCTGAGGAAGCCCACCGCGGAAATCACAGCCAACCGAGGGACATGCCAGGACGATTCGGCGATTAGCATCATCAGCCCGATAGTGCTGATAGTTGACCTCATGATTACACCACGGGCAAGCCGTGAACTTGCATGGACTTCCGCCATCATCATGTACACCGGTCTGAATCAGCGAGCCCAAGGCTTGCTTGGCCTTGTTATAACTGTTCGGAGTAGCATCACCGCCCACGAACATGCCGATGGAAATCTCCGGGCTACGCTGAAGCGAGGGATGGCGTCTGCGGATGACCTCAGCGGCACAGATCATCCTGGAAGCTCGGACGAATTGATCGACGGTCAGCAACCTTAAGGTGTACCTCATCATCACGGCAACCCCGCCCGCCTCACGCGGGTTATCGACGTGCACAAGCCGTCGATAAAACAACACGAAGGCCGTCAACAGAAGATAGGCCTCGGTCTTTCCGCCGCCGGTAGGAAACCACAGAAGGTCGCATACTTTTCGGTCCTCAGATTCCGGCTTGGTGATCGAGGTCAGACACTGCAAGACGAACGCCAACTGGAATGGGCGCCACTTGCATTCGTCGATAGGCTTGGCAAAGGCAGGATCGTAGACCCTGCCGCCGGCACCATGTTTCCTTTCCCAATCCGAGCGACGCAACACCTCAACCATCGCGGAATTCGCCATCCGGAAAGCCAACATAGCCTGAGGCTTGGTGCGCAGTTCCTCGATGCCGGCCATGATACGCTCACAGGAGCGGCGACAACGTGCCAGCTGCCGATCGGCATCAAGTTTGAAATCATCAGGCACCAAGGCTAGACGCGTAACTGCGATTTGTTCTACCCACTGGGCATAGCGCTGGGGGATTTCTTCGAGCAATCGCAACGTCGAAGCATCATCCGGCGCAGCCCCTTGCCCGTCAGCCTGAGCAAAGTGCCTGACAATCAATGGAGATGTGCGATCCTCAGGGGCTTCAAGGGGGAGCACATCGGCATGAGGAAGAAACTCCGCATGAATCAAGTCAGGCGATTGCTGTCCGGGTGCCCAGATTGCTGCGCAACCATGACCGATGGCATACTCCTTGGAATGGAGATGCAGCAGGAGCGCCTCACGACGATCCTCGTCCATGCCAGCCAAATCCTTCAACGGACGCTCCAGGAAGCACCCGCCTACGGCTTGAACACCGAAAGAAACCTGGAAGAGAGAGGCGTGCGACAATCTGACATACTCGGTGGTGTCGAGGTGTGCATCGTTAATGAGGGTAACCGTCACTGTCCGAGTTCCAAGTTCAGGGGGGCGTGCAAGCACTCTCAGCAAGACCCCCTCTGGCATGCCGACGGCGCGACCAAGCAATTGATCAGGATCGGCATCCAAGGAGACATTAACGTCAAAGTTAAACGGGCTACGCACCCATTCTTGGCCACCGGTCGCCTGTTGGCAAAGTTGATATCGTCCAAAAGAGCCTTTAACGACCAACCTCTGCATGTCGGTGGGCACATGGAAAGTGACACCGCAGCTCGACTGATGACGCGAACTTTGAATAGCGGAGTTTGCATCGCTATCGCCGGCATCCTCGCCTTTGCCCTGGTGCTTGGCTGAAGGCGTCAGATCAGGCTCTCCTCCCGGAGGTACCACGTTGATTTCGGGAATCTGCGGATAGAGAACACCCGTGAGATAATGAACGACCGGAGGCACGGAAAACCCAAACGGCAGGACCTCCTCCTCTCCTAAGATTGGGCCGACGAACTGAGCCTTGAAATAGCTCAGCAACTCGTCGCGGCATTCTGCAGTAGTGTTTAGAGGCATAAATTTACCAAACAAAGGTGCCCATTCCTTCGACCTCGGGTACGACCCAAAGCCGGCCCTCGATGATTTCAGACGGCACACCCTCAAAAGGCTGGCCGGCCTGTGCGGGAGGGAGCGTGGTGTGGACGCCCCGAATCCAAAGGTTTTCAATCGAAGAAGGGAAAACAGTGAACCAACCTTGGGCCTCCTTCAGAGATTCACGGATGACATTGGCAAACCAACCTGGTGCTTCTCCAAGCTTTGCTTGGGTGGCTACGGTGTACAGGGAGTAAACCGGCATAGAGCCACCTGAACCAGGCGGCCCCTTAACCAGTTTAACGGCTGTTCCTGGCAAAGCTGTAGAAACCATATTCGCCTGCCGTTGGGCAACCTCACCAAGATTTGCCCCCTTCACGAAGGACAGTGCATCAAGGTCCCCTGGCAGTCCGATTTCCATGCCCCAGGTCTTTCTTTTATCCCCAAACCCGACGAAACCCATGGCACGGTCGCCCGAGACGCTCTTGAACGACTGCGGACCAGTGGCATGGATGCGAAAGTTGCGAACCTTTGCACGGGAAAGACCAACGAAGCGAACTCGCTGGTCATAGCCGGGCGAAGGCTCCGCTTCCCATGGCACCCAATCCAAGTAGGCGACCTCGTCAAACTCCCTACCCTTTGATCGGTGAATCGTCGAAAACACGACCGTGTCAGCAGCAGCTGGTTGAGCGTACTTCTCAAAAGGATATGCGACCTTAACTGCATTGACCACCTGGCGGACTTTTGGATCGGAACTACCACATCGACACGCAAGCCTCAGTCCTTGATGCAACAAGACTGGCGTAGTTCCTAGAGGAAGCATGTCAGCCGAGAGCGACTCCAAGAAACCAAGCGAAATTTCAAAGTTCTGCGGCTTTCCGAGAAGGATGCGTCCCAACCATGCAGGCGCCTCCCCTTGATTATCTCGACGTTGAATGCGCACACGCAACCCCGCCTTATGCGCCTCGGTAGCGGCATATAGCGCCTGACCGTTCTGAGGGCAAAGTACGGCGCGGCTTTGAGCGACATGCGGACGTAAACCCAAATCCGAAAGCGAAGGCTTGGGGACGAGACGCCTAAGCATGACATCAACGGACGACTTAGCCGCCTCGTGCTCTTGGTCGCTGAGATTAGTCCATACTTCAGTGCATAATGATTTCAGACTCTCGTCGCTGGAGCGATAGTAGTTCAGCAGCCGGATAGTCTCGGCTTGCTTGGGAAGATCCCGCGCCTGGTAGCACTCTAGCATCTCCCTGGAGGTCGTTTTGTCGGCCACATGCTGTCCGTCCGGCGAATCCATCAGGCAGAAGTCGTAGATGGCCTGAGCCTGATCGGCGAAGACCGTAAAACCAGCCGACGGCATGGCCGTCCATAAAGCGATCAGGAAGCCGGCGCGGATGCCGACGATGTCTTGCGCCTCGTCGACCAAGACGTGCTTATAACCCAGAATCCCCGCGGCGTCCGGATCGTCAGCAGCGACTTCGGTCGCCTCCCTGATTCTTTCATCAAAGTCGCCCCCCACCTCGCCGATGGCCGAAAGGACCATATGGCTGGCCAAAGAGTCCAAGGTGCGGACGTTCACAGCCGATACATGCGTATCCTCAGACATCAGATGAAGTCGACGGATGAGCTCACCCCGGGCAGCCCGAGAGAACGAAACCACGAGGATTTCTCCGGCTTCGCACTCATTATCCCGAATCAGCCTGACGATACGCTCGGTCAGGACATGTGTCTTACCCCTACCTGGCCCGGCTTCTACCAACAGATTGGCGTCGACCGGAGCGTCTACGACGGCTTGCTGCTCGGGGTCTAAGGGCATCGGCTCATTTCATATGATTCTTTAGAACGCACAAGGGGAAACAGTAGCCGAGAAAAGAAAGGACAAGACCAGACATCCTCGAGCTTGACGGCAGCTTTCTGGCGGGCAGTTTGTGCACATGCCCAAAACCTTCATCGACCTCTTCGC
>JACCDW011907975.1_pt1 | contig 12643 bp, 8 predicted proteins | sample 7449781 | NCBI WGS metagenome assembly JACCDW01 (sample SAMN15323449, study PRJNA562643) | freshwater metagenome | isolation source: river surface water | place: USA:Blue River Watershed | collected 2017-08-18
GTGCGGCCGACCAGTGCGGTGGTGATTCCGGCGCTGGTGGTGATCTTGGGTTGCTGGCGGCGCTGGCTGGGTGCGGCGTTGGGTGGCTTACCGGGCGCGCTGTTCCTCGGATTTTACCAGTTTACGTTGTACGGTCATCCGCTCGCGAGCGGCTATGGCAACATCTTCGCCGCGCTCGGAGCCGAGTGGGTCGGAGTCACCCTGCGGTTCTACGCCGAATGGCTGCCGCGGGTCGTGCCGGGACTCGTGCTGGTGCTCCCGCTGGCCGGGGTCTTCCTGCTCCGGGATGCCAAACAGCGGTGGCGAATGGTGGGTTTGGGGATGTGGGTCGCCGCGCTGGGGGGCTTCTATGCGACCTATCCCGTGACCCATGAAGTCTGGTGGTGTTTGCGCTTCGTGCTGCCCGCTTTACCGGCCTGGGTGTTGGCGGCGGTGCTGGCGTGGCAGGCGATCGCGGAGCGTTGGGGAGGGGTGCGTGCTCCCCGGTGGTGTTCCTTCGGGGCGGCCGTGTTGGCGGTTTGGGCGGGGGTGCTCGCGTGGCTGTGGTTGCCGCAGCTGCATCTTTCCGCGATCGGCCCAGCGGAGCGCGTGTACCGCGAGGCCGGACGCTGGGTCGCGGGAAACCTTCCCTCAGATGCGGTCGTCTCTAGTTTCGCGACCTCTGGCGCGCTCTACTATTACACTCCCGTGGCCACCCTCCGTTTCGATGATCTCCGGCCGGATTCTGGCCCGGACCTCGTGCGCCGCCTCCATGCGGCGCGGCGGCCGGTCTTCGCGCTGGTGTTTGAGGCAGAGCGTCCCCAAGCGGAGGAACGCCTTCGCGGCGCCCGCTGGGAGCCTGTGCGCACGTTTGGTGGACTTCGGCTTTGGCGCTTGGAACCTGATTCGTGATGTCGACCTGGGAAAAGCCGCCGAGTGTGAGCCAGCGTGGGCGATGGGTGTGGCGGGTGCTGTACCTCGCCTGCGTCGCGGCCTTTTTCGTCGCCTTCGCGCGTTTCCATCAGCCGGAACAGGGCTTTACGCGCCTGATCTCGGTGGGCGATCGGGTGGCGCCGGCGACCGTGCCGGCGTTGCGTGCCACGCCGCACTACGTGCACGAGGACTCCTTCGGGTACGACGGCACGTACTACGCGCAAATTGCGCTCCATCCCCTGCTGCAGGAACCGAGCCTCGACGTCGCGCTGGACAATCCGCACTACCGTGCGCGCCGCGTCCTGGTGCCGTGGCTAGCGTGGGTTGCAGGGGCGGGTGAGCCGTGGTGGGTGTTGCAGGCTTACGCGGTGATGAACGCCGTGTGCTGGTTCGGCTTCGCGTGGCTGCTGCTCGCCTGGTTCCCGGCGAACGGGTGGCAGAACTTTCTGCGTTGGGCGGGTTTTCTCTTTTCCGCCGGGGTCTGTCTGAGCGTCCGCCATGCGCTCCTCGATGCACCTGCGCTCCTCCTGACGGCGCTGGCGGTGCGGGCCGTCGAGTGCGGTTGGTCGCGTCGTGGGGTGGTCTGGCTGGCGCTGGCGGCTCTGACAAAGGAAACGAGCGTGCTGTCGACTGCGGTTCTCCTCGACGCCTGGCCGCAGCGCCTGCGGCAGTGGGGCAACGTGGCCTGGCGAAGCCTTTGGGTGGTGGCTCCGCTCGCGCTGTGGATGCTCTATGTCTCCCATCGTTTCGGCCCGGTCGGCGATGCCGGCGACGGCAACTTCACCTGGCCCCTCGCGGGGCTGGTGGGCAAGGGCGTGGAGCTGATGCGTGGGGCGCTTGCGAACGGCCTTCGTCCGCCGGAAGTGCTGGGTCTGGCGGCGCTGCTGGGTACCTTGGTGCAGTTCCTCTTTCTGGTCCTGTGGTGGCAACCTCGAGCCGCGTGGTGGCGTGCAGCGGTGCCCTTTGCGGTCTTGCTGATGTTCGTCTCGCAGCCCGTCTGGGAGGGTTTCCCGGGCGCTTACCCGCGGGTTCTGTTGCCGCTTGCGCTGGCCTTCAACGTGTTGGTGCCCCGCGGCGTGCGTTGGTTGCCACTTCTCCTCGCGGGTAATCTTGGGGTGCCGTTGGGGTTGAGTCAGTTGGCTCCTCCTCCGGGCGAGTTCTTTCGCGTGGAGACTGCCGCCGTCCGGGTCGTGCGCGGTGACGGTTGGTATCCTGCGGAGGCGGGTGAAGGACGGACCTGGCGCTGGACGGCCTCGACGGGGACGCTGGGCGTGGAAAACCCTGGCGAGCGCGCAGTGACCCTTCGGATCCGTGGGGAAGCGCGCGGGATGGGAGACGGGCACCTCGTGCTGCGCGTGGGGGGAGCGGAACACTGGCGTGGTGAGTTGGGGGTGAAGCGTGGTCGCTTCGTGACGTCGGTGCTGACCGTGGATGCCGGTGCTCGCGTGACCTGGGAGTTCGCGGCGACGTCGCCGCCGCGGTCGCCCGGCATGGGCGATGTGCGGGAGCTTTCCCTCGCGCTGTATGATCTGGTCATCGAGCCCGCGACCCCCGCAGGAGGCAGACCTTGAGGCAGTTTTGCGATAGAGTTGCTCGGGCTAACGGCAGCCGCTTTCTGTGTTGCAAACCCGCCTTCCCTGCAACGGGCTGCGGGCTGTTCGCCCTCTTGTTTTGACGGTGGTTTCCTCCTCGAAGATTCTTTTCGTTTTGGTTGTGAGTGTCGCCGGAGCCTTGGGCTTCGTCTCGTCCGCTCGGGCCGAGCCGCGCGCGCCCGTGGCGAACGGGATCGTGTTGCCGGAGCAGCTTTTCCCGACGCTCGAACGCGTGCTTGCGACGGCGTTGCGGCAGTCGCCCAACGCGATCCGGGCTTCGGCCGACTCGCTCATTGCGGAGCAGATGGAGGAGGTCGCGCGCGCCCGGATGCGTCCCTACGTGGGTGGCAGCGGCACCTACAGCGCGGCGCAAGAGCGGCGGCTCGATCGGTCCGGCGCATACCCGGCTGAGAAGCTCACCTATAACTTCGGTCTGACGCAGCCGCTGTATCACTGGGGAGCGTTGCGGGACGGGGTTCGGGTGGCGCAGATTTCCTCGCTGATCACGGAGAAGAACCAAGCGGAGGCGATGCGGGTTCTCGTGCTGGATCTGCGGCAGGTTTTCCTTCGGTTGGTGGTGGAGAAGGCGGGCCTCAAGCGCCTCGATACGATGGTGAAGCTCGCGGAGGAGGATCTTCGGGCGATGGAGTCGCGGATCGAGTCCGGCGCAGCCCCCAGGGCGGAGCTCTTCGGTGCCCAACTCCGAGTGGAGGAGGCGCGGCTGGAGTGGGAGCGGGGCATGGAGGCACTGCGCTACAATCAGGGTGCGCTGGAGCGGCTGGCCGGCATTTCCCCGCTGGCGATGGAGGACATTCCCGATACGATTCCACCTCTCCCGCTGCTGCCCGGCGGGCCGGGGCCCTTGCTGGAGCGGTTCGCGGCCGATCGCGATGCTGGCGGTGATTTCCGGCTCGGGGCACTCACGCTCCAACTCGAGCAGGAGCGCCTCAATTTTCGGATCGCTGACGTGAACCTCCGGCCCAAGTTCAACGTGGTGACCGGGGCGATGCAGGACGAAGTGAGTTACACGGGAAGTCCCTCGGACCGGGCGCGCATCCAGTCGTTTTACGCCGGCATCAATCTCACCTGGACCATTTTCGACGGCTACGCGACGCGCGCCCAGCGCAAGGCGTCGCTGTTACGAGCGCGGCAGATCGAGGGTGAGCGGACGACGCGCCGGGCGGAAGTGGTCGAGCGGGCGCGCAATCAGGCGAGGCTCCTCGAGATCGCTCAGCGTCAGACCGCGGTCGGCGAGGGCCGCCTGTCCCAGCTCGATGGGTTGGTGCGCTTTCAACAGGAGGAAGTGGCTCGCGGCAACCTCTCGCGCCGGGATGCGGCGTCCGTGGCGCTCTCGCGGGATGAGGTGCTGGTGCGGACCTTTGCCTATCGCGTTGAGTACCTCGGCCGACTGGCCGAGTTCCTGTCCGTCATCGGCCAAGATCCGATGCTGTCCCGACTTTCCGAACCCCGTCCATGAACCCGCGTTTTCCTTCCTCTCGCGCCGTTGGTCTCGTTGTGGTCGCCCTGTTGCTTGCGGGGGTCGGCTATGCGGTCTGGGCGCATTCGGGTCCGGAGGTGCGGACGGAGTCCGTGCGCCGCGGCAAGGCCGTGAACGCCGTCACCGGAAGCGTGACGGTGGCGGCCGAGTTCGTGGCGACGGTGCGCGCCTCGGTTCCGGGTCGGATCACGCAGACGGCCTTGGAGGTCGGATCGGCGGTGAAGGCCGGGGATTTCCTGGTGCAGTTGGACACCGTGGACTTGGAACTGGAGATCGCTTCGACTGAAGAGAGCCTGCAGACGGCGCGACGGCGTGTGGAGGTGGGCTCGGTGACGCGGATCGAGTTGGAAAATGCTCGGGTCGATCTGGGCAATCTGGAGCGGGCGGTGACCATGGGAACGGTGTCATCCGTCGACCTGGATCGTTCGCGCCGCAACGTGAAGGCGATCGAGCAGCGCCTCGCGCTGGAGACGTTGGCCAACGAAGCGGCGATCGCGCAGCTTGAGAACGCCCTCGCGGTCCGGCGTCGTCAGAGGGAGAAGATGACGGTCACCGCGCCGGCGGACGGCGTGATCTCCGAAGTGTTCGCGCGTCCGGGTGATTTGATTGGGGGCGAGTCACCGATCGCGACGCTGATTTCGACACGGCGCACGGTGGAGGCGAAGATCAGCGAGGAGAACTTCTCCGGAATCCGCATCGGCCAGCGGGCCTCGGTGCGTTTTCTCGGCTACGGTGACGAACGTTTTGGGGCGCAGGTTTCGAAGCTCCTGCCGACGGCCGATGCGGCGACTCAGCGTTACGTGGCCTTTTTGGAAGTCGACGTGCCGGCGGAGCGACTCCTGCCTGGCCTGACCGGTGAGGTCAGCGTGGTGGTTGGGGAGCGTCCGCAGGCGCTCATCTTCCCGCGGCGGGCGCTTTTCGACGGCAAGGTTTACGTGGTCCGTGACGGTCGCGTGGAATTGCGGACCGTGCGTACCGGTTTCGTCAGCCTGAACGAAGTCGAGTCGCTTGACGGCTTGGCGGAAGGGGAGCGGGTCTTGGTGGAAAATCTGGATCAGGTGCGTGCCGGTGACCGGGTGCGCCAAGCGACGGGCTCGCCCTGAGGACGCTGCTGCCGTCTGCCCCCTTTCGCGCTGTGTCGACCAACCTGCGGATCGCCCTTCGGTTTCTCACCGCCCGCCGCCGGGCCATGGTGATGAGTCTGGCGTGCATCACACTGGGCGTGGGCTTATTCGTGGTGACTCAGGCGACGACGACCGGCTTTGAACGATTCTTCATCAAGACGATCGTGGGGACCAACGGCGCGATCCGCATTGAAGACCGGATTCAGGAGACCCTGCGGACGATGGAGGCGGAGCGCGGCAACGACGCCTCTGGCTTCGTCGTGGAGGTCAAGGAAGGACGAAAGTACATCCAAGGAATCCAGGATCCCGCTCTCTTGATCGAAGCGGTGCGACGGTTTGCGAACGTCGCGGGCACCTCCGAAGTGCTGTATGGTGCAGCGGAGATCCGTTCGAGCTTCAAGAACGAGGCGGCGCGGGTGTACGGCATCCAGTTGGAGGACCACCTGCAGGTGTCCGATCTGGCCCGTCAGATTGTGCGTGGACACCTCGCGGACTTTCGTCAGACCCCGGCGGGCACCTTGGTCGGAATCAAGCTCGCGGAGCGCCTGCAACTGGAGGTGGGTGATTCGTTTCAGCTGCAGGCGGGCGGGGAAGTGCGCCGGTATCGCGTTTCAGCGATCTTCGAGACGGGGATCGGCGAGATCGACAAGGATCGCGTCTTCCTGCACCTCGGTGAGGCGCGCTCGCTCCTGCGCCGGCCGACCGGGGCGTCCTTTATTCAGGTCAACGTGCTCGACCGGGATCGGGCGACGCAGGACGCGGCGCATATGGAGGCGGTGCTGGGCCACAGCGCCTCCTCGTGGCAGGAGCGGGAGCGGACCTGGCTCGACGTTTTTCGCGCCTTGCGCCTTTCGACGAGCATCACGGTCTCGGTCTTCACGCTCATCGCGGGCATCGCCATGTACAATACGCTCGCGCTGGTCGTGATGGAGAAGACCAAGGACATCGCGATCCTGCGGTCGATGGGGTATACGCGGCGGGACGTGACGCGGATCTTCCTCTGGCAGGCGGCCATGGTTCTCGCAGTGGGGGCGCTCTTGGGTTGTGGCCTTGGAGCGGCCGTGACCTACGGTGTATCGCTCATGAAGATCCGAATTCGCGGTATCTTCACCGCCGACCACTTCATTGTGGCGTGGTCGGCGTGGCATTACCTGTCCGCAGTGGTGATCTCGGTGGTGATGGTGATGGCGGCGAGCTTGATTCCCGCGCGGCGGGCAGCGCGCCTGGAGCCGGGCGACGTGATCCGGGGAACGGCGCAATGAAGACGCCCTCCGCCATGCCTTCGAGTCTCGCGCCCTCTGCGGATGACGCGGTGCTGCGGTGTGAAGGCCTGCACCGGTCGCTGGGGCAGGGGGAGGGGCAGGTCCACGTGCTGCGCGGGGTATCGTTCGCGGCGCGGCGTGGGGAAGTCTATGCCATGGTCGGGCCCTCCGGGTGTGGCAAGTCGACCCTCCTGTACCTCCTTGGCCTTCTGGACGTTCCGGATCGCGGCGAGATCTGGATCGATGGCCAGTTGATGCCCCGTGATGACGATGCCGCCCGCACCGCCGCGCGCGGACGCCATCTTGGATTCGTTTTTCAGTTCCACTTTCTCCTCCTCGAGTTCTCGGCGCTGGAGAACGTAATGTTGCCCATGCGCAAGTTGGGGCGGTGGAGCCTGCCGGAGATGCAGGAACGGGCCCATGCCCTTCTAACCTCAGTCGGCTTGGGAGCCAAAACGCATCGCCTTGGCAATCAGCTTTCCGGCGGCGAGCAGCAGCGCGTGGCCATCGCACGGGCCCTGGCGAATCAGCCATCGATTCTGCTCGCGGATGAACCGACGGGGAATTTGGACGTGCGTAACTCTGCGATGGTGTTCGACTTACTGACCGGTTTGGCGCGGCAAAACGGCCAGGCGATCGTGGTCGTGACGCACAATCCGGAGCTGGCCGCGCGTTGCGATCACACGCTGCCGATGCGGGACGGACAGTTTGTGACCTGAAGAGCGGGCAGAAGCGGTCTTCTCGAGTGCAATTAGCGGGCCGCATTCGCTCTGCGTTCGGTCTAATGCCTCGGTGTATTTGCCCCTCCCGGGGAATTTTTGGTTTACTTTCGAAACCGCGCTCCGTTCGATTCGCCGCTGATTTTCAGCACTTGCGACGACCGTGAGCACACTCTCCACGAGAAAAACTTTCTTTGCCAAACTCATCGGCCTGATGGCGGTTTCCGTAGGCGGATCCCGTCTGGTGGCCCGTGAGTCCTCGGCAACGGCATCCGCTCCGGCGGGCAAACCCGCGCTGTCCGTGCGTCCCGAACAGCGGGCGGTATCCCGCCGCCACGGCCAAGCCTAAGCGGGCCTAAAGCCTTTACCCTCAGTAATTTCCGGCTATGTCGAAGCTCTTTCCCAAGTCGGCCAATCGACTGCCGCTCCAGATCATCATTTACGTGTTTGTTCTGGGCGGAATTGTCACGGCTGCAACGAATTACTACGCAACGCCCAAGTATACGCGGGTGGGTTACGCTCCGGTCCAGCCGGTGCCGTTCAGCCACACGCTGCACGCTGGTGAACTGGGGCTGGATTGCCGCTACTGCCACAGCAACGTGGAGAAGTCGGGTCATGCTAACATCCCGTCCTCCCAGACGTGCATGAACTGTCACAGCATCATCAAGGCGAATAGCCCGCTGCTGGAGCCGGTGCGCACGAGCTATGAGTCGGGCAACCCGGTGCCTTGGGTGAACGTCCACGTTCTGCCCGAGTATGCCTATTTCAACCACTCCGTGCACATCGCTCGAGGCGTGTCGTGCGTGGAGTGCCATGGTCGGATTGACCAGATGGACGTGGTGACGCACTCGAAGCCCCTTTCGATGGGCTTCTGCTTGGATTGTCACCGTGAACCCGAGAAGTTCATCCGCTCGCCCGAGCTGGTGACCAAGCTCGACTGGCAGCACCCGGGTGGGGTCGAAGGCCAGCTCGAACAGGGTAAGAAGTTCGTCCACGACTGGAACGTTAAACCTCCGCAAAGCTGCTCTGGCTGCCATCGATGAAACGCAAATTTCAGCATCCCGAACCTTCGGAAGGTGAAGCGCGCGGCCGCCGTTACTGGCGTAGCCTCGACGAACTGGCGGCGACGCCTGGCTTCCGCGACCAAGTCGCTCGTGAATTTCCGGAGGGAGCCTCCGAGATCGATGGCGTCGACCGGCGTCACTTCTTCCGCATCATGGCGGCGTCCTTTGCGCTCGGTGGCGTGGGCCTCGCGGCCGGCTGCCGTCGTCCGGAGGAGAAGATTCTCGCGTATGGCAAGTCGGTCGAGGGGGTGATCCCCGGCCTTCCGCTGTTCTTTGCGACGTCGATGCCGATCCGCGGTGGGGCGATCCCGCTGCTGGCCGAGACGCGCTCGGGCCGCCCGACGAAGCTCGAGGGTAACCCGTCCTATGCTCCTTACGGTGGTGCGACCAATCTGGTCGCTCAGGCCGCGTTGCTGGACCTTTACGATCCCGATCGGGCCACGTCGCACACGATCAAGGGCGCAGTCGCCGCCGCGCCCGCCGTGCAGGATCTGCTCGCAGGGATCGGCAAGGCTGCCGCTGCCGCAGGGGGAGCCGGTCTGGCCTTCCTCGCCGACCAGTCGAGCTCGCCCACCCGGGCGGCGCTGGTCCAACGCCTCCGCGCTAAGTTCCCGAAGGCGATGTGGGCGGAGTACGAGCCGGTTCGCGACGATGCCCCGCTCGAGGCCGGGCAGGCCGCCTTCGGCTCCCGCGTCAAGCCGGTCTACCACTTCGCCAAGGCGAAGCGGATCGTGGCGATCGACGCCGATTTCCTGAGCCGTGATGCGCATGCGCTCGCGTATGCTCGCGACTTCGCCAAGGGCCGCCGGGTGACTCGCCCGACCGACCCGATGAACCGCCTCTACTCCGTCGAGAGCACGTTCTCGCTGACGGGTTCCATGGCCGACCATCGTCTCCGCCTCGCGAGCAGCCACATGCTCGCGTTTACCGCCGCGTTGTCGGCGGAGGTCACGGGCGATGCGTCCTTCGCCTCGCTGGCGGGTGGTCTGGAGTTCAAGGACAAGGCGCAATGGCTCTCGGCTGCGGCCGCCGATCTCAAGGCCCACCGCGGCGCTTCGCTGGTGGTCGCTGGCAATCATCTTCCGGCCTCGGTCCACGCGCTCGTCTACGCCCTCAATGTTGCCCTCGGTAACGTCGGAGCGACGGTCGATTTCGTCTCCTTGCCGGATCACTCCGCGGCCTCCATCGGCGATGTCGTCGCTGCGGCAAAGTCCGGTGCGGTCAAGACCTTGGTGATCCTCGGCGGTAATCCCGCCTACAATGCCCCGGCGGACCTCGATTTCGCCGGTGCGATCAAGGGGGTCGCCGACGTCGTGCGCCTCGGCTACTATCCGGATGAGACATCCGCCCTTGCCTCGGCGAATCTCGCCGCCGCTCACTTCCTTGAGTCGTGGGGCGATGCCCGCACGGCCGATGGCACGGTGGTCCCTGTCCAGCCGCAGATTCTGCCGCTGTTCGGCGGTCTGACGGAGCTTGAAGTCTTGGCTCGAATCGCGGGCGAAGAGGTGACGGATCCGTATGCCTTGGTTTCCCAGACGATCGCCCGCATCTCGGGTGGTGGCGCGGAAGCTTTCCGCCGGTTCCTGCACGATGGCCTGCTCGCTGGCTCGGCGTATCCGGTGGCTCGCGTCACGCTGAACAACGCCGGCGTTCGCGCGGCCATCAATAGCGCCGCCGCTCCGGTGGCGCTCTCGAAGGACAATCTTGAGGTCCGCTTCGTGGCCGATTCCAAGGTCGACGATGGTCGCTTCGCCAATAACGGCTGGCTGCAGGAGTGTCCTGAGCCGATGACCAAGCTCGCGTGGGACAACGCGATCCTTGTCAGTCCGCGCTTGGGCAAAGAACTCGGCATCACACCGGCGGGATCCTTGCTTCAGGTGGCGCGCAAAGAGACGGCGACCTTTGATCAGGGACGCGAGATGGCGTTCATCGGCGAGGTGACGTTGGGCGGACGCACGGTACGCGGCCCGCTGCACATTCAGCCAGGCCTGTCCAATTACACCATCGTTCTCCCGCTGGGTTATGGTCGCCGCGCATCCGGGCGGATTGGCCAAGGCACGGGGCACGACTTCTTCCCGCTGCGCACGTCGGCCGGCGCCGACATCGCCGTCGGCGCACGTATCTCTGTCACGTCGGAGCGCTACGCGCTGGCTAACACCCAGGAGCATTGGTCGATGGAAGGCCGCGACATCGTGCGCGAGGCCAACCTGACCGAGGCGGTCTCCAATCCGGGTTGGGTGGATTCCTTCGGCACTGAGTCGCATTCGCCGGCGATCCTCGGTCGCGATGCCGGCAAGGACCCAGCCTTCGTGGCCAAGACCACGCCGCGTGGTAATTCCCTCTACGAGACGCCGGATCTGACCGGTGTGAATCAGTGGGGTATGTCGATCGACCTGAACACCTGCATGGGCTGCAACGCCTGCGTGGTCGCGTGTCAGGCGGAAAACAACATTCCCATCGTCGGCAAGGACCAGGTGCTTCGCGGGCGCGAGATGCACTGGATTCGCCTCGATCGTTACTATTCCGACGGCAACGCCGACGCGGCAGCCTTTGGCGGGGAAGGAAACAAAGAGATCCCGGAGGATCCGCAGGTTTCGCTCCAGCCCATGGCGTGTCAGCACTGCGAACTCGCTCCGTGCGAGACCGTGTGCCCCGTCAATGCGACGGTCCACGACGACGATGGGTTGAACACGATGGCGTACAACCGCTGCATCGGCACCCGCTATTGTGCGAACAACTGTCCGTACAAGGTTCGGCGTTTCAACTTCTTCGATTGGAACAAGCGTCAGATCGATAGCCTCTATCTCGGACCGCTGGCTCCGGCGGGGATGCCCGAGTTGGTGCAGATGGTGAAGAATCCGGAAGTCACCGTGCGCATGCGTGGCGTGATGGAGAAGTGCACCTACTGCGTGCAGCGCATCCAGCAGGCCAAGATCGCGCAGAAGGTGAAGGCCGGAGCTTCGAATCAGGTTCAGGTCCCTGATGGCGCGGTGAAGACCGCGTGCCAGCAGGTGTGCCCGGTTGAGGCGATCGTCTTCGGCGACGTTTCCGACCCGAAGAGTGCCGTGTCGCAGGCCAAGGCGCGGGAGCAGGACTATGCGGTCCTCGGCTACCTCAACGTCCGCCCGCGCACGACCTATCTCGGCAAGCTGCGCAACCCGAATCCGGAGATGCCCGGCGGCACGGAGAAGCCGTTCAGCCGGAAGGAATATGACACCAAGAATCACCCCGCAACCGGCAACCATGGCCATAGCCATGGGCACAGCCACTCGTCCGTGGGTGAAGTCTCCAAGCTGACGGGAGGTTTGAGCTAATGTCTCACGCTGCTGAATCTGCTCACGACGCGCCGGCGATCCTCAGGGAGGTCAATCCGCCCGCGCTGCCGCGTGCCACGCTCGTTGAAAACAACCGAAGCTTCGGTTGGATCACCGACAAGATCTGCGGGATCATCGAAGGCAAGACCCCCACGTGGTGGTGGGTGTGCTTCGTGGTCGCGTGCTTCATTGCCTCGTTCACCGTGGCTGGCATCACCTACCTGGTGGCGACCGGCGTCGGGGTGTGGGGTCATGCCAACCCGGTCAACTGGGCTTGGGATATCGTCAACTTCGTGTTTTGGATCGGTATCGGCCATGCCGGCACCCTGATTTCGGCGATCCTGTGTCTGCTCCGGCAGAAGTGGCGTACGTCGATCAATCGTGCAGCGGAGGCGATGACGATCTTCGCGGTGGTTTGCGCCGCGATCTTCCCGGTCTTCCACGTCGGTCGCGTATGGTTCGCGTGGTACCTTTTCCCGATCCCGAACTCGAATTACATCTGGCAGAACTTCCGTTCGCCGCTGGAGTGGGACGTGTTCGCGGTTTCGACCTACGGCACGGTGTCGGTGTTGTTCTGGTACGTCGGACTCCTTCCTGACCTCGCGATCCTGCGGGACCGCTTTACTGCGGCCGGCAACCGCATGCGCGGTTGGCTGTACGGTTTCTTCGCGATGGGCTGGCGTGGTTCCAACCGTCATTGGAGCAACTACGAGATGGCGTATTTGATCCTCGCCGGCATCTCGACGCCCCTCGTGCTTTCGGTGCACACGATCGTGTCCTTCGACTTCGCGGTGTCCCTGATCCCGGGATGGCATACGACGATTTTCCCGCCGTACTTCGTGGCGGGCGCGATCTTCTCGGGCTTCGGCATGGTGCTCACGCTGATGCTTCCGCTCCGCGCGATCTACCGCCTCGAGGACCTGATCACGCAGTACCACATCGACTGCATGTGTAAGATCACGTTGGCGACCGGTACGATTGTCGGTTACGCCTACGGCATGGAGTTCTTCATCGCGTGGTACGGTGCGAACCCCTACGAGGGTTTTGCCTTCATCAACCGCGCGTTCGGCCACTACGCCTGGGCGTACTGGATCATGATCTCCTGCAACGTGATCACGCCGCAGTTCTTCTGGTTCAAGAAGGTGCGCGAGAACACCA
>JACCDW011114165.1_pt1 | contig 12640 bp, 13 predicted proteins | sample 7449781 | NCBI WGS metagenome assembly JACCDW01 (sample SAMN15323449, study PRJNA562643) | freshwater metagenome | isolation source: river surface water | place: USA:Blue River Watershed | collected 2017-08-18
GATGGCAGGATAAGCCATTCCCGGACGCATGGCAGAAGCGCCCTGCAAAATGCTGGTGCCATAAAAAACAATGGGACGGGCTGATGTTATCACCGGTGCAGTGGGTGATTGCAGGATGGCATTTTCATCAATACCGATCTCCACTGAATCGGTATTGTCATAACAAGGGAGATACAAAACATATTGGCGCATGGTACCATCAAGGCCTTTGATGATGGATGATTCATGGCGCGTGCCGTTGGATGGACGGCCAATGCCGGCATAGTACCATTTGTTGCCATCCAACCCATACAAATCAACGCCCTTCACCAGTGTACCAGCAACATGCTGAAAACTCACCTCGCCTCCAGTCTTCCATTTGGCGGCCACCTGGGTTGAATTGGTCTCAAAATAAATGGCGATCCCAGCACTGTTCCTGCTGAGGCTCCAGACGGGTTTGCGCAAGTGCATCTCAAGGCTGTCAGGAAAGCGTTTGTACGTGGTTTGATTCGGGAAAGCCCTGCCCAAAATCTTCAGCGCAGCAGCGGAATGGTAGGCAAGCTTGGGCTGCGAAAAGGCAGCAGCATGGGCAACAAGGAGCAAAACAAAGATCATCCTTTTCATACAATGCAATTGGGTTGATTCAACCTCAAGATAGCATTTCGATGACCTTTTGAGATGAGATTTCACAGTTTTCCTTCCACTTGCTGAAATCACCATCATCTGAAACCCATTTGTAGGAAGAAAGACGAACCCCATGGCGCTTACAGGTCTTGGCAATGGCATAGAGCTCCATGTCAAATACAGAGCAGGTATTGATCATCTCCAGATAGGCAGGAGCATACTTGCTGTGCTGGGCATGATCAAAAAAATAGTCTGTCGTGAAACAGGAATAAGGCGAAGACTCATCCAGGGTGATATAATGGCTCTGGTCCTCAAACGGGGTATGACCATAAGGGCTGATGGGGGTTCCATCAATGTCCTGGTATACTTTCCCGACCTTGATGATCTCACCAAGCCCATGCTGTTTTGAACCGCATGAACCAATGTTGATGATTTCAGAAGCCCCTTGTTGAATCAATGTATACGCACCGATTGCTGCATTGATCTTGCCCACGCCAGAATAGAGCACCATTGCACCATTGATGGTAGCTACATGGTTTACTTCTTCACCCAATGCGATGATAAAGGCCTTTTTCATTTGTCGGTTCTTTTGGTGCCTGCATACAATTCATACTCCAGCAACCTGCAATCAATGGTGGCATTGAAGAACTCAATACGCCTACTCGTTTTCAGGCGAATGGACTTTGCCAAATCAAGGTTGCCGGTAAACACGTAGCCCGTTTTACCCTTGCATCGTTGCTTCAGAAAATCACCGATCCTGGCATAGGTGGCATTCAGCTCTACCTCATCACCCAATCGCTCTCCATATTCTGGATTGAACATCACAACACCCTCCCCTTCCGGAATACTGGTGTCTTCAAAATCACAGACCTCAAAATCAATCAAGTGGTCAACCCCTGCTGCAGCTGCATTGATCCTGGCGATATCAATGGCCCTTTCACTCATGTCTGAAGCGATGATCTTGATGCCTGGTGACTCAACAACTTGCTCATCCAGCTTGATCCTTTCACTGGTATACATTTCAGTCTCATAGCCCAGAATATGCATAAAGGCATAATTGTTGCGCAGCAGTCCAGGAGCTCGTTTGGTGGCCATCAGGGCAGCCTCAATGGCCAATGTGCCTGAACCGCACATGGGATTGATGAAAGGTGAGTCATGATCCCATTTGGTTGAAAAAATGGTAGCGGAGGCAAGGGCCTCCAACATAGGGGCTTGGCCGGGTAACTTTCTGTAACCATGCTTGGCGAGTGTCTCGCCCGAGGTATCGATGAATATTTCTGCCTGGTCGTTTTTCCAGTAGAGGTAAATGACCGCACCCAACAATTCAGATCCGGTAGTTGGGCGACGCCTGATGGTATCGCGCATGCGGTCAACAATGGCATCCTTTACCCGTAGATTGGCAAAAAGATTGGTGGAAATGCTGGGATGAAAAACATTGCTGGTGACTGAGAAATAGCCATTGGGAGGAATCAGTTTTTCCCAATGCAGGGTCACCAGGTTTTGGTGAAGTTCGTCAGGATCTTCGCAAAGAAAGGATTTGAGCGAATACATGACCTGGCTGGCACAGCGCAGGTGTAGGTTCAACCGAATACAATCCTGCATGGTGCCCATGAGCTCAACACCTGTTTGAAAAACACGTTCGGGTGTGAAACCCAGCGCAACGACTTCTTTTTCCAGGGAAGGGGCCAGCCATTTGTGGCAGGTAATGATGATTTTTCGTCTATAAGTAAATACGTGCATGGCGACAAACTTAAGCCAATCCTGAAAATTGACTTGATTTATTTGTCTGGGGCAAGGGAGTTAAGAATAAATCCAGTTGAACTTGTATTCTAACGGGGCTTTGATGGAAACGCGCTCTGCAATTTTTTTGAACCGATCAGGCAAGGTCATCAGGTAATCTCTTCCTTTTTCTGCAACATCGGTGAGTTTGCAAATATTGCCAATATTCCATTCCTTGATCAGGGAATCCAGGATATTGGCATAGTCCAGGCTGGTATAAACACCTAGTCGTTGGGCAGCATCACTGAAATGTGACCAGCTCTCCCCGATTTTCTCCCCCTGTTGCCGCATGAAATGTGCGGGCATCACAATTTTCTTTCTCATCATGTCTTCAAAAGCCAGCATCATCTCGCTGGGGTCCAATTCAAATATTTTGGCCACAAAGCTTTTGTATGCCTTGGCGTGTCTCATTTCATCGGCGGCAATCACACCACAAATTTTGGAGAGCTGCACATTGTCGTGCTGTTTGGCAATGGTAGCTGTTCTCCTGTGAGAAATGTTGGTGGCCAGTTCCTGAAAAGAGGTATACACAAAATTGCGGTAAGGGTCGCGAGCTGTGCCAATCTCCATCCCATCAGCAATCAGGTGCTGCGTGGTAATTTCCATTTGTTGCATGTTCACCCTCCCTGAGAGGTAAATGTATTTGTTCAGGAGATCGCCATGGCGGTTCTCTTCTGCCGTCCATCGTCTGATCCATTTGCTCCACCCCTGTGGCTCGGCTTTGCTAATGCCTTCAATGTCAATCAACCAACTTTCATAGGTTGGCAAAGCTTCTTCGGTAATGATGTCACCCACCAGCACAGCCATGTAATCATAAGGCAATTCCTTGCACTGCTCCTGGATTTCCTTGATTTCTTTCACAAAATCAGGATGATTGCTTTCGGGTAAAAAATCAGCGGGTTGCCAGTTGGTATCGATATCCTTGAGGTATTCATCGATTTCCTTGTCGATTTGCTGCGCTAAAAACTGCATTACTTCAATCCTGCTAGACTTCATGGTGTTAAAGGTTAGGGATTGCAGGCAATTTTTAGGGAATTACGGAAATCCGGTCAACGATAAGCTGTGGTGAAAATATCTTTTTATTTTGATATTCAGCGGATACCCTACTTGCATAGTGCAGCAATTGTTGAGATTGATCAAAATCCCTGTCCCAACTTAAGACATATATTTCAGTTTTAAGAGAGGATCATTTTTCAAACTTATACGTATAGCCAACAACCGGAATAAAAGGCGCGCCTCCCGTGCCTTTTGCGCCAATGCTCCAAATCCCAAAATCGAAGGATGATTTTTTGTTGTTGTACAAACGAAAGCAGGGCCCGCCAAAAAATACACCAACCTCAGGCAAGTACCAGAGTTCTCCCATGAGGCTCAGGTTTTTAGAAAGCCGCTGGTTGCCTGAAAGGCTCATCACTGCTGAATTTCCGCCCCCATTATCCTTTTCGTTGATCCATGCATATCCTCCTGCAAAAGTGAGGTTGGATTCTTTGGTGCCATGGGTAAAAGCACCAAATCCGATCCCAAGGTTGGTTTGTGTGCCCCATCCCACCAATCCGGCCAATCCACCAAAGGCCAGGGTATTTTTCTCGTCAAGCTTGATGGAATACTTTGCTGTGAGCGCCAAGGGTGTGCCCACAATGGTGGTGGTGGCGCCAACAGAAAAGTTCTCTGTTACGCCAAACTGTACCTGGTAGGCAAGGGCATAAAGGGTCTGGATATAGACCTCGCCCTTGTCCATTGGGATGGCAGAAGGGGTATAAAAATAACGGGAAGGATGCGGGTTGGAAAACACAGGCTTACCTTTGACAAGCGTGGAGGCAGAAAGTTTTTTGATTGATTTGACAGTGTAAGTGGGGATGATGAGCATCTTTCCATTTTGCAAACGGATCGACACTTCTCTTGCATCTTCTGAAACAATGGTTCCAACAAATTCTTCACCAGAGTTTGTTGACAAAACAACAATTGCTGAATCAGGCCTAGACTTTTGTTCTTTATCTTGTGCAACGGTGATGGAAAGGATTGAAAATGACAAAAGCAGGCAGATGATCATTCTTGTCATGGCAGACCAATTTGATTTGACTGTAAACATAAATTGAAAAAATGAATATGTCTTTACAAAATGTACGAACGGTAGTTTTCGGCATGATATTCTTCATGTCAATTTCAGCCCATGCACAACAACATGATGCAACAATCGGGAAAATCCTTGCCAGCATCCAACAAGAACAGGCGAAGAAAATCATTGCCAATCCCAATCAATACCGCTGTCAAATCATATACACCCAAATTGACCGGAATGCAAAAGGATCTCCAACCTTTACACACCATCGGTTCAATGTTGACAGCAACCTGTATTTCAACCCAGCTTCCATGGTCAAGATGCCATTGGCATTTCTTTCACTGGAAAAGTTGAATGAAATGAAAATGGCGGGGGTTGATAAATTCACCCCCATGGCCTTTGACAGCAGCCATGAAAAACAGTTGGCACTGACAACTGATTCATCTGCAAAGAACTTCAAACCCTCTATCGCGCAGTTCATCAGAAGGGCCATGCTGATCAGTGAAAATGATCCTTACAACAGGATGTACCAGTTTGTAGGACAGGAAAACTCCAACCGAAAACTCATCCAAAAAGGCTATTCTTCTTCGAGGATCACCAGACAATTCATGGGATATACTGAAGACCAGAACAGGCATACCAATGGCATTCGGTTTTTTGATGATGCAGGGAAATTAATCTATCACCAACAACCGGCCTATAACAAAGACAGCTTTCATTTTCCTTCGCCTATCCTGATTGGCGACAAACACATCAACAGGAATGAGGAGCTGGTCAACGGCCCTTTTGATTTCACGCGACACAACAATATTTCACTGGATGACATGCGGCAAATGTTGCAGGCCGTTCTTTATCCTTCTTCGGTCCCAAAGCACCAACGCTTCAATATTACTGAATCAGACCAGCTGTTCCTCCTGCAATACATGTCTCAATATCCGTCTGAAACACCTTATCCCAACTATGATTCGACCATTTTCTACAACAGCTATGTCAAATTCTTTTTCCAGGATTCAACACACCAGATTCCAGCACACATAAGGGTTTTCAACAAGGTGGGATGGGCCTATGGATTTTTGACCGATGTGTCTTATGTCATCGATACCAAAAACAATATTGACTACATGCTGTCTGCCACTGTTTATGTGAACAGTGATGGAGTCATCAACGACTCAAAATACGATGAAGAGAGCATGGGCTTCCCCTTTTTTAGGGCGCTGGGAAAAGCCGTTTATGAACACGAATTGAAAAGACCCCGTAAACACCAACCCACACTGAAGATGAACGGCGTAGTATATGAGAAACGCGACCCAATGGACAAAAGACCAACCATCAAGATGGCTGACAATTAGCTTTCTTTAAACATCTTTTTCATCAAAAGAAAGCACAATCCGGTCAACTGATGCCACCACTTTTCTATAGGTGATTCCGGCCTTTTCGAGCATCAGTTTAGAGGCCCTGGCTGAATCTGATTGTTCATACTTATCAGACAGGTAAACCACAGTAGAAATGCCCGATTGGATGATGGCCTTGGTGCATTCGTTGCATGGAAACAATGCCGTATAAATGGTACAGCCCTTGAGGTCCATACCAATATTGTTGAGGATGGCATTGAGTTCCGCGTGGCAAACAAAAGGATACTTGGTGTCCAGGAATTCTCCTTCCTTGCTCCAGGAAAATTCATCATCACTGCAGCCAATGGGAAGCCCATTGTAACCAGCACCTACGATCTTGTTTTTGTCGTTTACAATGCAGGCCCCTACCTGCGTATTGGGATCCTTGCTCCGCTTCGCTGAAAGCAGGGCTACGCCCATAAAGTATTCATCCCAGGATATGTAATTTGACCGTTTTTTCAATTGCTCAATATGTTATTGTTAAGAAGCCTTGATATTTTTCAATAATTATAAAATAAAGCATAAGTTCACACATCAAAAATAATTTTTATGGGAAAGTTCCGCTTGTCCATTTCATTGATCGCCTGCATCTTGTTTTCTTCTGTTGGATTCACACAAGATTCAAGTCTCAACCTTCCTTCTTTTGCTGCCAGTTTCAAGATGGCAGAAAACCAATACATCAAGAAACTGGTTGTTGCGGTGAAGGACAATAAGCTGGTGGCTACTTCAGATGCAAGCCCAAATGAATTCGTGGAATTGAAACCATCTTCAACCAAAGACCTTTTTACAACCAAGATCCAAAGCTATGATGCTGAATTTTTGTTCAGCCGTGCCGAAGGTGTCGTCAAAGCGGTAAAAATATCCATCGCAGGTGGGCAGGTTGTGCTGACTGGAGACAAGGAAGTTTCTGAATATGCCTCAACTTTCAAGATGGCAGAAAACCAGTACTGCAAAAAGATTTTCATCACCGAAAAAGATGGAAAATTATTTGCACAATCTGATGCCAGCCAAGGAGAAGCCTGGGAGTTAAAACCCAAGTCAACAGACACTTACACTGCTACCATCCAGAACTATCCTGCCGAACTGGTGTTCACCAGGGATGGCGGAAAAATCAAATCCATCAAGCTCTCTGTTGCTGATGGACAGGTTGTTTTAACTGGAGAGAAGGAGTAGTTGCTCCAGCTTATTTACTTTTACCGGTGATAAGAAGTGATTATTTCAGGTTGATGTAGCGTATGCTAGCCAATTTTTACTGAAGTCATTGTCAAAGACCCGCCAACAGGTTTGTCATTGAAAAATTGGATGGGCTCGTTTTTCCCTTGTAAACCAAGCGTATACAACAGTGGCAGATAATGCTCTGGTGTTGGAACCGCCAAAAGGGCTTCCCTGCCCAACTGCTCGTAATGGATTAATGCATTGTGATCACTGCTCATGATCAAATTCTTGAAGGTTTGGTTCATCTGCAAGGCCCAGTCATAGCCATAGGCAGGACCGTCCAGTTTGTCCCAGGCAACCATGCGGAGGTTATGAACCATGTTGCCGCTGCCGATGATCAACACGCCTTTTTTGCGCAGTTGATACAACTCTTTGCCCAGCTCATAATGAAAGGCTGGCCCCTTGGTATAATCAATGCTCAATTGCAAGGTCGGGATGTTGGCAAGCGGATACATGTGCCTGATGATGGTCCATGTGCCATGGTCCAAACCCCAGTCATGGTCCAGTTCCACCTGGGTGGTATGAATCATGGCAGCAGTTTCCCTTGCCAAAGCAGGATTGCCAGGGGCAGGATATTGTACCTGGTGCAAAGCCTCTGGAAATCCGCCAAAATCATGGATGGTTCTTGGGAAGTCCATCGCAGTGATGCTTGTTCCTTTGGAGAACCAATGGGCAGAAACAACCAGCACCGCCTGGGGTGTTGGGATTTCTGATGCAAGTGCCGCCCATCTTGTACTGAATGCATTGTCTTCAATCCCATTCATGGGTGATCCATGCCCTACAAACAAGACAGGCATCAGGTGGTCTTGCAGGGGCAATGCATCTGTAAAACTTTTAAAGGCCGACAAAGTATTGATGTCCGACATGAATAGTTGTTGAAGCAAAATTAAATATTCTTAAATTTGCATTCAACAAATTAAATTGATCAACATGTCTGACAAAACTAAAAATATCATCAGCTGGGTCCTTGCAGGACTGGTAGCCTTCATCTTTCTGGGCAGTGCCATTTCAAAATTTACAGCAGATGAAGAAGCATTGAAAATGGCCTCAACTTTCGGACTTGATGCAAAAGCCAATTTCAATTTGGGTGTGATAGAGATCGTATGCGTTATTTTATTTTTCATTCCAAGAACCGGCATTCTGGGCACACTGCTTTTGGCTGCCTACATGGGAGGAGCTATCGCAACGCACTTAGAGCATGGAGTACCCGTTATCGCGCCTTGTATCATTCAGGCATTCCTATGGATCGCAGCATTTGTTCGATTCCCTGAATTGTCAAAAAGGATTTTGGGGAAGAGCTAACAAGGAAACTGTAAGCAATTACCGTAAGGCCACTGAAAAGAGCAAGAATTTCTAAACCAGGAAATTCCAACAATGAAATATTGTCTAATTTTTTGTGTTGTATTACTTGGTCTATTAAATTCAATATTTGCACAGAACAGTGATATAATCGCTACGCGAGATAAATTTTCAAAAATTGAATTCTTGTACGACACTGTTTCCGGTATTGGATATGAAAAAGGTTGTACCCGCCGAGATCCAAGTGATATCATAAAGGTCGGAGACACTTGCTATGTGTACTATACTAAAATCTATGGACGTGCCGCCGGATATTGGGGTACCATCTGGTATGCCACATCAAATGATGATGGCTATAACTGGAAAGAACAGGGTGAAATATTGGGTTTAGGCAAAAAGGATATGTTTGACTGTCAGGCAACTTTTACACCCAATATCTTTTTTTCCAAGGGTAAGTACTATTTGTATTATACAGGTGTAAAACCAACTCCCGGCAATACAAAAGGTGAATTTGAAAACAATTCCACTACAGATATAACTGCCATTTGTGTTGCCATATCGGATGCTCCCAACGGTCCTTTTAAAAGGGTTTCTGAAGAGCCCATTTTAAAAGTAAGCGATGAACCTGAAAAATTTGACAGTTACCGGGTGGATGATGCAGCGCTGTTGCATAGAAATGGTTTATTCTGGCTTTATCATAAAGGCAGAAGCAGGGTGAATGGAGCAGTCGGTCCTGCTCACACGCAAATGGGTGTTGCTTTTTCAAGCACTCCACAGGGCCCGTTTATTAAACATGGCAAACCCATTTTGCCCCTAAGCCATGAAGTGATGATTTGGCAAGAAGGTTCAGGCATTGGTGCACTTTCATCACTAAGCAGCACTTTGGAATATGCTCCCGATGGCATTGATTTTACCAGCAATAAATTATCCATTAAAGTAAAGGATTTCCCTAAGGCCCCCGGTGCTTATAGAACGGATTTAACTTTCAGCTCCACAATGGGAAATGGACTTACCTGGGGGATTTCAATGGTGATGAACAACAACGAATGTTATTTGATCAGGTACAAGATAATTTCCAGGTAAAAAGATGAATTGCACCAAATCATGGATGGGGAATCTCTTGTTTAACAAAAGAGAGTGAATTGTATGCAAATAAAAAAGCAGCTATGAGATTACTCTTCATAACTGCTTGATTTTCAAGTGGGCCCACCTGGACTTGAACCAGGGACCCTCTGATTATGAGTCAGATGCTCTAACCGGCTGAGCTATAGGCCCCAAGAACATCGCTGTTCTTTTAGGACTGCAAATTTAGGTAATTATTTCAATTCTTCCGACTTCAACCGCTCAACTGTCATTGCTGCCAGATGATGAGCTTTGCATCAACTGATTGAACGCCATACTGGAATTCTCAAACTAATGGTGCAAGTCGCCAATATTCCCCAAACTAAACTACCTTTGCCCCCTGAATCTTAACCTTTCATTAACCCGTTAGGAGATACTTTTGACCACACAAAATTGATTATGAAGCAGATACTAGGAATGCTGATGCTGATGGTTTCCCTCAGCGCCGTTGCACAGGATAAAAAAGCCAAGGTAAAGGTTCAGGAGCCAAAGGCGCCCAAGGTGAAGCCGGATTACAGCAAACTTGATCTGTCCAAGCGTGCATCTGACCATTTCATGCTTCAGTTCGGTATTGCAGGATGGGGCAACAAAGATGAAAACAACATTACCACCAAGGGCTTCAACAGGAGCTTTAACGGATATTTCCTTTTTGATTTTCCTTTCAAGTCCAATCCACACCTCAGTGTAGCGGTAGGCCCTGGTATCGGATCGGACAATGTTTACTTGGACAAGATGTCTGTTGACCTCAACACCAGAAATGGAGCCACCTTCAAGCGCGACAGCATCACCCAATACAAAAAAAACAAACTGGAAACCGGCTATCTTGAAGCACCCATCGAATTGCGGTACTCTACCAAGCCAGACAACATGAACAAGGGCTGGAAGTTCGCTTTCGGTGCCAAAATCGGAACCCTGGTCAGCGCCAAAGTAAAATCCAAGATTGACCTAGATGCAAGTGGCACTGGCGGTTACATCAGCAAAGAAAAAGACAAGCGCTACCTCAATACCACCCGGTTTGCGCTGACAGCAAGGGCAGGTTTGGGTAACCTCAGCTTTTTTGGAACTTATACAGTTACCAGCTTCTTCAAAGAAGGACTGGGACCTTCAGTAAGGCCTTTCTCTTTTGGATTGGCACTTAGCGGACTCTAAAAACATTCATTTTTGCTCGAAAAATCAAGCCTATTCCAACAAGCTGAAAGGGCCATCCTGGTTGGGGTTGGACTAAAAGAACAAAAGGATCTTCAGGTCAGGGAATACCTTGAAGAACTGGAATTTCTTGCCACTACAGCTGGCGCAACTACCGTAAAAACCTTCATCCAGAAACTGCAACACCCAGATTCCAAAACCTATATTGGAAAGGGCAAGCTCGAAGAGATAAAGCAATATGCAGAAGGCAAAGACATCAGCCTCTTGATTTTTGACGATGAACTCAGCGGCGCTCAAATCGGCAACATCGAAAAGGCCGTCAACATCAAAACCATCGACCGCAGTGACCTGATCCTCGACATTTTTGCCCATCGTGCCAAAACAGCACAGGCCAAGGCCCAGGTTGAACTGGCGCAATACCAATACATTTTGCCCCGATTGCGCGGGATGTGGAAACACCTTGAGCGCCTTGGTGGCGGTATCGGTACCAGGGGTCCGGGTGAATCTGAAATTGAAACAGACCGTAGGATTGTCCGCGAAAAAATCACCCTGCTCAGAAAAAAGCTGACTGAGATTGAGAAGCAGGCCTTTACCCAGAGAAAGGAAAGGGGCGAATTCATCCGCGTAGCGTTGGTAGGATATACCAACGTTGGAAAGTCGACCCTGATGAACCTCTTGAGCAAGAGCGAGGTATTGGCTGAAAACAAACTCTTCGCAACGCTGGACACCACCACAAGAAAAATCGTTTACGAAAACACGCCTTTTTTGTTGAGTGATACGGTTGGATTCATTCGCAAACTCCCCCATCACCTCATTGAAAGTTTCAAGAGCACTTTGGACGAGGTGAAGGAAAGTGATATCCTCATGCATGTGGTGGATATTTCCCATCCACAGTATGAGGACCAGATGAAAGTGGTGAATGCAACCCTTGCAGAACTGGGTTGTGCAGACAAGCCCATGATCACCATTTTCAACAAGATGGACCAGTACGAGGACAGGACTTTTGACGAATGGCTGGAGCCTGAAGTGAAAGAGAACCTGCTCAGCGAATTGTTCAAACGCTGGCAAAACGAAACCAGATCCAGCTGTGTATTTGTTTCCGCAACGCAGAGAAGGGAGATTGACAAGCTTCGCACGACCATCCTCAACCAGGTCCGCGAAATGTATGCCAAACGCTACCCTTACAAAACAGGATACCAGTCATTTGACTATGGCAACTAAGGAATACAATTGGGAATTTGTTGCCGATTCCGTTGAACAACTTGGTTTTGGCAAGTATGATATCGTTCAGGCCGAAATTGGCGAACGCACCATTTGCATTGCCCGTTTCAACAACCAGCTCTATGGCTTTCAATCCAAATGCCCGCATGCAGGCGCCAAGATGGTCATGGGTTATATCGATGCACAGGGCAATGCCGTTTGCCCGCTTCACCGTTTCAAGTTTGCATTGCGCAACGGATACAATGTAACTGGCGAAGGATACAACATGAAAACCTTTCCGATTGAATTGAGGGAAGACGGCATCTATGTTGGTTTTTAAAAATTACAAAGACAGGATGATGAAAAGTATACTGATTTTGTTGAGCTTGCTGGTAATGATTTCCAACAGTTCATTTTCTCAGGTGCCTGAACTTGATCCGGTGTTGATCTCCTCTTCCCTGCAGCAAAAAAGGATCAGGGAAACAGGTAGAAATATTGCCATCCTCACCAAAGAAGACATCAAAAATATCCCTGCCAATTCTCTGGACGAGCTTCTGCGTTTTGTTCCCGGAATTGAGGTGCAGCAAAGGGGTCCGCAGGGATCACAATCAGACCTCATCATCCGCGGAGGCACTTTTCAACAGGTCTTGGTGGTGATTGATGGGATGCGGGCCAACGAGCCGCTGACCGGTCATTTCAATGCGTACATTCCCATTCATCCCGAAGAGATTGAAAGGATCGAAGTCATCAAAGGTGCTGCTGCAGCCATTTTCGGACCGGATGCAGTAGGTGGGGTCATCCATGTCATCACAAAAGCATTTGCACAGGA
>JACCDW010186768.1_pt1 | contig 12639 bp, 9 predicted proteins | sample 7449781 | NCBI WGS metagenome assembly JACCDW01 (sample SAMN15323449, study PRJNA562643) | freshwater metagenome | isolation source: river surface water | place: USA:Blue River Watershed | collected 2017-08-18
CGAGGCATAAACATGGGCAAAAGTTGGGCAAAAAGATTTCCCGATAAATTGAAACAACAGAAAAAGCGTGAAAATGAGCGGAGACGAGGAGATTTGAACTCCTGAAGGGTTTAACCCCTTACCTCGTTAGCAGTGAGGCGCACTCGACCGGGCTATGCGACGTCTCCAAGTGTGGGGTAAGTCTACCGCGAGAAGGCAATAAGAACGTACCCACGCTAAATTGCTGAAATTTGCCAAGACATCGTGTGAGTCTCTCCTACGGAAAGCACGGACAAGTCCACTCCTGAATTAAATGCATCTGGCGGGCAACTCATTGGTTCCACTGCCAAACACGATCTGGAGTCGGCACCACCCTCACGATCTGCAGTGTGGATCTGAATCCATTTTGCAGCATCAGAGTAAGTCATTTTCACACCTTTGCCTGATGGAGCTACTAGCGTGACATGTTGATCTTTTTTCGACCGATCAATATGGAAAGCGTGGTCAATAAAATCAGGGCCAATTAGCTTTCCGGCATTGAAATCAAAATTTTTTGGGACATCGCTTACTCCAGTAGGGAGTAAGCGATCTAAATCTACCTCAATGTATTCGTGAGATGGCATTGTAAGTACACATTGATCAACTTTTGATGATTTATCAGCAATTAGGTATGGATGAATTGAAACTCCGTATGGTGCAGATTGGCTTCCCAAATTCTTACTGTCAACCGTGCATTCAAGTCCTTCCTTAGAAAGTGTGTACTTAGCAACTACTACCAAGTCTGTCGGGTACCCCTCATTGGCATGAATTAATGTTGTCAATGAAACCGAATTTGTCTCCTTTGTTTGAATACTCCAATCAACGTCAAAAACTAACCCATGGAGTGCATTGCCTCGGTTGTTCTCGTTCTTATGGAGTATGAATTCTCTTTCGTTGAAGGTGTATCGGCCATCTCTAATTCGGTTTGGCCATGGTGCCAAAACAACTCCACGATATCTGTGGGGTTCGTCCTCTGCGACATAGGAATCTACTAAATCTCTATTCTGAAACTTTAGGAAATTCAGCCCAGCACCTCTTAGGCGAATCTCGGCTTGATAGTCCCCAGATCTGAGCTCTGTATTCATGATTGAAACTCCCAAACAACCTGAGCCTCGTAAATTTGGCTAAATTCTGTATTTTTACTCCAGAAATCGTAACTTCTCTGCATTTTTAATCAACTTTAACTGAGACATAAATAACTTGCCATGAAACTGGTGAGACTTTTACTTCAATTGAATTCTTATCAATCTCTGCTGATTTGACGGTGGATGGTGCTACTTTGTTTGGGTGACTTGAATTATTTGTTTCTAGCCAATCATTACTTTTCATTGTTATCTGTTCATCAAAGTGAGAAATGGAAAATCCTGATAATGAAATTGAAGTTTCAATAGTCTCAGTCAAAGAACGGTTGACCAGAAAAATGGCAACTTTCTGGTTCACTGCATCGTAAGTAGTGATTGCATCAATTGCATCCACATTGCCAAATCGTTGAGAATAAATCTGGGGACCATCAATTCTGGTAACAAGAGTCTTCCCTCTTCCAAAGCGCGCAGTGTAAGAAAAAGGGAAAAAGGTGGTTTGTCGCCAAGCTGGTTGATTTTTTTCTGCTCGGATAGGCGCGATTACATTTACTAATTGCGCAAGACAAGCCATCTTAACGCGGTCACTTCGCCTCAAAATACTGATTAGTAGATTACCGACCACAACAGCATCTTTAAAAGAGTATTCATCTTCAATTATCCGTTGCGCTGGTAGCCATTCTTTTGGTCGATCAATTGCTTGAAATTTAGAGAGGTTCCAAACATTCCATTCATCAAGAGACAAATTTACAGTCTTGCTACTTCGAAGTTTTGCTTTTACAGCATCAGCAACATTACAGACTTCGTCAATCATGCGATCAAGATCAGTGGAAATTACGAGGAATTCCTGTGTATCTCCAAGGTCTTCATAATAAGTATGTAGTGACAAGTGATCAACAAGAGGATAAGTTTTTTCAAGAACTGTCTCTTCCCAGGCAGCAAAGGTTGGCATTGCGCGATTTGAGCTTCCACAAGCAACTAACTCAATTTCACCACTAATTTGAAGCATGCCTCGCGCAACATCCGCCGCAACAGTTGCATAATGTTCTGCACTCTTGTGCCCAAGTTGCCACGGGCCATCCATTTCATTTCCCAAGCACCAAACTTTTACGGCATAAGGTTCCTCATGCCCATTTTTGACACGTTCTTGCGCCCACTTTGATTGAGCATCAACGTTGGTGTATTCAATAAGATCTAAGGCATCCTTTAGCCCATTCGTCCCAAGATTAACTGCAAGCATTGGTTCAACGCCAGATTTCGAAGTCCACAACATGAACTCATCCAAGCCGAACTGATTAGTTTCCAACCCATGCCAAGCTAAATCAAGACGCACCGGACGCGCTTCTTTAGGACCTATTCCATCTTTCCAATCATACCCGGAGAGAAAGTTTCCTCCCGGGTATCGCACAATTGTTACACCTAATTCCTTGACCAGCTCAATCACATCCTGTCGAAAGCCGTTCTCGTCTGCGAATGGAGACCCTGGATCATAGATTCCACCATAAATACATCGACCCATGTGCTCTGTGAAAGAACCAAAAATTCTTTTATCAATTTCTGAGATTTCGAAATGTCGATCAACAAATATTCTTGCCCTAGAAGTACCACTTTGAGAATTTAGATCTTCACCTTTACCCATCACTTTACCAATGTTTGAGTTCTTGGCATAGATTGTTTAAGCATCAGGATTTCACGCCCCCACTTATCAACCCACTAACATAATATTTTTGAAGCACCAAGAACAATGCGATACAAGGAATCATTGTGACGACCACACCTGCTTGGAGAAACCCAAAGTTTGTAGCACCCATTTGGCGATCAGTGAGAAGGGTTAAAACGACTGGTAGTGGGTACTTTTCCTGCACACTTATCATCGTCAAAGCCGCAATAAATTCGTTCCATGATGCAAAGAAAGCAAAAAGAGCCACAGAGATAATCCCTGGTTGAGCTAATGGAAGCATAATGCTTCTGAAAACTTTGAAAGGTGAACATCCATCAACCATCGCTGCCTCACCTAGAGCCTGGGGAATTACCATAAAAGTATTTCTCATTAAAAATATTGAAAATGGAAGTTGATAAGTTATATAGATCAAACTTAAGCCAAGTAAGGAGTTTTGTAATCCGACCTGAGAGAAAAGAAAGTAAATTGGGGTCAACAGAGCTTGAAACGGAACCATAATCATCAAGAGAATAAGTGCAAAATAGATTTCTCTACCCTTAAATTTAAAGCGTGCAAAACCGTATCCAGCTAATGTAGCGAGAACTAACGTCCCTACCACTGTGAGAGCCGCCAGAATAAGGCTATTACCAATGTACAAATAGATGCCATCCGAAATTATCCCGCTCGATGAATTAGCCAGGCTCTGGTAATTATCGATCGAGAAAGTTGGAGGTATATACGTGGGTGGAGAAGATGAAGAGTCTTTCGGAGTTTTTAGACTGTGCAATAAACTCGATATAATGGGAGATAGAAAAAGTATCGACAGGCTTATACAAATTACTAGCCAGCCTCTAAAAGGTATAGATGAATTTCTACTTCTTTTTTTTGATATTCTTACTCCCGAATCAGTCTTTTTCATTGATGAACCTCACTTGTATCAAGGAGACCAAGAGCAAAGCAATAGATATAACAACTGACAGGGCTGCGGCATAACCTAAATTGAAACTCCGGAATGCCTGGCGCCAAACATAGAAGACCATTGTTTCTGTCTGACCTTCTGGGCCGCCACCGGTCATGATAAAGAATTGGTCAAAAGCTAGAAGTGAACCGGCAATAGAGAGAATGAAAACCATACCAAGTGTTCTTTTGATGAGTGGAAGTGTTATGTAACGTAATTGTTTCCACTTAACAGCACCATCCATCTCTGATGACTCAAGCACTTCAGGATCAATTCCTTGCATAGCGGCCATTAACAGAATCATCTGTAGGCTAGAAAATTTCCAAACCACCATCAAAATTACTGCGAGAAGCGCACCTGGCATATATCCCAAAATTGGCTTTTCCATCCCACCGAAACCCATATCCCGCAAAAGTTGTGGGATATATCCAGTTCCAGGATCGAGCAACCAATACCATAAAAAGGCCGCGCTTCCGAAGCCAATAACAAGCGGCATGAAAAAGAATGTTCGGAAAAAACTTGAAAGTTTGTTCGTTCTTCGGATCAGCAATGCCGCACCAAGTCCTACAAAAAATAATGGTGGTGTAACCAAAACTGTGTAGATGAGAGTTTGAATAATTGTCTGATGGAATTCAGTGTCGCTCATCATATCTGTGTAATTTTGTAAACCTACATATTCCACATCTCCTAGAAGTGGAAAATTGGTCGTTGACATAATTAGCACGGCAACTAAAGGAACTAGAAAGAATATGAGCACGAAAACCATCGAAGGTAAGATAAACCAGAATCCAGTTCTCTTGGAAGCGCCAGTCTTCATGCCCTATTCCTCTTTTCTGCTTTAAGAGTGGTTAGCCACCAGGGGCCCATGCTGAAACCCCTGGTGGCTAATCTTTACTTCTCTTTCTTATATATCTTTACTGCTTGAGCCTGTGCGGCTTTTTGAGCACCATCAATGTCCCCACCAAAAATTGCACCAGTAAACATCTTGAGCCAAGGGCCTTGATTGTCCTGGATTAATGAATTGTAGGAAGTAGTCCATGGTGTTTTACCAACTAGTAAGGCGTCGTACATAACCTTGTAGTTCACAGGATCTAGTGGGACATACGTTTTCTGGGCTACATCTAAACGAGTAGGAAGAACTGGCTGCTTTGCCAAGAACGTTTGTCCTTTATCGGTTGCCCATGCAATAAATGCTCGAGCTTCTTTAGGATATTTAGTGCCCTTCAGAACGGCAATATTGTCTCCTCCAGCAAATGATGAGCTTTGTCCAGCTTTAGCGCCAGGCAGAGGAGTCACGCCAAAGTTGATTTCAGGATGGTCCTTTACCAAGCCAGGGATAAAGAATGCTCCCGCTCCAACCATTCCAACTTTTCCAGTTAGGAATGGAGCGGCAAAGGATGCGCCATTGTCATTTTTAGCGGATTCTGGAACTGTTCCTGCATCCCATAGATCCTTATAGAACTTGAGAGCTACTTTTGCCTCTTTTGAAGCGAAGTTTGGAGAACCATCCTTATTAAGAACATCTCCACCCTGTGCCCAAATGTACGGTGCAAATGTAAAGATATTGCAGCCTGAGCATGCTCCTGAGAAGTAATAACCCTTGGTATCTCCACCGAGCGCAGTAATTTTCTTAGCTGCTGAGAGAATCTCAGCCATTGTAGTTGGAGCCTTTTCAGGATCTAGGCCTGCTTGCTTAAACAAGTCCTTATTCCAGAATAGAACAGAACCCTCTGCAGTAAATGGAAGTGAGTACATTTTATTCTTGTACTTACTCAATGCAACGTGAGCTTTAGACCACTGGTTCTTATACTTCGCAGCGTTGTAAATGCTCGTTACATCTTCGAAGGCACCTGCCTTTGCAAAATAAGGTACATAGATTAGATCCACAGATGTGATATCTGGAGCGTCACCGCTTCGATAAGCTGTGGCTACTTTTTGAACAAACTGTTCCTGTGGAATGATTGTGAGTTTTGCCTGAACATCCGTATGAGTCCGATTAAATTCATCAATCATCAACTTTATGATTCCACCGTCTTCACCCTGAGGTCTTGACCAGAAAGTTAGAGTCACAGGAGCCGCTGAAGCGGCTTGGCTCATCAATCCGAAACAAGAACTGCCCAAGGCAACAGCGGTAACCATGGCGACTACCCAACTCTTTCTCTTGCCTTTTTGTTGCATTTCTCTCCCCTTGATTATTACGAATCTCACGGAATTATGAGATGCGCTTTTAAAGCATTCCTGAATTTGCTCAGGAAATTTATCCTTCAGTCAGTTTGAGGTATCCAGACCCTCATTCCTCCCTTTGTCCGGTTTCCCCAACGCGCATACGGAATAGCCGTAATTTGCATTTCTTTTGAAGAGATAGTGTCTAGCTTCTCCCCATAGGGATAAGTAGATTTACAAGACTCAAAATGGCCACTGATCAAGAGAGCCTCAGACGAGCCATAATGTGGCAGTTCAATTTTTGTTTCATTTATCGGAGAAGTTACGTGAACTACAAAATCGTCAACCACATATTGACCTCCGGGGACATCTGAATTCTCGATTGCGAATATGACAGGTCCACGACGTATTGCTACTGCCCCTCGAGACGCATCTATTCTTGGATGAGGTCTCAAAAATTCAGGTTTCATTTTGAGGTCTAGAGTAATAACGTCTTCGCTAGTCCAATCTTTTTGCAGTTCCACATAACCATCTGCATTTACCTTCACGGGTTGCTCAACAGAATTCAACAAAAGTTTAGAGTTTTTGCTCCATTCAGGAATTCTCAACTTAATCTTGAAATTTCCCTTAGATTGAACTTTGATGTCGATTAGTCCGTTATTTGGGTACTGAGTTCCCACCTCTAGAGTGACTGGCGTTCCACCTAGAGTCGCCGTATTGATCTTGCTCGCCGAATAGAGATGCAAGAGCACAGCATTTTCTTCGACACTCACCATGTAGTGGTTCAAAGTTCCAATGATTCTTGCAATGTTTGGGGGGCAGCAAGAACAGGTAAACCAAGGAAGTCGTTCAGATGCATCAGTATCAAAAGCAACAAAATGTCCTGTCCGATATTGCAATGGATTAGAGTAAAAGAATTTGCATCCGTCAGAGGATAGAGAGCCTTCTAGAATGTTGTACAGGCTGAGCTCCATCACATCGGCGTACCGGGACTTACCGGTTGCAAGGAGCAATCGCCAGCTCCACATAAAATTAGCGATTGAGGCACAAGTTTCAGCATAGGCACGATCATTTGGTAATTCGTACGAGTCACCGAACGCTTCATCTTTATGACGTGACCCTAGGCCTCCCGTGACGTACATCTTGGTGTAAACCATGTCTTCCCATTGAAGCTCTTGCGCTTCAAGTAGTTCAGCATCGCCTTTTTCTGCATATAAATCTACGACTGCCATGTTCAAGTAAATTTGTCGAACTGAATGGCCGACAGCCTTAATCTGCTGCTTCACGGGAAGATGATCCTGAAGATACGAAGGATTCATATGGTGCGAACCCAGTGATTTGGCATCCTTGATTTTCTTATAACCTCTACCCAGAATCATCTTTTCGGCCATATCTAGATAATCTTCCTTGCCAGTTTCACGATACAACTCAATAAGCGCAGTTTCTATCTCAGGGTGGCCACACATTTGAAGATTTTCAGGCTTCGAAAATTTTGCAACAATGAGATCAGCAAACTTCATAGCAATATTGAGAATTTCTGTATTTCCTAAGACTCTGGACTCTGCAACTGCTGCCTGAATCAAATGCCCTGCAGTGTACATTTCGTGGCCCCAGCCAAAATTTTTCCACCGGTAATTTGGTTCTACCATTTGAAAATACGAATAAACATATCCAGTCTCATCTTGCGCTTGCGCGATTGCTTGTGATGCACGTAGGTAAAACTCTTGGTGTTTTGAATCTTTCTTGTGGTACAAACTCCAAAAGATTGCCTCTAGTGATTTATGAACATCTGAGTCACTGAACCACATCCCCTTGAATTTAAAATCAGGTTTATTAATTTTTTCGATATTTTCTAATGCGCCTGTTGAAATTAGATTATCTATGAGGTGAGAAATAGTCTTTTGGGAATTGAGCTCTTGCCAAAGTCCAAGCCTAGAATCTTTTGAGATCTCGACTTCGTTGAGAGTAAGTGGAAACGATTTGGTGAAAGCTTTGGAATTCAAACGTACCGGCCCATAAGATTTTTTCACACTGTGCTCCTCGTCTAATTTGAAAGGTGCTCGTAATTGTTAACCTTCACATCCCAGTACACAAGCGTCTAATGTGAACGTTATCAAAACGTTACTTTCTGAGGGGTTTTGCCGTACTTTTTCGCACAATGAGCTCTGGTGCTACAAGAATCTTCTTTGCCTGCAGTTTTTCTCGGCGGACCATCTTCATCAGCACAGTTAAGGCCACATGCCCACACTGATCAAAATCTTGTCGAATCGTGGTCAGCGAAGGCGCAAAGTAGGAACTTGTCGGGATATCATCAAATCCAACTAGGCTGATGTCTCCTGGAATGGACAACCCGGCTTCATGAATTGCCCGGTAGGCCCCTAAAGCCATTTCGTCGTTTCCAGAAAATATGGCTGTAACGGCTCTGGTCTTCAAGATCTCTTTCGTAGCTAGATATCCAGACTTGGATGACCAGTCACCTTCCATGCAATGCACTGCCTTAAGTTTGGCTTGGTTCAAAGCTTGCTGCCAGCCATTCTTTCGTGCCTGTGAAGCAAACCAGTTACTAGGCCCAGAAATGTGCGCAATATTTCGATGGCCAAGTTCAATCAGATGCTGTGTGGCAATTACTGCACCTTGGATTTGGTCTACTTCTACTGATGGGATAGCCCTAGATTCTTCACCTTCGATTATTACAGCGGGAAGATTGCCAGGAATTTTTCTCAGCACATCATATTCCACAGTTTGCGGCGCAATGATTACAACTCCTTCTACTCCAATATTTGCAAATTCTTCTAGGCCAGCAAGAACTGCTGCAGGGTATATTGATTTAAGAGAAATTAGTGCCACTGTAAAACCAAGCTCTCGGGCTGCGGCTTGGACAGCATGAAGCACGGACGCAGGTCCCCACAATGTGGTGTCGTGACTTAAAACTCCGATCATGGATGTGCGCCCAGTTACCAGCGACCGTGCTGCCCTACTTGGCCTGAACCCAAGTTCTTGCATTGCGGATTCCACTCTTGACCGAGTTGATTCTTTTACGTTTGAGTGGCCATTAACTACTCGAGAGACAGTTTGGTGCGATACCCCCGCCAATGATGCGACATCCAACATAGAAGGCGTTCGCTTTACCATTCAAAAAATCCTCCATACGCCTGGGATAAGTTCTCATCGCTTAATTTGCAGAAAGGCAACTGAACTATATCGATGGGTTAGATTGCTGTAAACATATGCATCTTGCACTGGCCCCAGCAAGATGTTGTTTATGCATGAGATTTAATAGTCGCCTTCATCTCATACAAGTTATCTAGACTAAAAGATTCTCTTTACTAATCGCGCGGCCTACTCTAGAGTTTATAAAAATGGGATTTTGCATAATACTGGAGTGACTATGCTAAGAAGAAAAATAGGGAAGTTTGAAGTATCAGCTATCGGCCTTGGGTGTATGCCGCTTTCAGGAATGCCGCTATCGCGCGCTCATATGCTCGAAAAAAGAGACCAGGCAATCGCTACAGTCCATGCAGCACTTGATGCAGGTATAACTTTGCTCGATACGGCCGATATCTACTCCCCAACTTGGAACTCCATGGGTCACAATGAAATCCTTGTGGCTGAAGCTTTAAAAACTTGGAATGCACCCATTGAATCTAAGAGAAAAGTGGTAATTGCCACAAAGGGAGGTATAACTCGGGGACCTGGCGGAGATTGGTTTGGTACTCCAGGCCGAAGTGCAAACGAGCACTACCTCTACCGAGCTGTCGAGGCATCTGCAGCGAGACTTGGGAGGTCGAGTATCCAGTTATGGCATCACCATAGATTAGATCCTTCACTAACTTTCCAAGAGCAATTCAAAAATGTTCTCAAGCTTAAGGACCATGGTTATATCGAAAATATTGGATTGAGCAACATCAATATCTCGCAGCTAAACCGTGCTATCGAACTTGGTGGGAAACCATCTGAGGGTGGGATTGTCTCTGTTCAGAATGAATTCAGCCCCCGATACCGTCATAGTGATGATGTGCGAGAAAGGTGCCTAGAGCTAGGTATAGCTTTTCTGCCTTGGTCGCCTCTCGGTGGAATTGGTAATGATAGGAACCTGGAAGCTGGAAATTACGGTTCATTCAACGAAATTGCAAAGAAATATGGGGTCTCTGCATTTGCAATTACAGTTGCCTGGCATCTAGCCACTTCGCCAGTATCAATCCCAATCCCCGGTGCTACTCGGATACATTCAATAATGGACACCTTAAAAGGAGTGGACATACAACTTTCAAAGGAAGATCTTGAGTTTTTAGCTGCCAGTTTGCCGCCACTTGGACCAATTCATCCTGAGCTGATTGATGTTGATGGGCTATAGAGGTTCCCAAACTAATTTTGGACTAACCTCAATACTCGGTTTTATCAAAGCCACCGACGGAGCACCCGTTTAAATCAGGAAAGAATTCTACGTGTAAAAGAATTTTCGAATTTTTTTGCTGGGTCAAGAGCGTCAATGAGTGCTTTGAACTCAGTCATCTTTGGATAGTTAGTGCTGAGGTATTTTGCATCAGCAGTAAAAACCTTGCCCCAATGTGGGCGGTAGTTGAACGGTATTAGCGCTTTTTCAACTTTCTCAATCACTGAATAAATTGCATTTTCTTTCTTCCATGTGAAGTGAATGCCCAAAGTGTCTCGTTGATAAGCGCCACTTAGCCACAGTGCATCAGAAGCTATCGTGCGCAGCTCTGTAATCCAGAGTAGTGGAGTAATCTCATTGCTAATCTTCAGCAGCACCTCTATAGCTGCAGCTGCATCCTTTCGGTCTATGAAGAATTCAGTTTGAATCTCTTCACCAACGCTCGGTTTAAATTCTAATTTGAAGTGAGGTAGACGTTGATGCCAATCTCCTGGTTCACCAAATTGATCTGTACATGCACTAGGTTCGCCTGAAGGAATTACATGATATCTAGTTTTGGCTCTGCTACACCCACCAATAGTTTCTGGAATTACTTCTTTTTCGCGAAATTTGCACCAGAGATTTCCTACTCGGCCACTACTCCAATCAGTAAAGTAGCTAGCACTATATGCAACTCCCATAATCTCATCAAAGTTACGTTGCAAAATATCCAGTGGAATCTGTGGATAGACAACCTGGCGAATTTTAAATGTAGGTTCAACTTTTAGTTCGTACTGATAAACAATCCCTCCGAGACCCAAACCGACAACTAGAGCGCTAAACGCTGGGTTAGTTCGATCAATATGACGCAATTCGCCATCGTATGTAACTATATCGAGGGATACGACTTGATTTGCAAGGCTTTGATTCTTTATTCCTGATCCATGTGTGCCAGTCGAAATTGAGCCTCCAATTGAAATATGTGGGAGGGAAGCTAAATTATTTAGTGCCCAACCTTGACTCTGTAAAACTGGCGCGAGTTCACCGTAGGTGAGTCCAGCACCTACTCTTACCGAGTTTATATCGGCATTGACTTCAATCACTCTTGGCATGTTCGTAAGATTGATTGCAAGGCTACCTGTATTTGCAATCTCACTAAAACTATGGGCACTGCCGCGGGCGCGTATCTTCGGGTTTGACCGAACTAATTCTTGAAGTTCGGCAATTGATTCTGGACACACAAATTCTCGATCATTGAAATCGACGTTCTTGCTCCAGTTTTGCATACTCATTTCAGTCTACCGCCCTAGCGACGGCGAATTCTCCGCACAATTCGCCAGATTATTAGGGCGAACAAGAGAACGCCGACGCCCTCCCAGAATGAAATCGGCAATCGTGAGTGCGCATCAAGAGCTTCGCTGACGACTGAACCTTCGGCGGTAATGCGCAATTGCGAAACGACTCCGGCATGGTCGCTTCCGTAAGGTGGCGCTTGCCCGATGATCTTTGAAGTCAGAACATCAATTCCATTCTTTACAAAGATGTAGTCAAGGCGATCGGTAAAGCCAAAGTCATTTCCCATCTCTTTCGCTGCAGCTCTCCGTGCGGGATCTGCGCCAGTAAGCAGCGCATTCATTCCCCAAGTAAATGTTGCTGGATCGCTGGCATCAGGGCCGGCATCTGTGAAGTTAGCTTCGCGCATGACTTTATAGGCGTTGCAGAGCGAAGATTCCGTTGGGCATTTCTCACTGGCTTCTGGTTGTTCTCCTGGGTTGGCAAAACCTTTTGCGCGAGGGTCGCGTGGATCTGAGTTGAAATCACCAATGACAACAATGGGGGATTTGGTATTTGTTAAATCAGCAACTAACTGCCGTGCTTGATCAGCTGCTTTCGGCACTTTATTGCCATTCCACAGTGATTCAAGGTGGGTGCTGACAAAGCGAACGTTGCTTCCTTGCATCGTAATATCTGCCCAGGTGTAGCCACGATAGATTTCCATAATTGTTGGTACGACTTTATAGACAGCGTCATATTCAGAATTACCAACTTGATTGACATACTGTTTGAGCTCCTTCTTAATCAGAAGCGCATCACCGATTTGAAATCCACATGCTGCAGAGTCTTGGCCGAAGAGTGGTTGGAAGGTCTTGGCATCAGTTACTTTGGTAAGAAATGGAATTGGCCCAATTGAATAGCCTGGGTTGAAAGCCCGCTCTCCATCTTTTTCAGCAATGACATAGCTGCCACCGAGCGCTGCTAATAGCTCTGATGTGAAGTTATAGACCTCAGTTTTTGCACTCCAGGGCTTTGCTTTGCAGTACCAAATGGTGGCTTCTTGTAGCCCGATCACATCAGGTGATTCATCGGTAATTTCTTTGGCAAGAATCGC
>JACCDW011158235.1_pt1 | contig 12639 bp, 11 predicted proteins | sample 7449781 | NCBI WGS metagenome assembly JACCDW01 (sample SAMN15323449, study PRJNA562643) | freshwater metagenome | isolation source: river surface water | place: USA:Blue River Watershed | collected 2017-08-18
GGCGAACCGTCCGTCCTGGACCGCCTCTCGCGCGGCCAGGCGACGGCGGCCGACGCCCCCGCCATCTTACAGTTGGAAGGACCGGCCCAAGGGGAGTTTTTCGCCTCGTGCTCTCCGACGACGTTCGCCGCGCTGTACGACGAGAGCCCCGAAATCGCACGGGCCGTCCGGGGCATGCTGGACGATGACAACTCGCGCAGTGAGTTTGCGTTTGCGATAATCAATCGGGGCAACGGGGCGCTACTGAGCCATATGCTCCAAGACCACGAACGTTACGCCCTGCCCATAGAGGCATTCCGCTTCTACCTGACGAACGGTGACAACGTGAAACGCTGGTGCTCGTACGTATGGAGCCGCAAGGTCCTCTTCGCGCACTTTGAGTTCCCGCCCGCGCTCGTGCAGGAGATGTACGACGCCGCGCTGGATGCCGTCGACGTCGATGCGATGCTGTTCTACGAGTCGCAAAGGCCAGATGCCTTTGCTCGAGCGGGTCCCGAAGACCCTTGCGAGCCCAAGCTACTCAACACGAACGGGTGACCGCTGGATGTCGAAGGAGCTCCGGGTCGCGCAGCTGTGGTTGATGCTGCGTTCGTCCGACCAGTAGGAGGGGTCCGCGCGCGCCTCACAGCCCGGCGCGTACCACATCCAGTCCTCGTTCAGGTTGAACCCCATGTCGATGTCCCTGTTCATAGGCACCGGGATGAGGCCGAAGGTGTCCTCAGGAGCCTCGGCTTGCAGGTCGAAGATGCGCTTGATGCCCGAGGGTTTGTCGTGGTACACGCCGTGGATGATGCAATCGTCCAGGCACGCACGGAAGCCCTGCTGCGACCCCACGATCCACACCGTGCTGTTGGGTTTCGACATCGACAAAGGGTCGTACACTACGAACACTTTAAAAACGCTCAGTTTTCGTCGCAAAGCAGTCTTTGAAAATGTTTCAAGACCTCTTCCCTCGGGTGGTAAACCCAAAACTTGTGGAATCCTATGGAGCCCGGATCGAGCACTTGTTCACACGAGAACCTCGTCGCCGCCTCCCGCGGGCAGAGCGCGTAACCGTCCCTCGGGACCCACCGCGCGAAGAAGAGGTCCTCGGCCACCTGCAGCATGTGGGGATGCGTGAGCTCGCGAGCCTCCTTCGCGCGCGTCCTGCAGATGGCCGCCATCGCCGCGCGGTCCCGCAGCGACAGCCCGCCGTTGCCCACCATATCCGCGCCGGTGTACTCCTCCACCGAGGCGTTGCCGGGGTGGCGCGCCCAGGGCGCCCCCACGTAGTCGTAGGCCAGGTACTCCTCCACGCCCGGCCGCACCAGCATGCCGTCGTCCTGCACCACCAGCACCTTCTCCCCCGGCAGCGCCTCCCAAAAAGCCGCGGACAGCAGCAGCGCGTTGTAGCGCGAGATGACGTATGGCCCCCCGCCCGAAGGGTAGTCCTCCAAGACCCACACATTGGCGTCCCACGCGGGCGGCAGCAGGCCGCGGTAGAAAGCCTCCGACTCCTTCGTGCACGCCACCACGACCCGCCACTCGCGCGGGTCCTTGACGGTCGCCAGGCTCACCACCACCGCCAGCAAGGACAGCACGCTCTCGCGGTTGTCCACCACCACCATGCTGTATTTGTCGCCAAGGGACGCAGGGGCTGCCATGACGGCATCCAGCCGCGGCGCGTGGCGCAGCACGTACTCCACGACAAACTGCAGGTACAGCAGGAAGGTGGAGTGCGGGACGAGGCGCAGGTGCGCCGTCAGCAGCGTCTGCGTCATCACCGGGTGCCGAAGCAAAGCCAAGGACGAAACGGACGACGCAAGGCTGGGGCTGGGGCACGGGACCAGGAAACCGCCGCATGATGCCGACTTCTCACCAAGCCAAAGGCTGGGCTCACAGTTCAGCAGCAGCCTGTCGTAGCCCAGCGCTTTCCAATCCCATGCGGGAGCGGTGCGCGTGCAGAGAATGGAATTGACGGACGACTTGCCCCGCATCCAATCCCCTCCTCGCAACGGGCGCTCATCCCCTTGCTTCGGGACATACACGAACAACGAAGGCGTCACGGGAATGAAATGCAGCGCGAAGCGGAATGCGGGCACCGGCATGCGCCAGGCGCGGACGTCCCTGCGTGAGGCCAGTTTGTTATCCGTCACCAAGTTGACGCGCAGCCCCAGAGAGGTGGCCGATTCCACCAGCGCCCGCAGGAAAGACGCATCCTCCTCATGCGCTACGCACAGCATCGAGTTGCCCCCCAGCATCCGCCTGAGGTTGCGGTCGCGCAGCATGCAATGCCGCACGGCCTCCTCCACCGACACCAGTCCCTCCCACTTGCTGTGGTCCAGGTCTTCTTTCGGGAGGATCATGCCCGTCAGCGGGTTGGTGTGCAGCAGGTCGTGGCGCTGCACCAGGTGCCACCCCAGTTCGTACAGCTCGCTCAGGGACATACCGTCTTCGTCGTCATCAGCCACCTCCAGGAGCAACGCGGCGGTGCGGCTGTGTTCGACCACGATTTCAGCGTGGACATCGCGCAGCGCTTCCCACGAGACCGCCCGAGACATCAAGTCCGCGGGCACGTCTGCCTCGCCGCAGTGGTAGCGGTCCCACCACTTGCGCACGATTTCCCGGCGCAGCTCCCCCTCGTCCGCGCGCAGCCGCTCCACGTATCCCGTCAGCATCTTCTCCTCCTCCTCGGTCGCCTGGTGCTGCGAGCCATCCTCCAGCAGCTGCCCCCGCATGCTGACGACGGTCAAAGGCGTGTCCGATGCCGATGCCTGCGCAAAGGCCGCGTACGCCATCTTGGTCGGGAACACCCCCAGGGCCATGCGGTACGCCATGCGGTACTCCAGATTCCGCACGAGATGCCCACGCAACGCGGGGATGTCGTCCAGAGACACGCTACCCATAAAGGCATCCAACAGGTCGCAGGCGTACGGGTCCATGTTATAGCTTTGAACCCATAAAATCGACACCAATCCCGTCGCGCAGCGGCGGCAGCACAAAAAACAATACACGATGCAGCAGGCTACGCCCTTTGCGCCCCTGCTGTGCTCCCACCGCGCCCAGCCCGATGTGGAGGCCATGGTGCGCGAGTTTGCGCACCGCCGAGGCGACGACGGCCTGCAGGAGCTGGAGCGCAGCCTGATCCGCATCCTGCACACCGTGAAGGGCTTCCAGCAGGCGCGGCGGATGACCCGGCAGCGTCGCCTGCAACGGAAGCGACCCGTTCCCGCCCAACCGACCTCCAACACTCACGCGGCCAAAGGCCGCTCGCTCGAGCAGATGCCAGAGGAGCCGCAAAAGGCGGAAGCCGAAGCTCGCGAGTCGCGAGCGGAGCTCGCTCCTGCACCGGCCAACGGCCGGTGCGAGTCGCCCTTTGCCGCAGCTGCAGCGTTATCCCGGCCTTTTGCGTGACTGTTACGGGAAGAAACCTCAAAAGAATGTGTTCGAAGCAGTTACACGACGGTCCACAGCCGGAGCACCACGCTCTGGCATGCATTCAGAGCCAACCGCCACGCCACGGCGTCGCACGCCCCCCGCGCCAGCAGACCCTCTACGTGCTTGACCACGGTAGGCAGCTTCTTGTTTTGCTGCTCTTGAACGTGCATCATCAGTGCGTTGTCGCCCAGTACCGCGATGCCGTTCAGCGCCGCGATGACGCCCGCGACGACATCGGGAGGTGGCGGTCCTTCCGTCTCGGACATCCGCGCCCACAACGCGTCCGCCTCGGTCACCAGAACGCGCAGGGGGGAGTCCTCCGCCAAGGTCGCGAAGCGTGCGAGCAGCAGGTGTCGGTTGAACCACATGAGGATGAGGTCACCCCTGGAGCCGGGCGGAGGGGGGTCCTGCGCCAGCTGCTGGAACGCGGACAACGCCACCGCCGCGGCGGGCGGGCGCATGTCGATGAAGTGCAGCGAGGCCTCCGCCGCGACCGCCACCACCGGCAGCGCGACGGGAGACGTCTTGACGATGACGCCTCCGATGAAGCGATACACTGGCTGTGCGTGCTTCTTGAGCTTTGTGGCGATGTCTGCGCAGGACCGCAAGACACTCGCTGCCGTAACGGGCGGCTCCTGCGTCTTGTCGCGGAAGGCATCCGCGACGGCGCCGAAGCACGCGCAGCCCAACGGGAAGGTCGGCTGCTGCGTCTGCCGCCCAGGGCCCAGCTCCAGCTCCAGCTCCAGCTGCATGACGTCGCGGACGCCCTCCAGCATTGCCGACTGCTGCAGCGCGGTCCAGTCCCATGCGGTCGCGTCGCCGAAGAGGCACAGCAGCTTGTCGGCAACGAGCAGCGCCGGCCCGCCCATATCGACGAGACCCGCCACGACGCCGTAAGCAGCCGGCGCGTCCATCAGCACTGCTGCCTTGATGACCACGTCATGGTACATGGGCAGCTCGAGCGCTGCGGTGGGGATGAACGCCTGGCGCTTGGGCGGTGGGGTTTCCACGTCCGCGGGGCCCACAGGCTGGACCGCGGGGGACAAGCGAAGCTCGCGACGCGCGGCGCCTGGGCCAATCGTCGGCGCCTTGTTCGGCGCCACGCGCAGTGGTGCCGGCAGAGGCTGCGGCAAGCCCACCATCCCCACGCCGCCGGCGGCGAGCTGCCGCACGACCTCCCCAGCTTGCTGCATCACCAGCGGGCGCGTCGCTCGAGCCTGGTGTGCAGAAACTTCAGCGGTGTACGGCTGAGGCTCTTGGCGTTCGACCACCGAATCGCGGGCGGCGTCTTGGACTGCGAGGTCCGGGCCGTTGCGCAGCAGTGCCAGGGTGGTTGCCACTGCCACAGCCTCTGGGTCGTCGACTTCCGGTCCGGTGGCCGCGCCCGACAGCTGCAGAGGGCCGTCTTCCGCGTCATCTTCCACGTGCGGCTGCGGCTGCGGCTGCGGCTGCGGCTGCGGCGCCGAGGGCGAGGCCTGCTGAGACATGCACCGCACCAGCTCACGGGCTTGTATCAAGCCGTCGTTGATGCGGTCGGTGAGGACCGCGAGGCTCAACTGCAGACCGAACACGTAGATGTACTTCTTGGCGTTGTTGGTGGGCTTGCCGTTGAACACGTGCAACTCCGCGCCCCCGACGCCCCCTACCAGCCCATTGCACGTCATACACTGCAACGAGGTCTGCCCGTCCGCCTGCAGCACCAGGCGGAAGCTGCCAAAGTCGCCGTCCGCGTCCGTGTGGTACACCAAGCACACGTCGTGGCCGTCCTCCCACTGGCGTGGAAACACGCTCAGCAACGAGCGCGCATCCACGCGCGAAATGCGCGCCCGCAATAGCGCCTCCAGGCACCATTTCATCACATAGGTCGCGCAGCTGGCCATGGTGCCAGCTGGGACCTGCGGCCGCGCAGCATGGGGCAGCTGGTAGCGCGGCTGCCCTCTGGGCACGCGACCTTTGCAACAGTCGCACATCGTGGCTGCCTGCTCCTGCTCCTGCCCTGCCCACTCCTGCGTCATCAGCCGGCCTATGACGCCCACGCCCCCACGTGCATGGGCGTGGCGTGAGTCACCCGCGGAAGTGTGCCACACCGTGCTGTGCTGTGCTGTGCTGTGCTGTGCTGTGCTGTGCTGTGCTGTGCTGGGGTTGTGACGATGCGCCGCCATGGCCTTGCGATGGAACCCCGCTGAAATGTGTTTTTTCCTGCTGAACTTTCGAGTGTATACTCATTCGGCGCGTACGGGCGAACGGGTCTGGATGTCACCGATGTCACCACGCTATGCAACAAGGGTTGGACGCCATCGACAGAAGCGGCGCTTCCCTGGCTCGGAGGAGTTCCCATCAGGGCTCCGTATGATACGGTCACGCTCCTTTGGACGACAATACCCTTGCCAACTCTCGCAACTTTTGAGAAGGGACCGACACGGAGTATGTCCCGCAATTCGGAATCCAGTAATCCCCGCCGGCGCGTTCGACGTGGTTGGCAAAGGCATCCAGTGCGGTCACCAAGCGACTCAATCGCGCCGGCGACACGACGACCTTGTTGTCGCAAATGTATCGCATGGTGGATATCACTCGGGTGTCCATTTGGTTGGTCCACCCAAACACATCCAAGCTGTCCACGTGGCAGTCGTTGTCGATCACGTCCAACACGGCTTTGCTCAGATCACCCACGGGGTCGGCCATGTCGCCGGTATACATACATGCGAACAAACCGCACGCGATTCAGACGACAGCTCCTCCTCCATTTCCGCTTGGACGCGTTTGCCGCAAGCCGATGCTGCGTGGAGACGAGTACCTGCTGCTCGGCTCGGCCGAGCAGCAGCCAAGAAGGCTCACGGCCTACGGCCGTTCGCCCCTCGGTCGGTCGCTGACGCTCCCTTCCCTCGGGCAGTTCGGTCGCGCTGCGCGCTCCCTCACGACGCAGGAGGGGGCGTGTTGGGGGCAGACTGATTGGATGCTGCGCATGACAACTGAGGACTCGTCGAGGAATAATCTACAGACTGAACAGAAACCCGATGCCGGCGGCATCATCATCGCTGACGCGTGCGCAGCGCGAGGTAGCCAAAGCGAAGGAGCGTCACATGCGTTCCCGCACGAAGGCCAGGGACGAACTGTGCGTAGACCCTGTATACCCCGGTAAGCCATCCGATTACACCTTCGTGGGAGCGCACTGCGTCAAAAAAGGAACGCCGGGAGCACGCAGGGCCGCTGCAACGACCAAGTCGAGCACCGCCATCTCCGCTGCGCAGACTCGCGAGCTATGCTCGCTCGAGCAAAGGCCAGAGGCCTTTGCGACTCAGCGGGAAATCAAGGTCCTTCAGAAGGCCATCGATGCGTACGGCAAGGAGCACAGCGACTGGAACATCGTGGGGACGAACATCGACCGTATGACGGGAGCGTTCCAGTACATGATAAGCCGCAAAAAGCGCAGGGAGCAGCCGGACCCACTGAAGCGGTACGATGACTACCTTGAGTTGATGGCGCGAGCCGCTAAGACTCGCGACTTCGTGGTGCCGCGATTCACGGTGCTGAAGCTGACACTGAGCGCGCTACAGGAGCGCTGAGCGCAACGCATTCGCCGCCGCGCGGTTCTGCTCGAAGGACATGTGAGGGTGGGGCGAGACGAGCGAAATCGTGTCCGCCATATACGTCTGACAGTGATTGCCGTATCCGTATGCAAAGTTGCTGTGGTGCGCGGACGATGGCACTGTGAGTCCAGGTTCCAGCGGTGGCGCCTTCACCATTGCAGCTGGTGCAGGCAATGGTTCAGCAGGAAGCACTGGCGCTGTCGGCATGGGTACGTCACTCGCCGTCATTGGCGCTGGTGGAACCCGACGAGGGGGCCAAGCGGAGCGGACGCCCCAGGCCGCCCACCAAAGCATGCCGAACACGCAGGCCCATACGGGCAGTCTGTATTGAGGAGGAGGCACGGCGACGTTGGCGCGGAAGGGGTATACCTTCTGGACGAGGTTCAGCATGAACGCGACCGTGTGCATGTCGTCCCCAGTCCAGACCCATCGCACCAACACCGAGCTCCATACCAGCGCGATGCACGCCGTGCGTGCCAAAGATGCCATGGCGTAGTCGAAACGCTGGGAGTCTTTGCACAAAACAACAAACTGGTTTTCACTTTTTTTCGGTGAAGTGTACGCGCTTGGCACGTTCGTGCATGCCGCACACGCAGCGCCCATCACGCCGACCCGTCGAACGTCTGTCGCAGGGCTTGCCCGTGGATTGTACCACGCACTCGCACCGGCCGACAGCCGGGGAGTCTCCTTTGTCTACATCACCGCTCCGAGGAGGGCTGACGGGACCAGCGGCAAAGTACTTGACAGCTCCCTGGTACGCGGCGAACACCATCGGCAGCGTCACGCACTGCAGCAAGCTGACCAGCAGCACGCCTACCAACTCGTATGCGCTGTCCGTCAGCAACCGCCACCTGTGATGGCTCCGTATGGACACGTACGCGGGCATCACGACGTAGTCGACGGCCATCGTCGCATACATGCCGCCCGTCAATCGAAGCAAGTTACACACCGAAGCGAACACGACGGTCAGCCATGGATTCGCGTCGACGGTGTCGTGGAACCATTGCATCGCCGTCACACTGGGACACTGGGGACACTCCCGGGGCTCGCCGGAATGCTGCTGCGCCTCATCAGCGCACACCATCCTGCAGTCTGGACCTCCAAAGACCAGGACCGGCAGCACCAACAGGGCCGCCACGCCGATGCCGGCGACGGCCACGATGACGTGTGTGCGCGCCATGGTTCTCACTCATGCGGCAGTCGAGAGAGGAAATATGTTTTTTCTGAAAGGATGTCCCGGATGTCATGTAGATCCGGATTCACAGTTCCGAGAAAGCCTTGTCCATGGCTCGCCAAGCTGTTTCAAACCGGCGTACTTTGAAGAGCAGTTCGTCCGGCAACAGAAACAAAGGGGAAGCGCGGAGGATGTCGCAAGCGGCATGGCAGTCCCGCAGCACCGCCACTGCGACCTCGTGGTCTTCTGGAGTCCAAGCGCGAGGAGGCACTGGGCCGATACTGCTTGGGTCTACAGATTGGCACTTTAGGTAGTCGATATCCAGTGCATAGGGGCGCACATGTCTATCCAGGTGGACTTCCAGTTCTACGAGGATGCTGAACCATAGGAGGTCCCGGTGGGCGATTCGCATCATCAATCGCGTCAACGGGTGGGTCTTGTTGAAGCATCTGCACACCCTGCGACAGACGTCATCGATGCGTGAGCGCAATTGCAGAGGAGCCAATTGGTCGTGGAGCGTCCGATGTAGGGCAAGGATGTCAGACATGTTGTGATTGAATGCCGCGTAGTTTTTTATGTGGAGTGTACCTGCTGCTCGGCCGAGCCGAGCAGCAGCCAAGAAGCTCGCTACGCTCGCCCTCGGTCGGTCGCTGGCGCTCCCTTCCCTCGGGAGTTCGGTCGCTGACGCTCCCTCACGACGCAGGAGGGGCGTGTGGTGGGGGATGCCATCAGGGGCGTGCGGATAAAGGCATCGTGTGAAGAATGAACTCACGATGTTGCCGCATGATACGATACATGCGGCCCGGTGCTTCGTGGAGGCAGTGGGTCCGGAGCGGTTGCGTGGCACGCGGGATGGCATCCTGGCATACGACGATAGCGCCGGGATGTGGGCAAGCGATGAGGCTACGCTCATGCGCCTGGCCGATAGACACGAAGACCGTCTGATATTCCGAAGCGATACCGGCCGGCTTATCAATTACTCAGGTGACCTGCGCAACATGAGGCGCATGTTCAAGGTGCTTCCCGACGAAGTGCTGACGGCCGCGGATTTTTGGGAGGAAAACATCGACACCTCGGTGGGCAAACTGTTATTCAGCAACGGCATCCTCGACATGACCACGATGGACTTCACGCCCGGCTTCGACCCAGCCATCGTGTTCGCGGACCGCATCGACCGCCCCTACAACAGACATGTGGACCCCCAATTGCGCGCGGACATCTACAGGATGCTGTTCGAGGCCCCGTTCACCCAGGCGCAGCGGGCGGAAGGGTTGGGCAAGTACCAGCAGATTGCGCTGGGCCGCATGCTGTTCGGCAACCGCAAGGATTGCGACTTACGCTCCGTGGCCGCCTTCGTGACCGTGGGACCGACGGCGACTGGCAAGAGCCTGCTCGCAGAGGCAGTGATGCGTAGCACCGGGACGTACATCGACTCTTTCAGCATGCCGTCGCTGCTGCGGGTACGCCAATGCTGGATGGAAAGGACCATGTACAAGCGAGGGATGATGAGCAATGACGATTGTTCGAAGATAGACGGCGAGATGGTGCAGCGAGTGTTGGGCACGCGATGGACGGTGTGGGTGAACTGCAATCAGGTCCCGAGGATAACGTCGTGCGCGCAGGCGGGCATCTACGGAGTGGCGCGGTACGAAGTGCAGTTTGAAGGGCCTCCGCCAGGGCAAAAGGATGCCAAAGACATGTTCCGCAGCGTGGAAGCGCAGGACGCGATGCTGGACATCATCCTCGAGGGGTACCAGCTGTACCTGCGTGAAGGGCACGAGCGGCCGCAATGCGTGCTGCAGGCGAATGTCGGCGTATAAGGTGGCCGCTCGAAACTGAAGGTAATAGTAAGCGGAAGCGTGAAGCGATGCCGTGGATGACAGAACGACGAATGGGACAGTTGCGTGACATCGTATCGAGGTATGTCACGGATGAATCCGCGATAGCAGAATTGTTGTCGCAAGTGCGGGTAGAACTGGGGGTGGACGACGCGAAAGAACGCGAGCGCGTGCATCGAGAGACGTACAACGCGAGAGTACGAGAGAAGAACGGAGGGACGACATACACGGCGTCTGACCGGACGTATTACGAGAAACACAAGGACACATTGAAACCGAAAATGATAGAGCGCCAGCGTCGCGTGCGCCAGGCAAAGATGGCGGCATCGGAATCGCCGCCAGTTGCGTTTGACCAGGCGAGCACATAAATATCTGTGCAGACTATAAGGTCATACCTTCCATATATCAACAATGACGCAATACGACAACCTGTACGCGCCGAGCGGTCACGAAGTGTTCGGGTCAATCTGGTACGCCGGCGCAGGCGCCAAAGAACGTATGCAGCAACACGCGGCCACCACCGGAGCCACGGTCCAGCTGCAGATTACCGAGCGAGGTGCAGGAACGCGCGGGTACATCTGCTTCCAAGATTGGGAAACCGCGATGAAGAGGCTGGTACCGTTCCGGCGTCACATGCAACACTTTAACGAAATCATCCAGCACGGGAAGCCATGCAAACCGTACCTGGACATCGACGGTATTCCCGAAGAGTTGCCAGAAGGGCTGCGGAGCGTGGAGGACGTGATGGCGCGAACGCACCGCGCCGTCAGCAAAGTGTTCGAGGAGGATTACGGACATCGCCTGCAACCCAGCGACTTTGTGTGGCTGCACAGCGGCAACCAGAAGAAGCTGAGTCTGCACCTGGTCATCGATACGAAAGAGCCGCAGCTGGTGTTCCGCAGCAACCACAAGACAGATCCGCACGGCGCCTACAATCTTGCGTTCCGGATACGCGAGCTGGACGCGGAACTGGGTATGCTGGTGGACACGAATGTATACACCAAAGACCGGGAGATGCGGATGTGCGGCAGCAGCAAGTACGATAAGAAACGCAGCGTGCTGACAACGGTGCGTCCGGAGACCGCGTTCGAAGACACCGTGATCACGTGGATACGCGAGCATGCGAAGACCATCCAAGTCCCGTGCACGGTGCCCGCACCTTCCGTGCGGTCCCAGCCAGACGCCCGCGTGTACGACGTGATACCGCGGGTGTACGATGATGCTGACTACGTGGAACAACGCATCCTCGAGCTGCTGCGGGAACGCCTGCACGCGAGCGCCTACCGTACTCGCGCTGGTCAAGAGGACCCCTTCCAAATGTCCCTGGGCATCCGCTTCAACTACACCGACCGCAGCGAAACCTGCTACACCGGCGTCCACCATCCTGGTAAGCAAAACCTCAAGTGCTGGGTGGACTCCCAGGGCATGGTCTATACCAGGTGCTTCAGTACCACCTGCAGTGCACACAGCCATCGGCTGGGGCCGCTGCACGCGGAGTCCAACGAGTATGAGAGCGGCGCTGTGCGCATCGATTGCAAGTACCTGCAGCGCAAGAAGATGCCCGCCATGTTCTACGAAGACTCCCCGCTGGTGAAGTTCAACCATGTGGTAGACAGGTGGATCCAACGTGAGTTCAAGGTGCTATCCATCAAGTCACCGATGGGCACCGGCAAGACGACGTTCCTGGAGACCGTCATCCGCGAAGCGTTCCAGGGAAAGCGCATCCTGGCCGTCACCTACCGCCAATCGCTCGCCTACAATCTCGCCAGCAAACTCCCTGGATTCCACAACTACCTGGACGGCGGAGACCTGGCGGACCGCACGCAGTACCCCTGCGTCATCTGCCAACTCGACAGCATCCACAAACTGGGCGACCACGAGCAGGAGCTGCCCGATTTCGACGTGATCATCCTGGACGAAATCGAGTCTCTCCTGAATCACTTCTCGGCAGCCACGCTGTACCTGCCCAACGTCGTGATGGAACTCCTGCTGCACATGCTGGATGCCGCGGACCACGTTGTCACCATGGACGCGCTGTGGAGCAATCAGACGTACGACTTCTTGAAGATGTGCGGTCTGACGAACCAGCTGGTCATCAACGAGTACCGCACAACTCCGCGCACGTTTGCGTTCGGAGACTGCAACAAGACCTGGATGCGCGAAATAGTACAAGACGTGAAACAAGGAGGCAATGTGGTGGTCGTGTCGTTGTCATCCGAACAACTGCACCGCGTGCAGACCGCCCTCATGCAGGTGCTGAAGGAAGATGAACTCATCATCCACACCTCCAAGACAGCCGATGACGTCAAAAAGGAGCTGGTGGACGTCAACGAGCTGTGGATGACGCGTCGCGCCGTGCTGTACTCACCGACCATCGAAAGCGGCGTGGATTGCACCCTCGACCACTTCGACCGCATGTACGTCTATGCATGCCAGGGCTCCACCACGCCGTTGGGGCTGTACCAGATGACCGGACGAGTACGCAAGCTGAAGGACAACAAGGTACGCGTGTGCGTGCAGACGGGCATCCGTCTCGAGCCCAGCCTCAAAGACATGCCCCTGGTGACGGTGCACGACCAACTCCAGTACCTGCGCTGGGTGGACCGTAAAGTGCGCACCACGA
>JACCDW010216508.1_pt1 | contig 12638 bp, 23 predicted proteins | sample 7449781 | NCBI WGS metagenome assembly JACCDW01 (sample SAMN15323449, study PRJNA562643) | freshwater metagenome | isolation source: river surface water | place: USA:Blue River Watershed | collected 2017-08-18
CAAATAGACTGGTTATGATAATCACTCCTAAACTCACTCCAACAATTAGATGTATCCCAAAACCTAGAGTTAAACATAGACCTACAATAACCCTGACTCCAACAAGTAATTTCAGACTCACTGCTAGCTTTTAATATCATATCTTCCTGCCCCAATGACTAGACCTAAAATGCCTGTTAAGATTAGAAACACAACCAATATTAAAAACCATATGCTTATGACCACCACCACCAACCAAATCCACCTTCCAATGAAAAGAATGTATATATCCAATGTTCCAACACCTAATACAAGAACTATAACTATACCGCTTCATATTACCCCACTCCAACAGCTACCAGAATATTTTCTCACAAATCTACAAAATGGCGCATTAAAAACCCAACACCGATGCCAACCTAAAATCCATTTTTTAGAATAAAGATCCATGTTTAACCCATTAGTCCTACAATAACCCTTACTCCAACACCCTATTTTAGAAAAACTATTTGATTTCAAGATCATATATGCCCCCCCCAACATCTACACCTAGTTACATGTCCTTCACCAAGCATAGACCTAGATATACCCAATCTAGAACATGTACAGTATCTTAAATATAATGCGGACCTTGCTACTCTATTAGAAAAACAATGTGAATAACTAGCAAGAAACAAGTTTAAATTAGACCTAGACCAACATTTAACATATGAGAAAGAATGAACCTTGTGAATCATTACTTAACTCCACTTCATATGCCTTTGCCCCAATTCACAGATGTATAATACATGTTCAAATCAGCTTTGAAATCACTAGCAAAACCAAATTCCCAATTACCAGAATACCTCCTGCCACCTCTCCAACAATAACTAATAATATAACGATTCATATGCCTCTGCCCCAATGCATAGATCTATAACGATTATTAAATTTATTATGTTTACTATGGTCAAAAAAACAAGATCTATCCAAACCCCAATTACCAGAATATGCCCAATTAAAACTCCAATTAACAGAACATATCTTGTTGTTCCAACACCTAACCCAAGAATTATGACTCTTAGTAAGTTTCATATACCACTACCCCAATGCATAGACCTATAACGATTATTAAATTTGGTAACTTTAAAAAAACAATATCTATTCAACCTCCAGTTACCAGAACCCATTTTACTCATTTCCCAACACCTAACCCAAGAACTATAACCCTTAGTAAGAATCATATCGCCTCGCTCCAATGCACAGACCTATAACGCCTGTTAAATTTAGTGCTTTCATAAAAACAATGTCTACCACTCCCCCAATGCACAGAATATGTCCTGCCACCCCGCCAATTAACAGAATTCGTTTTATTCATTCCCCAACACCGTACCCTAGAGTTACAACTCTTACTAAAATTCATATTCCATCACTCCAATGCACAGATCTATAACGCCTTTTCAATATGCTACTCAACCCCCAATTACTACAATATATTCTGTTACTTACCCAATGAACAGAATTCATTCTATTCATTCCCCAACACTGTAACCAAGAGGTACGACTCCTACTAAAATTCATATTATCTTCCTCCAATGCATAGACCTATAACGCCCGTTAAATTTGGTGACTTCAAAAAAACAATAGCTATTCACCCTCCAATTACCTGAATACATCCTGTTACTTATCCAATTACCAGAACCCATTCTACTCATTCCCCAACACCTAACCCAAGAATTATTACCCTTAGTAAGATTCATATTATGGTCCCCCAATGCCAAGACCTATAATTCCCGTTAAATTTACTATGTTCAAAAAAACAAGATCTATTCAAAATCCAATTACCAGAATACACCCAATTATCACTCCAATGAATAGAATTCGGTTTAGTCACTTCCCAACACTGTAACCAAGAATTCTCATTACCCCACATTAAACCAAACCCCCCACAAACCCAAAATTCATACCACTCACATATCACCAGCTACATATCAACACGCACATATCATCATGTACATATCCACACGCATATACCCACATGTACATATCAACATCCATCAACCCAATCAAATTTCAACAGAATGCCCCCATTTTCACTTTATAGGCCATTCCCTTCAAAAAAACGCCCCATCCCCCAAATAAAATAAAAAACCCTCCAAAAACGCATTTTTCACCCTTAGTTTAATTGTAATACATGATACCTTACTTTTTCTTAATAGATGATATCATTTTAATATCACAATGATAGCCAAAGGATGTCGGAAGGATATTGAAAAGCTATTAAATTATAAGGATTTAGAAATTGACAATGATTCCCCTAAAATCTTTGAGGAACTCTCGAAGTGGTAAAAAGGGGGAAGAAATGGGGGTTTTTGGGTCAGATTCGTCTTTTTTTGTGCCTTTTTCTTTAATTTCTGACGAAAGTTCCTCAAAATTTAAGGCAATAATTGAATTTACATTTAATATAAATGCCAAATATTGGACTTTATCTTATTGTTTACATTTAATGTAACTGGGGTATTAGAAATTTAGTGGGGTTATTGGATATTTGTTAAAAGTATTAAATTGTTTAAATAGTTGGAAGATAAGAGGTGGGGTATTGGGGGTATTAGGTAGTGGAAGGGGTATTAGAAATTGGGTAGATTTAGTTATAATGGGAACTGGGGGTTGTACAAAAGGGGGAATTTTTTAAGATTTACTGGGGGTTGTACAAAAGATTGGGCGGAAATAACTGGGGGTAGTACATTGTTGTTGAAAAGTGGGAAATGGGTAAAGAATTGGTAATTTTCAGGGGAGTAGTTGGTGTGGTAGAAGGTTGGGTGGGTATTAGAAAGTAGAGTGGGGGTAATGATTTGATGTTAATTCGGAGTGACGAGGTATTTATATTGATTATATTTGGGGTATTGATGATTGGGGGGTGTTATGCTTATTACAAGATAATGCGTCATTTTTGTGACTGATTTTTTGTGGTTTTTGGGGAAGTTGAATCTAAAATGGGGGCGGGGTAATTTTTTATTTTTTTAAAGGGGAGAGGGTTAGATGGCTAGCAAGAATGACAAGTATGCAAAATGGGCTGCTCGTTTGGATGTAATTAAGAGTGATATGGGCCAATTTGGTCCTATGAAGCAATATCGTAATGAGGATGGCAATCTTCACAGGGATGATGGACCTGCGTGGATTTCGCCAACTAGGGCGATTTGGTATCAGAATGGTCGTAAGCATGGGTTGGATTGTGATATTTTTGGAACTATTCATTATTATTTTGATAATATTAGGATTCCTCCGCATTATTACACTAAGCCTGAGACATTGACGGTTGAAGAGGTATTGGGTCATTCCAATGCAGAAGTGCGTTATGTTGGAATGAAGGCATTGGGAATGGACAAGGTATTGAATCACAAGAAGTCCAAGGTGATTCATAAGGACAAGGAGAAGAATCAGGTCTTATTTAAGATTGATGGTATTTTCAATGAGCCTGTTTGTTATGTGAAGGTTGTTAATAGTACGGCAGAGCCTGATGGAACATTTAAAGATTATTATTTGTGTGTTCCTCCGACGATGAAGACTTGTAAGGAGGCAGTTGCTTGGACATTTGGTTATGAGGAGAAGGAGTATAATCCTTCTCAAGAGAGTTAATTTAAGTTAAGGGGAGCTATAGTCATGAGTTCTTTTGGTAGTGATTATAGCTCCTATTTTTATTCTAGTTTTAATGATGATTATTTCAAGAAAATGCAATTAGCTAGAATGAAGTATTATATGGAGGAAATGAATAAGTTTAGTAGTGCTTTTGCTAGTAGCACTCCTGTTAGTAGGGAGGTTAAGGTTGAAGAGGTTTTTAGTGATGAGAAGGAGAAGGAGATAGTTTATTTGGTTGACAAGTATGGAATGAGTAGAGAGGAAGCGGTAGGTGCGTTGAAGCCGTTTTGGGAGCGGGAGGGGCGGTGATTTTGTTGCGACAAATTTGCCCTTGATTGTTATGGCGGTCTGTGGGAGGGCGAATGCAATGAAGGAGAAATGTGTAGAGTTATTAAAGGATGACAAGTTTGAGGAATGTTTGAGTATATTGTGTCATGAGGCGGATAAGTTCTCCCATGAAGACCGGAAGAAGATGGCGGCATATTGTTTGAGTAGTATGCCAGAGTTGGCTAGTGATGTATTTTACACAAGCAAAGTAAAAAACGACACTGATATGATGAAATATGCATATCAGCATGTAAATCTTTCTATCAACAACAAATTCATATATGCAATTGAGTTGGGATTAGAGGCGGTTGTAGAGAAGTTATGTGATAAGGCGACTAATTTGGATTTCGGCATATACAAGTGTATGACGATGGACAAGTTGGATTTAGCAAGAATCATTTCTAACAAGAAGGAAGAGCGTGTTAAGAATGGGGAAGTGCTGTGATAGCACTTCCCCATATTGGAAATTTTTCTGGATATACTCTTCGGCATTGTGGTTCCAACAATAAATCAGTAAGAACATTTTGTTCTGATTATTTTAAGAGGGAAGATTATGCAGCTGTAGCAGTAATTATGCTTGCAGATTACAATGATGCCATTTTTAAAAGGACAGAAAAATTAAATGTACTCAATTATATTAAGAATTTAGATGTTTTACTTGAAAATGAATATGAAAAACAAAACATAGTTTATTGCCTGTCATCATTTTTATCTTTAAATTATAAAGAGGTTTATGATGTTGGTTTTATTACCAATAAAGATCAGTCTGTGTGTGTTAAATCTGACGACATTAATTTTCTTATAGATGCAAGAAGAATGATAGACTCTGTATCGGCTGGAAATATATTTAAGAATATTAAGTTTAATTGTATTAATCTTGTGCCTAATGATGATTTAATCAATAGGGTATTTGATATGGTTGCATCGCATTATGGGGCAGGGAATCATTATGATGATTATTCTTTTGCTGGGTTATCTAATTTTCTTAGGGCATCGACATATTTTGGATATAAGGGTGAAGCCGATAATACTATTATTAAGGGCTATATCAGCAACATAGGCAAATTGACTGTTAGGACTTTTGATTCATTTGTGAGTATTTTTAATCTTTTTGAAGTTTTCAAAATGGCTCGGGCATATCCAGATGAAATTGTTGATGCTTTGGAGCAGCATTCTGTTAATGCTAATAAATTTAGGTTAGACACTTGTAGAAGGTTTAGTAAGTTGGCTAATAATGCCTTTGGTAATAGAAAGTGGGGAGCGGGAAGTTTAAGTACGGGTATTACTAATCATCTTAAAAAGTATTATAGTTCTGAATTAGAAGAATTGGAGGGGCGTATAACCAATGATACATCTACATGAAGTTCCAACTAAGATATCAACAAGTGCGGAATGCAGAAAGTTGTTTTCTAAATTTCTTGAAGACGGCCAATATCAAGATGCAGTTATATTGCTTATCATTGATAATAACAACAAGTATATTTCTTTAAGAGAAAAGGAAAGGGTTTTAAAGTATTTAACTGACAACGATTGTGAAAGCGATTGTATAGACAGTAATGATAAGGATAATGTTATTGATTGTTTGCGTAGTTTTTTAAGTAATGTTGCTAGTGTGTCATTAACTGGATACGAACTTCATTCACTATTTGAAGATGAATATAATCTGTATGAATATTCTAGAAGTGTAGATGCATTTACAGCATTTATTAGTTCGTATAACGATGAACCAATGAGAATAAGAAATTCTGATATAGTTGTATCGGCTTTAGATGAAATAGCAAAGATAGAAATAAAAAATATAAGTGAAATGCATGTGAATGCTATAATGAGCCTTGTTAATAGTATTCATTATTCTGATATTAAACTTGAAGAATATGATAATGAAATGTTTTTTGTTAATTATTTTATTGCTTTGTTTTTCACAAATATAATTTCTGCACATTCTGTTAGTTTTGTTGATGTTTTTAATGAGAGTAATGTTTTAAAGCATATTGATAGTATAACTGCCAAGTTATTTGCTTTTCATGGGGTTTCTGATGTATTGACTAAGATGGAAGATAATGTAACTTTTGGAACTGGTGTTTATTATGAGCATTTTTTAAAGGCGGCGGAAAAAATATCTGCGACAGTTTGATATGGTGATGTTGTGCATATCACCAAGGGGAGGGAGGCAATAATGGAAGTTAATATTCATCCTATCTCCAGTCGTGGTGCTATAACAACTAAAAAGGACTGCAGAAATGTCTTCAGTGAGCTTGCTTTCAACGAAGATTATAATTCTGCTGTTTATCTTCTTATCATGGATTATGATGATTCCATATTTCATATTAATGAGAAGATTAGATTTTCAGAATATTTAAATAAGGTTGCAGCCAATGAATATTTGGCAACTATCTTAGATCGTTATTTATCAGGTCGTCCTCTTTATGATACTCTTAGATCTAATGATTTTGGTATTTTAAATGAAACAGAATATGATGTTTATTTGCATTCTAAGAAGAGTACTTGTTTAAAGGCTATAGGCAGACAAATAGCTTACTCTGATTTTGATATTTGCAATCTCAAAGTAATTGATAATGGTATTGAAGAAATATCAAAATTGAATATTACTAGTCCAGATGATGAAAACATTACTACTATATTTATCTTTCTCAAAAATATTGCATGTATGCAATATCGTGATGATGATTTAGAGTGTGCCAATACATTTATTAATATTTTTAAATGTTATTTAGCTAATCTTGTTAACTTTGATTCTATAAGTGATATCAAGAACATTTTTAATATGGCTAATGTTTTTGCTTGTGCTGAGCAAATTTTTGAATCTTTGTGTAATTATATGTCTGTTGATAAGCTTTTGAATCTTTTTCATGGTATAAGTCGTTATCAATGGGCTCTTAAGTTTTATAATGCATTTTCTGCTTATAAGCAGGTGAAGCAGATTTTGGAAGCGGGTGTTTAATGGGGGTTGTACAAAAGAAAGTTAATATTGTATTAAAGTGCAGATATGGCAAGCCACAAGTATATAAAAGTGCAAAAGAGTGCAGGAACACATTTAGTGATCTTATAGAGAATGAGTGTTTTAATGATACAGTAAGCATGCTGATTGCAGATTATAAAAATACTATTTTTTCTCTTGATGAGAAAAAAAGGTTTGTGCAATATTTGAAGGATAATGTGACAAGTGGTGTCGAACAGGTTTTAGAAAAATTTATAGATAATGGTTATCATAGTTCTTACTATAGTGAAATTTCTAAAGATGAAACATTTGGTATACAAAATAGGCTTTATGATAGCTTTTCTAAAAACAAGATTAATTTTTATATTTCTTGTGCTCATGAAAGAGAACCTATTATAACTTCTTTTGGTCGTTATTTAGACTATAATGCCCACATAGAAAACCATGATATATTTGATGAAGGGTTTGAAGCATTCAGAAATTATGAGTTATACCCTCCTAGAGTACTTAGTGCTTTTGTAAGATGTGCATATTATTCTAATTATGTTAATAAGAGTAATGATAACATAGAGTTGCTATCAAAGATTTTTGAATTTTTTATATGTCTGCATGAATCTATAGACGGTAATAGCTTTAAGTATGTTTTTTCAGCATTTGATGAATATTATGTTTTTGATAATATAAAGGCGATAACTGAAAGGTTGTATGATGGCAGGTGTAATATGTATGGTGTTTTAACGCCTATGTTAATTTATCAAAGATTTAATGCTGCTTGTGGTACTGGTAATATTGGTTTTAGTAGGATTACTAGGTATTTTATGGAGATTGCTTCTAAAGCGGAGGAAGCTGCGACAGTTTCGTAGGTTGATGTTATTGTCGAGGTTGGCGGCGAGTGGCTGGTGTCATTCGTTGGGTTTAATTACAAATTGGAGGATTTTTAATGAGTCGTCGTAAGTCTGAGGCTACTATGTTTTTGGAAGATTTGTTTTCCAAGAATCCCAATGCTACATTTTCTGATGTAACGGTGATGCCTGAGTATAAGGACAATTTCAAGTTTGATAATGCTTATTTCAATGCTATCAAGCATCGTTTTAAGAGGTCTAGCATGAATGTTTCTCCATCTTTGTTGAATGCTACTAATTCTGCTGCTTTGTCATTGCTTAGCAGTGATGAAAACCAGAGTGCAGTCAATGAGTATGATTATGGTCAAGATGTAATTGATATGATTCCATCGGTTGATCAGCACTTCTTTTTGAGTGGCGATGCGTTGTCTTTCTTTGAACTTGTGAACAAGATGTCACATTTGAAGAATGCCAACATTCGTCTTGTTGGTCCTGCTGGTTGTGGTAAGACCAGTTTTGCAACGCAGTATGCTGCAAGGTATAACTTGCCTTGTCATCTTGTGAACTGTGCCAATGTTCGTGAACCAAGAGATTGGTTCGGATATAGAAAGTTGGACAATGACAAGAATTTGGTATGGCATGAGAGTCTGTTTGTCAAGATGATTGAGACTCCTTACTCTGTCATCATTCTTGATGAGACTAACAGGTGTCCTATGCATACCTTGAATACTTTGTATCCTTTGTTGGATCATCGTAGGCACACTTATCTTGAGGAAGCTGGAAGGGTGTTGCAGGTAGCTGAGGGTGTAACCTTTTGGGCAGCTATGAATGAGGGCAATCAGTTTACTGGTACTAGCCAGTTGGATGAAGCTTTTGCTGACAGAACCGGGTTGGTTCATGAATGTAAGTTTCTTCCTATGAAGGAAGAAGCGGAGGTGCTTCACAACAGGACTGGTTTGGCTGCTGATACTTGCACAAGGCTTGTTGAAGTGGCAGAACAAGTTAGAAAGAAGTTCAATTCTGATGGTGCGGAAAGCTTTACTAAGCCAATTTCTACTCGTATGTTGGAAGAGGCGGCTGCTGCTTTCGTACTTGGTGGTAGTAAGACACTACACTTCACTTTACTAAACCACTTTAGCACCAGTGGTGGTAATGTCAGCGAAAGAAGTAATCTTTTCAAACTTCTTGTGGGCAAGTTTGGAACGATTTGATTTTTATTGAAATTGAAGGCGGGGGTGGTGTATAAGTTATAGGCCAACCCTATAATGGTTACACCGCCCCCGATGGGTTTGCGACAGTCTTCCTTTTTAATGTTACTTCCGTAATTCAAAGGCAAGGAGAAATAAAATGAGTTCTGCTGACGAAAATAATATTGACAAGGAATTGGAAGAGTTGAAGAAGATTGCGGAAGAGTTCGATGAAGAGGGAGACTTTCTTCTTGAACAGGAGTTAGAGCGTCAAGGGGGTCAATCTTTTGATCCTAAGAAGTTAGATCCAGATCATCCTCTGTTATCTGATCTGAACAAGAAGTATGATACTACCAATTACTGGCAAGGGGCCTATGGCCGTAATAACTATCACAACTATAGTGATAGCTGGAAGTTTACTCCTGTTAAGTCTGCGTCTCAGTATATTAGAGACTCTTACTGGAGTGGGTCTTACTATAAAGACGATTATTACAGCACTACCAAATCTGATGCTGTTGTAACTGAGGCATTGCATGAAGTGTTGAAAGAGTTGAATAAGACTATCAATCTTACTTCAAACTCTAATGATCTTGCTGAGAGTTTCATGGTTGTTAGGTTTAGCAATGGTGCTATGCATAACGACTTGCGTAACAATATTTTGTATGTATCTCCCAATGTTATGCTTGATAAAGATGGCAACATTAAGACTGGCGATGACTATTATTCATCTTTGGATGGGTTGAATGGTCAGGCTATGCTTTGTTCCTTTATGCGGCGTAATATTGATGCAAATGCTAATGAAGAGTATAAGGCTTGTGAACAATGGGGTGCTAGAAATATCTTTATGACAGACTTGCAATCAAGTGCTGCCACAGAGATCTTTACTAAGTGGCCCGGTTTTATGAGTTATATCACAAGTCAGATGCAGGTGTTTGGTGTTCAGAAGGACTATATCACTGGCAAGTTTAGTTCTCCTATGTTGTCTTTGGACGATCTGATTGAAGCTTTGTGCTACAACAGACTTGGTACTGACAAGGTAGATTACACTGTATTCCATCCTGATATTGTCAAAAAGATGTTGTTGGCTGATCGTGACTTCAATGAAATGCTTGATACCCCTTGTAAGCCTGAACATAGGTTTCAGAAGGCAGAAAGGGTCTACAAAGCAATTGTTGATATCATGAACCTGCCAGAAATTAAGATTGATTCAATGCTTACTGCAATTGGCATCAATCCTAGTGATCTTGGTGGTGACCCTAGTAAGTCTAATCAGATTGATATGACTAATAGTGATCCAGATCGTAAGTTTACTGGTGATAACTCCTTCAATAACAAGACTGAAGTTGAAGGGGATATTGTTTACAATATTCTTGATCATAATAAGAAGCTTAGAGAAAGGCTTAAAGAGCTTGCAGACTCTTTAGTATCTGATCTGAAGGAAGAGAAAACTCTTCAGGATCAAGTTTATAAGCTTCTTGTTCCTCCTGTTAATGTTGAGACCATTAACAAATATGACGAGTTTGTAAATGGTCACAAGAGGAGTATTAATGCTATCAAGGATAGCTTGATGTTCCATAACAACATACCCTATTCATCAAGCTATGGTTTGACTGATGGGGAGATTGATGAACATGCTCTCCACAAGATACATTTTGGTGAGTATGAGAGACTGTTTGAAAGAAGGGATATGATTAATGAGAAAGGTTATCATATCACAATTGTTATTGATCAATCTGGTTCCATGAAAGATGAAAAGCTTGAGGAAGCTAACAAGTTGTGTATCTTGTTTGCAGAAGCTTTAAGGTTCCTTAGAAAGACTGAGTATTCTATCTACGGCTTTGAAACCAGAGATATTAATACCTGGGTTTATAAGGATAAGCTTTACAATAAGCAAAAGGCACTTATTAGTGCTGAGGCTCATGGTGGTACAGCTATGGGCTTCCATCTTGGTATCATTGGTGATAAGGTTGTTACTCAGTATCCTGAGTATGAGAACAAGTTTATGTTTGTTATCACTGATGGTCAGCCTACGCATGGTTCTAAGAACATGCATTCTGTTGAGCATACTGCTCATACCATTAAGCTTTTGAATAGGCGTGGTATCAAGGTGTTTGGTATTGGTATCTTGAATGCTTTTAGTTCAGAAACTGGTTCCAAGATATTTGGTGATGGCAACTTTGCTGTAATCAATGATATTGCTGGTAGCCTTTCTATTCTTACGCATAAGCTTCGTAAGTATCTTGCTAAGGCTTCTAGGTTTTAATATCAATATGTCGTGGCAGGGGGGTAAATCCCCTGCTGCGACAATTTCCTTTTTGTGTGTTATTTGTGTAACCTGTAACACTTAAGAGGGAGAGAGAAATGATTACCAAACAATTCCTGACTGCTGGTAAGGCTATTTTCACTCTTGAAGTTCCTGAAACCTTTCAAAAAGAAAAAGACTCTAAGCCTCATTACACTTTCAAAATCAGCAAGAAGAAAGATGTAGATATCTGGTTTGTCAATCTTCTGACAGGACCAGATAACATGTCTGATTACACCTATATTGGCAAACTCAATCCTGATAATGGGGTTGTTAGTTTGACAAGGGCTTCTAAGCTTAATGATAAGTCATTGTGTTTCCGTCTTCTTAACAGGGTTACTCATTGTTTGTGGAATGGAGAAGAGGGGAAGATAAAGGATGCAGGATTTGACTTGCATCATGAAGGGAGGTGTGGTAGGTGTGGAAGGCGGCTTACCGTGCCTGAGTCGGTTCTGACTGGATTGGGGCCGGAATGTGCTGGTAAAGGAGTATAAGTTATGAAGTTAGTTAAGTTTATGACAGAAAATAATGAGCCTTGTCTTATTAATATTGATGATATTTCTTGTGCTGTGAGTTATAAAGATGGTTCGCATAGTGGTGTTAGGTTAAAGTTGAAGAAGTTGAAGCATTTGATTGAGTTGAATATAGGGATTGATGAATTTCTTCTGAAGGTAAACGCTAATAAAGAATGACATATTAATGAGAATGGCTAAGGGCTGCGACAAAATTTCCCCGTAATGTTTTTATTAAAGGAGACCCCAATATGAGCTTTATTAATAAGTTTAATAGACTGAACATGTTTAAAATGTTGATGGATAATGAGGCATACAATTACGCAATGTTTCATGTTGCTTTGGATGGATCTAACATCTGTTTCTCTAGTGATGCTAAAAAGCGTCTAGCAGCTTTCATTCCGTCTGTTACTGATACATATGATAAAAAAATGCATGAACTTCTAACTGCATCTGCAAAAGGCCCCGATGCATTATCATACTTTTTTAGTTATGATACGACTGGTAGGGAGTTTACTGCAAGCAGAAGAAACAAAAACCCTACAATTGATTTTGGAACTTATCTCTATTATGCTTTTTCAGTTGCATATAATCTTGATGTATCTGATTATGATCCCAAAACTTTTAACATTTACAATATTGATTTGAATGATTGTAAGTATTCTTCTGATAAGCTTAAACATAAAATGATTATGCTTACCAGCACAAGCAATTATTATTTGCTGCCTCATACTGTTGACAATATTATTTGTGAAACCTTTGGCAACAAGGAATATGCTGAAAGGTTTTGTTCTCTTGAGAAGGCATCTCATGAGTACAGAGTTTACAACTTGTTGTTTAGAGCTATCAGGAATATAGCAATTACTATTCAATTTAGTTATAACGGTTCTTCTGACAGGACTGAGCAAAGAGAGG
>JACCDW010829507.1_pt1 | contig 12637 bp, 9 predicted proteins | sample 7449781 | NCBI WGS metagenome assembly JACCDW01 (sample SAMN15323449, study PRJNA562643) | freshwater metagenome | isolation source: river surface water | place: USA:Blue River Watershed | collected 2017-08-18
CTGCTGTGGGTATCAACGTGTACAGCTTCGCCCTGAAGCCCGAGGATCACCAGCCCAGCGGTACTTGCAACTTCTCCCGTATCGATAACGCCACCCTGAACATCATCCTGAGCAACAACACCGTGGGTGCAAGCACAACCGCACAGGTGAGGGTGTATGCTGTAAATTACAATGTGCTACGTATCATGTCTGGAATTTTTTTATATGCAAAATGTTTTGTATTGTATTTACAATACACTTTTTGTGCCCAATGGTTCCAAACAGCCGGCTGCCTCATACGAGGGGAAACAGTGATACCGGCTAGTCGCGCAAGCGGCAAGATGACCTGGATGCGGGAAACTCCTAAGAGCCTTAACAACTACCTGCCATTGGAAACTTTGGTAGGAATCTGGGGTAATGACCTAAGATATAGTAATATCGTTAAGGATTGGACAATCCGCAGGCGAGATCCTAAACCCGTTATGATAGGGCATGGATCCGTCTCAGAGACTGCAAAGGCATCGGTGTTCGATGAGAGCCTAATCAGCTTGAGAATGCTTAAGGTACAGTCCGGCCCTTATAGAAATATAGGGGGTCCACCGGGGCGGACTTGCATACAGCAACTAAACCTGTTGTATAGCAAAGATAATACACACTTGTATTTTTTTTACAATTTTTGTAATTTAAGTAAAAGTTTTTTTGTGTTGAATGTCTTAAAGACAATCAATCAAAAATTTGACATTGAATACATCGTTATATTATATGGCATAAACATGGAAAAATCCTGCAAAGCTATAGTCCAAAGCGGTCCACGCAAGGGCCTTCCCTGCATTCCAATGCATCATGTTGATGTAGACGGCTATTGTATTCTACACCAACGATACAAAGAATATGTAAAACGAATTGAGTCAGGAGAAAAATTATGCTCGCAGTTCTTTCGAGGATGTGATAACCAATGCATGGAATTATCTACACTGTGTAAACTTTGTAAAGATAAAAAACAATTTGGAAAGATTAAATGTACTCATGCTGAATGTAAGAATTACGCAAAAGATGAAAAATATTGTGGTAAACACCAGCGTAATTACTACTACGATTATGAAAAACTACACAATGTTCGATTCTGTAATATTGAACGCGGATGTTTCTTCATTCGAGATGAAGGTACCGAATGTTGCACGTCGTGTATGTTAACTCATTATATTACAAATAATCGTTATTTTCGTTCTGATGTAAATTATACAACATGTATTCATTGTGAAAGTCCATTGTCATCTACAGAAATATCAAAAACAATAAAACATTGTGATTCATGTTCTGATTTATTTATCAAAAATTTTAAATTACATTCTGCAAGTATACAGAAAAATTATAAACTACAAAAGACTGAAAATCAGGAAATACATTATGCTGAAATACAAAAAGGTGCACATAAACGCAATCTTACATTTGAATTATCCATCGAATCAATGACGAATATTGTAAAAAGCAATTGTTATTATTGTTTACGACCAAATGCATTAGGTATTGATCGCATCGACAACAATAAAGGATATATTTTAGACAATGTAGTACCATGTTGTTTTCCATGCAACCGAATGAAACACATATTGACATTAGAACAATTCATTAATAAATGTTATGGTATTTATAATTGGATAGAATATTCTAAATCATTTGGAGAATTATTACAGAACGCATTCCCTACATTTGTATCAAAATCAGATGAGTCATTCAATACATATGTATCAAAAGTTAAAAAGAAAAAACATGATATTGGCATAAATCAGGCAGAATATACAAACATACGAAACGGGAATTGCTATTTGTGCGGTATTCCAAATACAGAGCTACATAAAAATGGAATTGATCGGAAACATAATGACATTGGTTATGTAATATCCAATTGTAATACATGTTGTGGATCATGTAATATTTTAAAAGCATCTTTACCTATTGGAATTGTTAAAGATTGTATTCGACGAATTGTAAATAATAAATATATGGAAAAATACGTTATCGATTCATCATTGGTTGTAAATATAAATAAATCTACAGTTAGCACATATTTAAATCATTCGATATTGATTGACAAAACTAAATTTTCAAATAAAATCGAACATGTAATACCCAGCTTACCAATCCACGAAATGGAAGTTCCCAAACAATGGAAAACCCGTGATATTTATGATTTCATCAAAAACAACAAAGAACACCATTATAAACTGTACTGCGAAGCATCCAATGATTTGTCGAAACTTCCTACATGGAATACGATGTGGTCTTCGTTTCTGGAACATGTAAAAGGTGCATCTTGGGAAATCGCAGAGGATCTAATTCGTTCCTTTGTAGAAGAGTTGCGACGAATCCGTCATAACTCTCTCTGTGCTGCAAAGAAGAATGTACTGGACCGCGAGGATCGTCAGGTTTGGCCGGCTGAGACTGTGGATAAATTATTCCTTGAAGGTCGTATTCACGAATTTAAAGGAATTACAGAGGAATACGCGGGTGATAATCCCGCCGATCCGAAATGGGATACACGATGGAAGGAATTTGTTGGAAGTCTCCAGAGTGCAACTGATACGAAGGGACGTGTTGACCTCATTACAAAGTTCATGACCGCCCAGCGAACCAAGAAATACCGTAGATCCAAAAAGACCTAATCCCGCAAGATCATTCTGGTATTGTCAAAATGAAATATATCCCCTTGTCCCATATTTTTGTGTTTATGAAAGCAGTAGATTTCAGGGGTTGCATTGTCTTGCCGAATGGCCGAGGCAAGCACAACTGATCCAGAACACACCGAAACATGCACTTGACAGGAATATATCGCATCGGCATATTCCTCAAGAGATGAAATTTCCAACACATCCATCCCCAAGTCCGGTGTAGCACGATTGGCAATCTTGGAAAACACCACTTTTTTCCGTGGAAGCGTCTGATACTTGTCAAAGATCTCCTGGAAATTCCTGCGAATGTATTCGTCAGAATAGGTGGTTGAAATGGAGGTCATGTCGTACAGAAGACAGCCTTCCAGTTCTGGAATCTTCCTGGGTGTATAATATACGATGGGGTATTTGTCGGTTCCATGGGTAAGTCCGTGTACGAGTTCCATATTTTTCATGGGATTCTCGGTTTTCCTTTGGAATCCTCGGCACGCCCCTGCATTGGCAGGTTTGTCCGAAATTCCACGAATATGGGGATCACGACCCCAGACAAATGCATGTGTTTCTGGATTCCTACATGCATTCCTGGAACTAATATATACCGTGTGGCCCAGAGAAGCAAAAAGTTTGGGAAGTGTTGAGAATTGCAGATTGTCCCCTAGGCCGCCCCATGGTTGTTCGAGGATAATCTCCATTTATGCAGAAGATAGTTTATCTGTTTAGGTTTTGTGGGAAAGGTACAAAGATAGGAGGAAAGGGAAGAGAAGGAGAAGGGAGAGGTTGCAGTAGTTGCTGAGGTTGTTTCAGTTGCAACAAATATCCCACAGCTCCCAACAAGTGATTGCATTGTCCGGCAAGTGTTTGCATTTGTTGGGACATCGATGCATTCTGTTTCTTTAGTTCCTCCAATTCAGTTTGCATGTGTTCATTCTCCTGCCTAAGGATTATCTGGGATTCCAGTATTTCCTCGATCTTTGCTCCCCACTCCTTCATCTCCCGCTTCATCCAATCTTCCATCAGGGATTCTCTGGGTATCTCTACAGGTTCCTCCTTTGGCGAATCCTTTGGCACATCCCTTGGCACCTCCTTACCAACAGGCTCCGTCACAAACCTCCGTGTCCCATCGGCTAAACAAATCTCCAACCCTGGAACCTCCTTATTCCCTACAAACTTCTCCAAGAAGATTCGTACATTCCCACCATCCGCGGAATACGTATTGTTGATGGCAACGGCATAGGTGTGCCCCTTCCATACCACCTCATATACTTGCTGCTTCTCCCAATCACACCCGATAAAATTCGCACGGAGTCTGCGGAAAATATAATTGTAGGCGATGCTGGATCGATACTTTGTATCCTGAAACTCACGGATCTCCGAAAGATCCACAGTTCGCAGAATATCGCCAATGGTGACCCGATGCGTTATATAAATCTGGTTGAAAATGCCTGTGTAATACATATCATGGCCGGTTCCTTGCACTGCATTGAACCACTCCGTTAGCGTCGAGAAACGCCGCTTGTTATTTCGTACATTTACCAGTGTTCCATCCACGGCAAAGAAGACCGACTCGCTCTTCTTGTCCTGTATATGGAGGCGCACTGCACGAAACCGTGCATGCAGAAAGAATTCCAGCATACGCTGGAAATAAGCGGGATCCCGAAAGTAAGTCTCGAAAATGGATGGCATATCGAAGAGGGAGAGGGATGAATATGTAGGAAACACAGACTACCAACAAAAATGCAAATGAATATTCAATTTTTCTTTATTGTTAGGGTGTCCGTGGTCCAGTAGGCGGTCAGGAGTCCACTTACATTGCACCGGCCTTCTTCGCGGCGCCCCAGCATATCCATGAAGTTGGAGAGACTTTTATTGGAAGGTCGCGGCAATCCGGTGGTTTGAAAGAGGCGTACCCAGAAAGTTCGATCACTGCTGTTGGAAGTCAGAAATGCGTCGCGGGGAATGCGGAGTGAGTCCGCGGTATGTTGGAGTTCCCTACACCATCGTTCCATATTCTGGGCCCATTGGGATTCCAGAAATCGTGTGCGTTCCACAAATGCCTGAAGTCCCGTGAGGATGTGGGGATCGAATTGTTGGATGCCTGGAATGAGCCGATCGCGCATCTGGCCTCTCCGCGACCATGCTGGTGTGGAATCAAAGAGATGCGGAATCCCCTGTTGGTCCGCAAAGGCGACGAGGCGATGTTTCGGGATGCCAAGGAAGGGACGAAGGATTGTCACCTCTTGTTCGCATCCCACCTCCTTCATTCCAAAGAGGTTTTCAAAATGAATTTGTTTGGAGATATTCTGAAAGACATTCTCAAAACAATCATCCAAGTTGTGTCCGAGCACAACGGGGCATCCAAACCACCTGTAAAAGGAGAATCGGATCTTGCGGGTTGCCTCCTCATACACTGCCCGCAATCCACTGGTTCTCACACGTTGCATCTCGGTGATTTGTCGAATATATAGAGGAACACCGAGGGATTGACTGAACCACCGCAGAAGATTGCATTCATCGGGGCAACAGGAGCGATTGTTGTAGGCAATGTGGAGAAGCAGGAGTTCCTTCCCATCTTCTTTGCAAACTTCCTTGGCGATACAGGCAGCCACCATGGAATCCACACCACCACTGACACTCACCGCCACCTTCTTCTCCTCACCCAATGATCGGCGAAATGCTGCCTTGAGGTCCGAAAGAGCAATCGTCTCGCTGTGAGTCCGAGGCGATTCCAGAATGCCATCAAATGTCCGAAGACTTACCGGATCCACTACCGGTTCCCTACAGTATCCCTCATGTTCCTCTTTCCATCGAGCCACATCCAGAATCGTTGCTTGTAGGAAGCGACACCAAAGGGGTGTGGGAGTGGCCTCGGCTTCCAACAGCGTCCTGCGAAGTGCAAACTCTTTCAGAGTGAGAGAGGGATTGTGTCGGATTGCCAGAAGAATAAATACCCGTTCCCATTCCTTACAGGTCGCCCATTGTGTACTCAAAATCCGCAAGGCCATCTGAGTAGCGAATCGGAATGCGATCGGCTTCGCAGAGGCAAGGATGTTGGGATTGGGGTGTCGAAAGATCTGGTCGTATTGTAGCAGGAGCGACATATTCATTTCCTTGGAGCCGTCATATATTGTTTGAACGGTCGGCCATGTAGTGAGAGGAGTGTGGGAAAACCAGAATGCGGGATGGGATTCCCAGAACTCCACAAGATCGCGAAGGAGGATGAGGGGAACTGCATCCCCTCGTAGAATGGAAGAAAAGTCTTGAAGCTCCATGGTTCACCAGGTTGGTTGGCGGGGTGTTGGTCTTTTCAATTTTTCAGGCTTGGCAAAAAATTGAAAACAGAGTCTATGGAGGATGGGAAGAGTGTGGCTCTACATTCCGCCTTTCCTTTGACATTCCTTTTCCCAATCCTTTTCCGAATGAATCGCATTGTTCTTTCTTCCATGGAGGGCATCCAGCAGCGCGCCCAAATTCAGTTTCCCAATCACCTTGTGTGGGATATTCTCTGGGATTCCTATGAGAACCGTATCATTGTCTATCAGGATACCAGGAATTTCTTTGAAGTGCAGGGATCGACTCTGAAGGATGCCATGCGCGCCATTGGCTACCATGCAGGAGCCTACGAAATTCAGGTCGATAATTTCCATGTGGATATTTCATCCAACTTGGACCTCAACGAGACCATTCATATCCTGCAACTCCCTGTAGCCGCTCCATTTCTCCTACAGATGCGTCTGAAGATGCGGGATGACTAAACTCTTCCACTACAAAATCCACTAAAAAATTGAAAACAACAAAAACCGAAAGTACGCCAGGCGTATTTTTGATTTTCTCATCCTTTCCTACTTCACAATGGATATCGAGGATACTTGTACGACTTCTAACAAGAGCCAAATCCTTTCTGCGTTCGTCCAGGATTTGGCAAAGGCGCCCGTGGACTTTTCGGAGGACGGTGTTCTTCGTCAGGAGATGCATCGTCTGCAACGAAAGTACAAGATTTGTCCTAGCAAGTTCGACCTTCTACGGCAGTTGACGGCCCTCGGAATCCAACATCCATCCCTTTCCGCTGCCCTCGTAGTCCGCGCAGTTCGGAGTGAAAGCGGGATTCTCAACATTAGTGTCTCGCTTCCACCCGACTTCAGTTGTAAGTACAATTGCTATTTCTGCCCGAATGAACCCGGTATGCCACGTTCCTACCTTTCCAATGAGGACGTGTTTGCCCGTGCATCCAAGGTGGGGTTCAATACCATCCAGCAAGTATGGGAACGCCTGGATGTGCTGCGGCAAAACGGACATCCCATTGACAAGCTGGAATTCCGTGTGCTTGGTGGAACCTTCAGTTGCTACCAGCACTCCATAACCGATACCTTTGTGCGCGACCTGTATTATGCCGCCAACACGTATTTTGCTGCACCCGAGCATCGTCAGCGACCACCCGAGTCGCTCGAGGCGGAGCAGGCACGTAATACCTTTACACAGCCGCATGTGGTGGGCCTGGGGATTGAAACACGCCCCGATGAAATAACGGTGGCCGAGATTCAGCGGTTTCGTCGCTACGGCGTTACACGTGTCGAGCTGGGCGTTCAACATACAGATGATGCACTTCTGCGGCGCGTGAATCGCGGCCATGGTGTACGGGCGTCCAAGGCGGCCATCAAGCTTCTGAAAGACTATGGATTCAAGGTGGAGATCCATATTATGGCCGATTTGCCCGGTGCAACTCCCGAGGGAGATATGGCATGTTATGCGGAGGTCTTACAGGGTCCTGATTTGATTCCGGACTATCTGAAGGATTACCCGTGTCTGGATGTGTCCTTTACCAAGATTCGTGAATGGAAGGCCACGGGACAGTGGACGCCGTATGCGGAGTGCACACCGGATGCCCGTGATCTTAAGGAGGTTCTCATCTATCGCCAACAGATCACGCCGCGCTGGGTGCGTGTGAATCGGATGCAGCGTGATTTCCGGCCCACACCCGAACTCGGCTTTGCGAGTCAAGGAATCCGAACGAACCTGGCCCAGCTTGTCAAGGACGAGGCGGAGCGCCGAGGAATCTACTGTCAGTGCATCCGGTGTTGCGAGGTTCGTTCCCAGGCCTACGATCCCTCTGAAATTGTCTATACGGTAACTGCCTTTCTAGCAAGTGGTGCCCAGGAATACTTTCTGTCCGCCGAAGTTCCACGGCCCCACCGGCCACTTCTGTTGGGATTTCTACGACTGCGGATTCCCAATTTGCCGGCTGACACTCCTTTTCCGGAACTCCTCGGAGCTGCGATGATTCGTGAACTCCATGTGTATGGAAAGGTGCAGGAGGTGGGGAAAGGGTCTGCAACTACGCAGCACCTAGGAATTGGCACGAAACTTCTTGCCGCCGCCGAGGATCTCGCTACCAAACACGGGTGTCCTCGGATAGCCGTTATTTCCGGCATCGGAGTTCGCGACTATTATGCGCGACGTGGCTATGCACTCCAGAATACCTACATGATTCGCTCCCTTCGTCGGCGCAGAGAGGCTCTTTCCATTATTGATGTTATGGCAATTCTATATTGTATTGCCCTTGCTACCATTCTTGTGCCTATTATTCTACTTCTTATGATTGCCTGGTTTTCCTACTAAAGCCTGAACTAAGAAGGAGTTTCCAACATATTACCCCGAAATGGATTTTGCACCACTCAAGGCCCATTTGATGGCAATGTTTGCCATTCAGCAATCACAGGGTAGCCGATCACAATCCGATTTTTTAACGGTTCTCTACAGTCTTGTCCTGATGACTCTGATTGAGCGGGCGTTCAAGGTGCTTCCTGGGATGATCGAACGTGCCTGGGTGTCGGTGACAAAGGCGGGACAGCAGGCGTTGACACAGCAACTTACACTTGCTCTGCCCGACTCCAAAAAGCCCATGAATACTATTACGCTGCGGCGTACCTATGATTCCACGGCGAAGGCGACAGATACAGATGTGAGTGTAGAGAAGGTGGATGGAGTGTTGGAATACATTTGCAGTCTAGATGCGGCACGGCATATTAAGTTAGATCGCCGGTACATTCTGAATACAAAGGAGGAGATACAAATTACGCCGCAGTTGTCGGCGCAGATCTCGCATTCTGCAATGAATGAGAAGGGTGAATTGACGGATCTTCAGATTGTCCTACAGTCTCCTACACTCACCATCAATGAAATGCGGACATGGATTGATACGATTCATCGTGAGTATTGTTTTGAGAAGAACAACAAGCTCGGCCATTCCAAATTCTATTTTAATGAGATTCCGGTAGAACCGATACAGGAGATTCCGCCCTTGGGTGTCGGTCAGAAACCCAAAAAGAATGCTAAAAAGCAGTACCGATGGGAGTCCGCTCCGAAAACCCTGTCATTCACCATGAATGAGTTTGCGACTTCCAAATCCTTTACGAATATATTTGGATCCCATGTGGCGGAGCTGAAGGAGCGCCTGAATCTCTTCATGCATCACCCAGAGTGGTATCAGGCCCGCGGAATTCCCTACAGTCTTGGGATCCTGTTGCACGGTATTCCAGGGGCGGGTAAAACTTCGACGATCAAGGCGATTGCCCGTGATACCAAACGGCACATCTTCAACTTGTCGTTGCGTCCCTACACAACCCAAAAGCAGCTGACGCATCTCTTTTTTAATGAGAATGTGGCGGTTGTAGGAGATGATGGTGTACGACAAATGTACCGGATCCCCGTGTCTCAGCGTGTGTATGTCATTGAGGACATTGATTGTCTGACGGATGTGGTGTATCAGAGAACGGAGGAGAGTCGTGTGGAAACGAATGGGGATGCCATTACCCTGTCTTTTTTGCTGAATTTGCTGGACGGTGTCTTGGAAACCCCAGGGCGCATCCTGATTATTACCACGAACCATCCAGAAAAACTGGATCGTGCCTTGGTGCGTCCAGGACGCATTGATGTGAATATTGAGTTTAAGGAGGCCAGCCGACAGCTAATTGCCGAGATGTTGAATAACTTCTATGGAGTCGCAAAACGGACCGAGGATATTCCGGCGTGTTTGGAGGGCAGTCTGACGCCGGCGGAGGTACTGGAGTGTTTTTGCGGACATTTTAAGGATGCAGAGGCGGCCATTGCTACCTTGGTAGGAAAGGCGGAACCCAAATGTGGATCCGCTCTGGAGGATTTGTTTGCTGAAACGCCCACAGAACCTGTTCCCACCATGGTAAATTCTATCTATATAAGTCCCTCCAATGTGAGTTTGACGGTGAGTGAAGATGCGGAACCTTCTCTGCAAGCCAAAGGAACAAGCGAGGTCTCTCTTGATGACGAGGAAATTGAATGGCGGGGTGCAATTGAATTGAAACCGATTCAAAAATATCGTAGTAGCCAGGAAAGCATGCAGGATATGACAATACCTCATCCTCCTCCTCCTTCCTATTCTCTCACTCGCATTCCCCCACAGATTCCCTATGGATCTGATCCATCGCATCTCAAAATGATGGGATCGGATGCCATGTATGCCGATACATCTTTGCTGGATTCCTCGGATACCTCAGGCCTTGATGAGTATTTTCAGACACATCCTGAACTCGAAAAGAGTTTACTCGAAAGTAAAATACCCAAGCATAACGCAGCATAAACAAATAAGACTACCCATAGAGTAAAGGAATGAGGGTGCTTCTTGTTTCTCTGGCGAGTCTAGTATTCGCACATGATATTGAAACAGATATGTTTGAATATCATGCTACAATTGATCCCGTCGTGCAGGCCCGTGTTCTCTCGGCACCAACATATGCGGCTGCGCGAAGGTTGGGAGGTGTGTATGGTCTCTGTGCGGACGGAATCAACATTCCATTGAATGGAGGCCTTGTATGTGATCCACCGAATCGCCTACCGCAAATATGTACCCTTGTTTGCAAACAGGGATATTACAGTTCCGGAGCTAACAGAGACATTGCATGTGCGGATGCCATGTGTGAAGGGCAGTGTGCTAGCCAGCCATATGATTGTGTAGAGAATACGCTACAGTATGCATCCCGGCCCTGCACGTTTGCTCGTCTTACCGAGTGTACTGGCACCCAACCTTGTTTAGAAACCGTTGAGGAAGAGTGTAAATACAGTTTTTACGAGGAAGTACGGAGGCCCTGTTGCAATCTAACACAGGTACAGCAGCCCGAGGGATGTTGGACGAGTGGATGTTCGGGTAATTGTCAGACACCAGGTGTCTATCATTATTACAGTTCTTCCTGTGGGGATGTGTGTCCGCCTTGGCAAGATCCACCGAATCCCGCGTTTGCCTGTGCGGCGTGCAGGGTTCCCACTGAGTTTCCTCCACATGTTCGTATACTGTCCTCAAATGCCAGGGCATTTGACCCACCGTCCGAGATAACGGTAGGGTGCGAGGATGGATATTGGGGACCGATTCAAACTGCCTATTGTATGACAACAGATGGTTCTTTCTATCCACCGGCAGATATGGAATGCAATCCTTGTAGTGCTCCACCGGACATGGACTTAGAAATGGTGGAACGAATTGTAGGATTGGCAGGGCGTGTGGAATTCCGTTGTAGGCAGGGATATGTAGGGGATTCCACATTTTCCGAATGTCATAAAGAAACGGGGGAATGGAATCATGTGGAGCCACCGTATTGCATGGTTGCTCCTTCGCCTGGGGAAACTCCCTCCATTAGCCCGACATCCTCCCTATCTCTGGATCCGGATGCAATTCCATCTCCTTCCCCTACTCCATCTGAATCTGCCACGGAATCCCCAACACGAACTCCATCTGTATCAAAGAGTCCGCGCCCTCCGAAAGTCAAGGGATCCCGTGCTCCATCACCGGCTCCTAAACTACGCGTCCAATCATAAAATGACAATTATTTATAAATACTATTTTTTTGATTTTACAAATCTTAAAAATAGTTCTAGAGTCTCACATGTGTTTACCGGCGTGTGCTGCGAGTCTTGCGGGCTTTGCGAGCCTTACGGGTCTTGCTGCGACTGCTTCGGCGGCTGCGGTGTGTCTTGCGTTTTCCACCGGTTGCATACAGTTTTGCAGTGGGATCTACACCGCCGGGCCATGTGGTGTAGGTATCCTGTTTGCTAAGAGGTTCAGGGCTTGCGGGGAACTTTGCCATGTTTGTTAGGGACCTCTAAAAAAATTGAAAGTGCAGGAGGGAGAGGGGGGAGGAAGATGTTGGAACTCCTGCATTTCCTACATTCCTCCTCTCTCTCCTTCTTCTAACTTCCTTTCTCCCTCATTCCTTTCATCACTATGGAGCACCAGGATTGGACCACTGTTGTTGTACGCAATCCCGCAAAATCCCCGCGGCAGACCGTGGAACGCAAGGATACTTCCGAGGCGCGCCGGCTACATAAGCTCGAGTCAGACGATGCGAAGCCCGCAAAGAAGCGGCTTACCGCGGAGAGCCGTCGTGATCTCACTGCAGCACGTTGCGCGGTCAAGAAGTCCCAGCGCGACATTGACAAGGAACTCGCATTTCCTCCCAATACAATTCGGGATTTTGAGGCAGGAACCGCAGCACCCTCGGGAGCACAGATTAGTTCCCTACAGCGCCACTTTGCTGCCTCCAAGTTGGTCCTGAAGATTGAAACCTACTAAGCTCGTATCCATTCAAATCAGGATATTTTCAACTTATAATATAGAAACATTGTATAAATGAAACCAAGTAAATATGCAGGATATTTAATCGTTTTATTTGTTTTTATTAGTCTAGTTTTTTTTGCTTGTACCGGATGTTATAACAAGGATGGGTTTCAAAGTCCATCTCCGGATTTAGTAGCTGGACCAATTGCTAAGGTAGGATTGGATGCTGATTTACCATGTGGATACTATTATAATCCAAATAGTTTTGATAAACCAGTTTACACATGCGAAGGTGAGATTAAGGATACTAGTAATAAAGTAGCTGGTATGCTGTCTACGCAACCAGCCCAACCAGCCCAACCAGCCCAACCAGCCCAACCAGCCCAACCAGCCCAACCAGCCCAACCAGCCC
>JACCDW010067398.1_pt1 | contig 12636 bp, 10 predicted proteins | sample 7449781 | NCBI WGS metagenome assembly JACCDW01 (sample SAMN15323449, study PRJNA562643) | freshwater metagenome | isolation source: river surface water | place: USA:Blue River Watershed | collected 2017-08-18
GGCATGAACACCAATCCTGTTTCCACGAAAATAATGAGAAACAAAATGATGTAAGTGAAGCTTTTGTATTCGTGAACTAGGAGTGCTAAATTTTTATCTAGGTGTAATAACCAGTCTTTTGCGAAGTCGATGATGCTCAGGTATGTCATTCTTTTGAATTTTCAGCAAAGTTCAATGAAAAAATGTATTTTTGTATTCATTCAAGTATGAAAAAAATCATTTTATTTTTTGCAATAATCGCGGTTTTAGGAATTAGTGTGACATCTTGTGGCGCAACAAAACCATCTAAGTCGAAGGGTGGCTGCAATTGTGGATTCTAATATCCCAGCAAAAACAATACTCATTTTGTTTAAGAACGGGGCATAAAATCTTGATTGAAACGATTGATTTTAATGGCTTCATTTTGTGATTTGTAGATTTTTGTTCAACGAATTATGGGCAAGTGAATTGTAGTTCAATGAGAACAGTTTACTTAATTCTCAAATTGTTTGTCAATTATTTAGACTTGTTCCAAAGATTCTATGTAACTTTGCGGTAATTTTAATAGACTATGTCAAATTCAACATATATTCCTTACAAAGTAAAAGACATTTCCTTGGCTGAATGGGGCCGTAAAGAAATCAAAATGGCAGAAGCAGAAATGCCAGGTTTAATGGCATTGCGCGCTGAATACGGCGAATCAAAGCCATTGAAAGGTGCTAGAGTTGCTGGTTGCTTACACATGACAATCCAAACCGCAGTTTTAATTGAAACTTTGGTGGCTTTAGGTGCAGAAGTAACTTGGAGTTCTTGCAACATTTTCTCTACTCAAGACCACGCTGCGGCTGCAATTGCTGCTGCGGGTATCCAAGTTTATGCTTGGAAAGGTCAAACTGCTGAAGAATTTGACTGGTGCATTGAGCAAACTTTGTTTTTTGGTGAAGGACAAGAACCTTTGAATATGATTTTAGATGACGGTGGTGATTTAACCAACATGGTTTTAGATACTTACCCTCATTTAGCTGCTGGTATTAAAGGTATCTCTGAAGAAACTACAACTGGAGTTCACCGTTTGTATGAGCGTGTTGCTAAAGGTACTTTGCCTTTGCCAGCAATTAACGTTAACGACAGTGTAACTAAGAGTAAATTCGATAACAAATACGGTTGTAAAGAGAGTTTGGTAGACGCAATTCGTCGTGCTACAGACATTATGATGGCTGGTAAAGTTGCTGTTGTTTGTGGATATGGTGATGTAGGAAAAGGTTCTGCTGAGAGTTTACGTGGTGCTGGTGCTCGTGTAATTGTAACTGAAATCGATCCAATTTGTGCTTTACAAGCTGCAATGGATGGTTTCCAAGTCATTACACTTGAAAAAGCAATTCCTCAAGCAAGTATCATTGTAACGGCCACAGGTAACTGTAACATCGTAACTGAAAAACATTTCAGAATGATGAACGATAAAACAATCGTTTGTAACATTGGTCACTTCGACAACGAAATCGATATGGCATGGTTGAACGGTGCATTTGGAAATACTAAATATACCATTAAACCACAAGTTGATGTTTATAATTTAGACGGAAATGAAATCATTGTATTGGCTGAAGGTCGTTTGGTGAACTTAGGTTGTGCAATGGGACATCCGAGTTTTGTAATGAGTAACAGTTTCACGAACCAAACTTTGGCTCAATTAGAACTTTGGAACAACGCTAGTAACTACGAAAACAAAGTTTATGTATTGCCTAAGCATTTAGATGAGAAAGTGGCTCGCTTGCATTTGGCACAAATTGGTGTTGAATTAACAGAGTTAACTTCTGAGCAAGCTCAATATATTGGTGTTAAGGTTGATGGTCCTTTCAAAATGGATCACTACAGATATTAATCAAACCCTTTATAAAACAAAAAAGGCCGCATATGCGGCCTTTTTTGTTTTATGTTCTATTTTATGCCAAATCTTCTTCAGCAACAGCAGCCGCTTCTACGCCAATCTCTGCCAAATCGTTTTTCTCAACCATGAGGTTGTCGATAATGAATTCTTGACGTTCAGGGGTGTTTTTGCCCATGTAATAACTCAATAATTTTTCGATGCTCGCTTCTTCTTTGAGAATAACCGGCTCAAGGCGAATATCGGGACCAATGAATCGGCCAAATTCGTTAGGGGAAATTTCCCCCAATCCTTTGAATCTTGTGATTTCTGGTCGAACACCCAATTTTGCAATGGCATTCACTCTCTCTTTGTCGCTAAAGCAATAGATGGTCTCTTTTTTGTTTCTAACACGGAAGAGGGGTGTTTGTAAAATATACAAATGACCGTTTCTCACCAAATCTGGGAAAAATTGCAAAAAGAATGTCATCATGAGTAAGCGGATATGCATACCATCGACATCGGCATCTGTTGCCAATACAATTTTATTGTAGCGTAAGTTTTCTAATGACTCTTCAATATCTAGAGCGTGTTGCAATAGGTTGAATTCTTCATTTTCATATACTACCTTTTTCTTAAGTCCGTAGCAGTTTAAAGGTTTACCCCTTAAACTGAATACCGCTTGAAGGTCTGGATTTCTACTCTTGGTAATACTTCCACTTGCAGAATCTCCCTCGGTAATAAATAACGTTGAATCGTATCTTTCTTCGCGTTTTTCATCGGTAAAATGAACTCTACAATCTCTTAATTTTTTGTTGTGAAGATTTGCACGCTTGGCTCTTTCTTTGGCGAGTTTTTGAACCCCTGCCATGTCTTTTCTCTCTCTTTCATTTTGAAGGATTTTTTTGACAAGAGCATCTGCAGTTTGAGGGTTTTTGTGGAGGTAATCATCCACTTGTTTCTTAATAAATTCAAGAACAGCTGCTTTCAATGAAACACCATCTGGGCTCATTTCGGTGCTACCAAGTTTCGTTTTTGTTTGACTTTCAAAAACGGGTTCCATCACACGCACACTAATTGCGGCAGTGATTGAACTACGGATATCGGCAGCATCAAATTCTTTTTTGTAGAAATCACGAATGGTTTTGACAAATGCCTCTCTAAAAGCAGCCAAATGGGTTCCCCCTTGGGTTGTATATTGTCCGTTTACAAAAGAGTAATACTCTTCACCATACGCGTCTGTATGGGTGAACGCAAGTTCCATGTCTTCAGTTTTTACATGGACAACAGGGTATAAAGCACTTTCGGTTGGTACTTTGGTTTCGAGTAGGTCTAAAAGTCCTCTTCTTGCGGCATATGAATCGCCATTGTATTTAATTGTTAACGCACTGTTGAGGTATGTGTAGTTTTTTATTTGATCACGGATGTACTCTTGGATGAAACGGTAGTTTTTGAATACTGTTGCATCGGGCTCAAAAGCAATGAAAGTTCCATTGGTTTCGTTGGTGTCTGTTTCTGGGCTATCTAAAACCAATTCACCGCATTTGAATTCGGCTTTTTTGGTTCTGCCATCTCTAAAACTTTGCACCACGAAGTAAGAACTTAAAGCATTCACGGCTTTTGTACCAACTCCGTTTAATCCTACAGATTTTTGGAACGCTTTACTATCGTATTTACCACCTGTATTGATTTTAGATACGCAATCGATGACTTTCCCAAGAGGAATTCCACGGCCAAAGTCTCTAATTTGAACACGTTTATCATCGATGTTGATTTCGATTTTTTTACCGTTACCCATGACGTGTTCATCGATGCTATTATCTACAATTTCTTTAATTAAGACGTAAATACCATCGTCAACGGAGGTTCCATCACCCAATTTACCAATGTACATACCGGGACGAAGGCGAATATGTTCCTTCCAATCGAGACTTCGAATTTCGTCTTCGGTATATTGTGGTTTTTGAATTTCTTCGTTGCTCATCATGCAATAATAAATTTACTTATTCAAAAGCTACACTTAAGTTTTTCACAAATTGGCGAAATGTAGATAAACCCTTAATTTTGTGCCATGAAAATTAAAGGTTTTGCAGGAATCATTTTATTCGTTTCAACTTTGTTGATCGTAGGATGTAAATCTAAAATTGATAAAGCCATTGAAAATATTGCTCCATATGAAAAATATTTCATGGGGGATGTGATCAAAGTGGATAGTTTGCCTGTAGGCTTTGAAAAGAAATTGGCTGATTTTGCCAAAGAGTTTAAACAATATTCTAAATCGTCGAAATACATTTATGCAGCAGCATTTTTAGCTGAAAAAAGAGGTCGATTAAAAGAAGCCGCTGAATATTCAGCCATTTATGTTGATGATTATTCGAACGAAAAAAGTCACCGAATGGAAAGTGCAATGGTGGCTGCTCATTATTTTGAAACGATTGAAAAATACGAGTTAGCGCTAAAATATTATGATTTATTGGCGAAAGAATTTTCGAAAAATCCGGTCGGGGAACAAGCAAAATTCACCAGCGAAATGATCCGTAAAGGGGCCATAACCCCAGAACAACAATTGGAATATATGCAGTCTAAAGCTGCCGCCGATAGTGCTAAAAATTAATACGGAGAAATATAATTTCCGTCTGTTTTCTTTTTCTTCTTCTTGAAGTCACCGCGTTTCCACGCTTCAAAAAATTGCATCCAAGCAACTGGGCTCAAATAATTTTGAGGGGGTGCTTGTTTGTAGTAATAGAGCTGACTTGCTCTGGTTTGAGCTAACAGAGATTGAGAAGATGTTGCATCCGCTGGTCGCATTTTAAGTTCTTCTTTCAAAGCTTCTGTTTCAAGGTTTTTGCGAGCGCGTTCGTATGCGTCGTCTGGAATATCTCTTGTTACAAATTCGTGGTTAAACAAAGTTTTTAGTGGCAATGCTCTAATGAAAATGGCAGGTATATGAATGGTGTCCTGTGTCATTAGTTTGATCACGTTGTATCTATTTCCTGTAAGTGTATCTGGAACAACATGCCAAGAACCAACTTTTTCAACCAAAGAAAAGTAAATGGTATCACCCTTTTTAACTACCACGTCAAAATGCCCGGCATAGTCAGTATATCCAATTAAACCCCTTTTGTTGCTTTTGATATTTACATACGGAATTGGCTTTAAACTGTCTGATGTTAAAACCATTCCCGTGAACAAGATGTAAGGATTTTTTTCTTTTCCTGGTTGCGCTTGAACACGATTGAAATTCAATAAGAATAAAAATGTAAAAAATATGAAAATGAGTTTTTTCAATTTGGTTTTTTGTTAGTTGTTCAGTCTTTCAAATGTAGTTAAAAATTGAGTCAGGGCATAAGCCATCCGAGGATAATGGCAAATAAAACGATGAATGGGGTTGGGATTTTCTTTGTTAATAGCATTGCAACTGTCATTAAACAAACGAATATCTCGGTGAATAGTTGCAATTTATTGGTGTAGTTTGAGATTTTGAGGATAAAATTTTGATTGATTACCAAGCATGCCGTTAAAATAAATCCGACAGAAATGGCAAAAATTCCGTTAATTGACCTCCTCAAATACACTGAATTATTCAGTTTTTCCCAAATAGGGTAGGCAAATAGTACGAGTAATGTGCCGGGCATGAAAACCGCAATGAGCCCAATTAAACTGCCAAGTAATTGTCCCCCAAAACCACTGCCATCATTTTTCATCGCAATGGAATTTGTATAGACTGCAAGGTTGAAATTTGGCCCTGGTGCTGCCTGAATGATGCCAAGTCCGGTGTTTAGCTCTTCCAAGGTCATTCTTTTTTTGTGATCTACATATTGTTCCACAGTCATTGCGGCAAGAACATTTCCTCCTCCGAATGACAAAGCTCCCATGCGGTATGTGTTTTCAAACAAAATAACGGGTTTTAGAAGTTTCGATTCAGTCTTATATTTTGTAAGTAGCAATCCAGTAAATCCAACGATGAAAAAAATGGTAAAAAATATGGTTAGATTTCTCCATTTGATTGATTTTGTGAATGATGGTTTTTGAGGCTTTTCATCTCTCACCAACCATGCACTTGCTGCCGCGCTTAGAATTACGCCTAATGGAAAAACCCAGGGACTTCTTATGAGATAACCACCAATTCCTCCGATGAGAAAAATGGCCATGTTTAATGGGGTTAATTTCATCCACTGGAACATTGAAATTACGGCATAAATTAAAAACCCAGCCACACAAGCTTCAATGTTTTGGAGTTGTTCAGATACTAAGAATTTTGGTGAAAGCGCAAGAATAGCCATCATAATGGCGCCGGGTAATGCCCATAGTAGCAAAGTGAAAAATGCCAAAATTGGACCACCTAATTTAAATCCTATTGTTGTAATTGTTTGTGTTGTACTTGGGCCTGGAAGAATGCTGCAGAATGCATTGATTTCTATGAGGTCATCGTGGCTGATAAACTTTTGTTTGTCTACCAATCGCCGTTTGAAATAAGGTAAGTGCATTTGTGGACCCCCGAATGCGGTTAATCCAAGCCAAAAAACCGATCTGAGAAACCGAAAGTGTCTCGCTTTTTGTATTTTTGCACTACGATTCATCAGATGAGATACAAAAAACGACAATTTACTTTAATTATTACCCTATCGGCAATATTATTTTCAGTATTTTTTTTCGCTTGTAATAACCAAAATACAGCAAATGAAAAGAGAAATATTAGTTTGCAAAAAATAGACAGTTTATGGATGGGACTTCAAGAAACAAAGGGTTTGTTTGGTTATAAAATGGATGAGTTTATTGATCGTAAATCGCAAATGCAGAAAAATTTAACCCTGTTGAAGTTTGTAGATGGTCAGAAAATTAACGAAGAAAACCTATCAAATGTTCGGCAATACAATGCTATGTTTCGAGTTTATAGGGGAATTGGTCAGCAATATAAAGATGCTGTTTTAGGAGCAGAGGCCCTGTTTTATGAAATTAAAGGATTGGAGACAGAGTTGAAAAAAGGCAATTATGACAAAGAAATTGCGAATTTTGTAAAAGAGTATCAATCAATTAAAATTCAATTGTTTGAAAATCATAAAAAGGCACTCGATGTTACAAATCAATTGAAAGCCATTGAACCTGCTTACCAAAGAATTTCCCCGCTTGTTGATGCGTTGGTAGAATCTGTTCAAGAGAAATAATCAGGGATTTTAGACGTAGGATATTCCTTTTGGAATTCTTTCTTTTTTTGCGCTAGAGATTTTTCCCAGTTTGCGATCTGTTCTTGATCATTCGTTTTCAGTTTGTGCTTGAATAATTGAGCCAAGGCACTTGCTCTAAGTATGTAATCTCTGAACGATTCATTTCCATATATTTCAATTAAACGATTGAAAATGTAATCGATGGCCATTTTATTTGGGTGCGCTAAATCTGTTTCGAAGAATCGGTGATCTCTCAATTCTTCGTTGAAAATTTCATAGCTCGGGAAATATAGGCAGTTGCCATTTTTAGACATAAAATGTTGTAGCGCTGCAATTAGGTGCGATTTGCTCAATAAATTTTCCGAGATACCATCCCTCAAATGCCTCACCGGACTAATTGTAAATACAATGTTACAATGGTTGTTGATTGCTTGAATACAGGATTGAATTTGGTTTAGGTTATCAATGATATGGTTGATTGGCAACAAGGTTTTCTCAAATTGATTTTGAGGTATTTTTTGGCAATTACCAACCAATTCGTTTGACTCTAAATGTCTGTAAACCCAGGCACTTCCCAGGGTGATGAAAACAGTGTTGCACTGGCTTAAATAATTTAGAGTTTCTTGAAGCCTTTCTTTGATTTGTGTTTCTAAGATGTCTTTTTTTGCGTGTTGGAATGAAGTGTCGAACAAAAGTGAATGTTCGGTATTCTGATAGTGTATGACTCTTGGTAATGTTTGATTTTGAATGTGTTGTAAGGTTTGCGCCAATGCATCTGGTGAGAAAATTGTGCCAAATGGGTTCGCTAAGGTTTCAATAAAATGATCATTGAATTTTTCGGAAATGTTTGTAGAAAAGCATGAACCCATGAAGAAGAATCGGTCAGGATTTGTCCAAATGTACTGTTCCTTAATTGGAAAATGGGTGTAAAAATGATTTTTGATATCTTGACTATTTTTCATGCACTACAAACCAACGAAAAATGTTTCATTTTCGTATAACTTTGTGCACAAGATGAATGAAATTAATCGCAAAGAAAATTTGCATGTTGTTTTTTGGCTGATAAAAGATTTTGCGTGGATTTCTGGATATAAAATATTGGGTGTGAGTTTGGCAATTCCAACGATTATTTTGGCAGCCTATTTAACTGTAATTACGAAAAAAATTAGGTCTAGTTTTTATCATAATTTAGCCATTCTTTTTTGGATTTTGGGCAACAGCATTTGGATGTTTGGAGAATTTTATTTTGAAGATCAAAAACGAATTTGGGCTTTGCCTTTTTTCTTTATCGGTTTAGCAATTATTGCTTACTATTATTTATTTGAGGGATATTTGGCTTACCAAAAGAAAAAAGCCCAGAATTAACCAGGCTTCCTTCTACAACCAAACTAAACTAAACCAAATAACTGAACAAGTTATTTTTTATACACACAAGAGAAGAAATCTTCCCATTGTTTCTCTGTTAGGGTATTCTGTATTTCTGTGAGCAAGCAACGATAATTTGTTGAACTCGAAATCAGAATCTTTTGTTCTACATACATAGAACGTAGTAAACTCAAAAACGCATCCTCAACCTCTGTCATTATTTGGTCATATTGAATTTTTGAAATGATGTTTTGCTTGAGTTTTTCATTTTGTTTTTGAATAAATCGTTGTAAACTATCATTCACAAATGTGAGAATCAATTGTGATTGCTCAATGTTGTGATGTTGTTGATTTGCAAATGATTCAACTACAATTTGAATTTTTTTATGTTGGTCTGTTGATAGATCTTGCCAATTGATTTTTGATAGAATACTGTTATTTGCTATGGCATTTTCATTGGTGTTGCCCAATGACGATTGAAAAAAATTATTTTTAGTGTTGATTAAATAATTGTTCGATAATCCTAATTGATTCCAACTAATCTTATAGAGTTGAGCATTGTAATTGGGTTGGATTGTGTCGCATTCTGATTCAGATTTAGACACCAAATTGCTAATTTGTTGATCGCGAATGATGAGGGTGTCATCGGTTTTATTGCATGCCCCAAGCATCGTGATTGCAAAGAAAAATAAGGGATTAAAGATTGTGATTTTCATAATGTTGGGCATTTGATACTGAATACAACAGAAGGTGGGGTGTCCCCCAAAAAAATATTTTGCATTTTTCGCAAAAAATGAACTTTAAAAGATTGGCTTTGGGTTGTACCTTTGCAGCTTATGATGGAAACCGAAGTTTACGTGCCAACCAATAAGGTACGTGTGGTAACTGCTGCGAGTTTATTTGATGGTCACGATGCTGCTATCAATGTAATGAGAAGAATTATCCAAGCAACTGGTTGCGAAGTGATTCACTTGGGTCACGACCGCAGTGTACAAGAAGTTGTTGAAACAGCTATTCAAGAAGATGCAAATGCAATTGCCATGACTAGTTATCAAGGCGGACATATTGAGTACTTGAAATATATGTTCGACTTGTTGAAAGAACGAGGCGCAAGTCATATCAAAATATTTGCCGGTGGCGGTGGTGTTATCCTTCCTGAAGAAATTAAGGAATTAATGGATTATGGTATCACTAGAATTTATAGTCCTGACGATGGACGTGCCATGGGATTGCAAGGGATGATCAATGATTTGGTGAGACAGAGCGATTTTCCAACGGGTCATAAATTAAACGGTGAGGTTAAAAAATTAGAAATTCGTTCTAAACTTAATATTGCAAGATTAATTACGGCTGCTGAAAATTACCCTGAATTGCATGCAACAACGTTGAATGAAATTAGAGAACGTTCTGCTGATATTGCTGTTCCTGTGTTGGGAATTACGGGTACAGGTGGTGCCGGTAAAAGTAGCTTGGTTGATGAAGTTGTGCGTAGATTTTTATTGGATTTTGAAGATAAAAACTTAGCAATTATTTCAATTGACCCATCGAAACGTAAAACTGGAGGGGCATTGCTTGGCGATAGAATTAGAATGAACAGTATCAATCACGACCGCGTTTACATGCGTTCTATGGCAACCCGTCAAGCCAATTTGGCCATGAGTTCTCATGTTGATGATGCAGTTGCAATTTTGAAAGTTGCGGGTTATGATTTAATCATTGTTGAAACCAGTGGAATTGGTCAAAGCGACACCCAAATTACGGAACATTGTGATGTTTCAATGTATGTAATGACACCTGAATACGGTGCGGCAACTCAGTTAGAAAAGATTGATATGCTTGATTTTGCAGATGTTGTTGCATTGAATAAGTTTGATAAAAGAGGGGCCTTGGATGCATTGAGAGATATTCGAAAGCAATTTCAAAGAAATCATAAATTATTTGATCAAGAAGTTGATTCAATGCCGGTTTTTGGAACAATTGCAAGTCAATTTAACGATCCAGGAATGAATAGTCTTTACAAGTGCTTAATGGATACCATTGCTGATAAAACAGGGATGGATTTAAAAAGCAGTTGGATGGCTTCAAATGAATTGAGCGAAAAGATTTTCGTGATTCCGCCTTCTCGCAATCGTTATTTGAGTGAAATTTCTGAAAATAACAGAAGCTATGATGCAAAAGCAAGAGCTCAACGCAAAATTGCTCAAAGAATGTATGGAATTCAAGAAACCATCGATACCATCAATGAATCGGCGCAAATGGATGCTCATTTAAATGGCAAAGAAACATTTGTTGAGAGTTTGCAAAAAATGTATCATGATCTTGAGGGACAATTGGAGCCTTCTAACCGAAAGCTCATTGAGAATTGGGAAGAGAAAGCTCAGCAATACAAAAACGAGCATTATATTTTTAAAGTTAGGGATAAAGAGATTAAGATTCAAACTCATTCTGAGAGTTTGAGCCATTCTCAAATTCCAAAGGTTGCAACACCAAGCTATAAAGGATGGGGCGATTTATTATATTGGCAGTTACAAGAGAATGTGCCAGGTGAATTTCCGTACACTTCTGGAATTTATCCATTCAAGCGTGAAGGTGAAGATCCAACCAGAATGTTTGCTGGAGAAGGTGGACCTGAAAGAACCAATCGCCGATTCCATTACGTGAGTAAGGCTATGCCTGCAAAGCGATTGAGTACGGCTTTTGACTCAGTTACATTGTATGGTAGAAATCCTGATTTGCGTCCGGATATTTACGGGAAAGTTGGTAATTCAGGGGTGAGCATTTGTTGTTTGGATGATGCTAAAAAGCTGTATAGCGGATTTAATTTGGCTGATCCTAAGACATCTGTATCGATGACCATCAATGGTCCTGCGCCAATGTTGTTAGGTTTCTTTATGAATGCTGCCATTGATCAGCAATGTGAATTGTACATCAAGCAAAATGGTTTAGAAAAGGAAATCAATGATAAAATTGATTCCATTTATGCTGCAAAACAATTGCCTAGGCCTAGATATCAGGGCGAATTACCTGAAGGCAATGATGGTTTGGGATTGATGTTGTTAGGTGTAACTGGAGACCAAGTATTGCCTCTTGAAACGTACGAAGAAATTAAGAATTGGACACTTTCTCAGGTTCGTGGAACGGTTCAAGCCGATATTTTAAAAGAAGATCAAGCTCAAAATACTTGTATTTTTAGCACAGAATTTGCCCTTCGTTTGATGGGTGATGTTCAAGAGTATTTTATTGTAAATAAAGTAAGGAATTTCTACTCTGTAAGTATTAGTGGTTATCACATTGCGGAAGCTGGTGCAAATCCTATTACGCAATTGGCATTTACCTTGGCCAATGGTTTCACTTACGTGGAATACTATTTGAGCAGAGGCATGAATATCGACGATTTTGCGCCTAACTTAAGTTTCTTCTTTAGCAATGGTGTAGATCCAGAATATGCTGTGATTGGCCGTGTGGCTCGTAGATTATGGGCAAAAGCAATGAAGTTGAAATACGGTGGAAATGCGCGTTCTCAAATGTTGAAATATCATATTCAAACGAGTGGACGTAGTTTACATGCTCAAGAAATTGACTTTAACGACATTCGTACAACATTGCAAGCCTTGTATGCGATTTACGATAACTGTAACTCTTTGCACACCAATGCGTATGATGAAGCAATTACAACTCCAACTGAGGAGAGTGTTCGTAGGGCAATGGCAATTCAATTGATTATCAATAAAGAACTTGGATTGGCGAAGAATGAAAATCCAACCCAAGGTGCATTTATCATTGAAGAATTGACAGACTTGGTAGAAGAAGCTGTATTGACTGAATTTGATAGAATTACAGAACGCGGAGGTGTTTTAGGTGCTATGGAAACCATGTATCAACGTGGCAAAATACAGGAGGAAAGCTTGTACTATGAAACATTGAAGCATACAGGTGAATATCCAATTGTTGGTGTAAATACTTTCTTAAATAGTAAAGGTTCACCTACATTGGTTCCTGGAGAGGTTATCAGAAGTACTGAAGAAGAGAAGCAATTCCAAATTCAAACCATTGAAATATTGCATAAACTTCACGAAGGCAATTCATCTGAAATGTTAACACAATTGCAAAAATCTGCAGTTGAAAACAAGAATTTATTTGCTGAATTGATGGAGATTTGTAAATATTGTTCTTTAGGTCAAATTACTGAATCGCTCTTTAATGTTGGCGGTCAGTATCGTAGAAATATGTAATTTTTTTGTTATAAAGACTAAAAAGCGCTGA
>JACCDW012001844.1_pt1 | contig 12636 bp, 6 predicted proteins | sample 7449781 | NCBI WGS metagenome assembly JACCDW01 (sample SAMN15323449, study PRJNA562643) | freshwater metagenome | isolation source: river surface water | place: USA:Blue River Watershed | collected 2017-08-18
AGTTCGGTGAAGTTGTCGTTTACCTTGGTAAAGGCATTCTTGAGGCTGTCACCGGTTGGGTCAGCAGTTGTGCCAGTTCTAATTATTCTTTTAGCCATCTATCGCTCCATTAATTTAATGCTACCCAACTTGAGCCATCAAAGCCTCTAAATTGATTTGTGTCGTCGTCGAATACTATCATGCCTTTAACTGCTACCGGAATTGCTGTAGTAATAGCAGACAGGTCAGCATAGGTAGCGGTTTGTATGTATGAGCTAGCTGTAACTGTGCTAGTATCAACTGGACCTACAATCTTACTTTCTACTCCATCGACAAGTTTAGTGCTATCCTGACCAAATACACTACCGGTCATATCGCCAGTCTGGTATCCAGTTATATTACCTGTGACATTTCCTACTACTGGACCTGTATGGGTTCCTGCACTATTGCCAGTGAGATTTCCACTGACATTACCTGTAACGTCTCCTGTGACATTAGCAAACACAGGTCCTACAATTCTTCCTGATACTCCATCTACTAACAGTGTTGAATCGTCTGCAAACACGCTTCCGATAATATCACTTCTATTATTAAAACTAACTGTAACTGCTCCTGTGGCCGCTGATACTGTAATACCTGCTCCGGCTATTAAACTTACTACACCTGTATTTTCAAAAACAACTTTGTTAGGTGTTGTTGTTCCGATTAGGTTAATTCCGGTACCTTCTTGCAATTGAATTGTTGCACCTGCGCTGTTTGCATTTAGAGTATTTTCAACTCCGCCTACACTGCTCAACACACTTATAATTCTGTATGCATTTCCTGCTGGTGCTGTATTTGTAATGGTAACTTTTCCAGTTACAGGATCTCTAGCACTAACGGTTAAGTTAGTAATATTACCGCTTTCAATTTCTACAATACCATTATTTGAAAAAGTAACAGCACCAGTTGATCCGCTAACCCCAATACCTAATCCCGCCACCGCTGATCTAACACCAGAATTGGTTACAGTAACAGCACCAGTAGTCCCGCTCACACTCATACCAGCACCGGATAACAACGATGTTACTCCGTTGTTGGTTATTGTAATTTGATCATTTGTTGAGTTAACAGTTAATGCAATACCAACTCCAGCATTAAAATCTAACACATCGTTAAATTGATCAGCAATCACTGATGTTTCTTCGTTAACTGAAAATTCTTTAAAAAATGTTTTATTAGGATCGATAATTAATTGTCCAGCAACAGTGGTGCCGCTGGGTAAATCGACTGTTAATCCTTCGTTGGTAATTGCTGCTCCACCAATGCTAAGAGTATCACTAATATAAACACTGGCCCAGCGTTTAGTAGGACTACCTAAATTATAAGTATCGTTCTGTGCCGGTATTATGCTGCTTTCTAATGCGTCAAATCCAATAGCTTCTCCGCCGACACTAGCATAGAGTTCTGTAAAGTTAGCATTGATTTTTTCAAATGCATCGTCGATAGTACTCCACACAAGGGGAGCCGAACCTGGTGTTATTGTTTGTTTTGCCATTATCCTCTCCCTGCCACAACTTCAATTGTGCCTATGTGATCTGAGTCATAGTTCTCAAGTGCTTTTCCTATCATAGATCCCACCTTAATATCTCCTGTTGCAGCAATAGCTACTCCTGGTATTCCGCTGGTAACTAACAAGTCACCTTTCTTAATTTTGCCAACTACTCGACAAGGAACTCGTCCAGCCAATGCCACATAAGGATGAGACTTATCATCTCCTGCTTCACAATTCATCATATAAGCAGGATTAGCAGATATAATGCCTGCTACCCTTGTGTCCATTCTAATATTAGTAACTGTAATTTCTGCTTCACCTCCAAAGACTACTACGGTGCCAACCTCGTATTCTTTGTCAGTGGCATAACGTTCTGCTAAGTCAGCATAGCGTGCCGCTGTAGCAGTACCCGTCATTACCCCTGCACTAAAGTTACCGCTGGAATCACGGAATACAATTGTGCTGCCTGTGTTAGCACTTGTGGCGTTTGAAGTTACAGTAAAGCTAGATCCTTCCCCACTAGCACTTCCGCTTAGACCATTACCACTTACACTTGCGGTAGCAACATAGTCACCTGTGGTATCTGTACCTAATGCTACGGAATTAGCAGCAATAGTGGTTGCAAAACTAAGATTGCCACTACCGTCAAATGCTGCTGAAACACCAGTTACATCACCTGTTAGAGTAATTGTTCTGCCTGTAGCCCAAGTAGTTGCTGTACTTGCATTGCCGCTTAGTGTGGCAGTAATTGTTCCTGCACTAAAGTTACCACTTGCATCTCGAGAAACAATTGCATTGGCAGTGTTTGCATTAGTAGCGTTACTGGTAATTGTATAAGCAGTGCCGTCATCAGCATTAGGAGCAGTACAACTTAAACCAACTCCGCTAACAGCAACAGTACTAGCATATTGACCAGTAGTATCTGTGCCAAGAGCAGTAGCATTGCCTGATATAGTTGTAGCAATAGATAAATTTCCACTACCATCAAATGCTGCCGAAACTCCGGTTACATCTCCAGTTAGGGTAATTGTTCTACCCGTGGCCCATTTTGTAGCGGTATCTGCATTTCCTGTAACGTTACCTGTAACATTGCCACTTAAAGAAGCAGTAATTGTTCCTGCACTGAAGTTGCCGCTGGCATCTCGCAGTACAATCCTATTTGCTGTATTTGCATTTGTAGCGGTGATTGTTGCAGAGTTTGCTTGACCACTAATGCTAGATGCTACAAATGTGCTGCCGTCTCCTGCCAGTGTCCAGGCTCCTGTTACTACACCTGCAGTACTGAATAAACCAGTAGTTAGTGTATCTGAATACAGTGTTCCTGCACGAGCATCAATAAAGCCGCTGCCTAATGTAAAGTCACTGGTACCAATCATTGACCAGCTTCCGGTTATTGTACCAGTAGTTCCTGCTGCACCAGTTGTTAACGTATCAGCATAGAATGTTCCGGTCCTCACATCAAGATAGCCAGTGCCCCAAGTTAAATTACTTGCACCAACCATTGACCAATCACCAGTTATAGTACCTGTGATTGCTTCACCACCTGTGGTAATTGCTCTAGTTGTAAAACCGCTAGTACCTAAGCTAATACTTGATCCTGATGCTACACTCCATTGTCCAGTAATAACACCTGCTGTGGCTGTTGCACCCGTAGTTAGTGTAGTTGATTGTAATGTACCCGATGTAAAGTCAATCTTACTACCGCTAGTTAAACTCCAATTACCAGTTAGACTACCGGTAGTTGCCACAGCACCAGTGGTAAAAGTTCTTGATCTAATAGTGCCTGAACTAAAATCAAGTATACTAGTACTTTGACCATTAATCTGACTAGCGCCTTGTAAAGTCCAGTTACCAGTTATGCTACCGGCTGTTCCTACAGCACCAGTAGTTAGTGTAGCAGATTGTAATGTACCTGCACTGGCATTAATAGTACCAGTACCCAGTGTTAGGTTACTAACACCACTCATACTAAAGTTACCAGTTAAAGTTCCTGCTGTAGTTGCCCCACCTGTAGTAAATGTGTCTGAGGTAACTTGACTTACCTGTATAGGAGCAAAAGCACTATCATCATTCAAACGGAATCTATGACTGTTGTTTCTATAAGAAGAAACTTTGTCACTGGTTAAACTTCCATCACCAATACTAACACCAAGTACACCGCTGAAACCATAAACGTTTATACTACCGCCGGTGGCTGTTACGGAGGTATCTGCAAATAATTTATTAGCACTGGCACTAGTGCCTACATAAAAACGTCTACCTGCATAGATGTCTCTAGATCCAATGTCTCCGCTGCTGTCTCTGATAACAAGTTTACTATTGGCAGTAACATCAGTAAATCCAGAATATGAGCTAACTGCTTCGACGATACCGTAGTCTGTGTCTTGACTAGATGTTGTTGCATTTGTTCTTCTTAAGAAACCAGTCGATGAAAATTGGCTCTTCTTAATTGCACCGCCTTCGTCAACAACTGTACTAAATGCCACAGCACTGACATCACCAGTTCCGGCAGCACTTCTTCCTAACACTGTATCTGTAGCAACTTGAGCTAGTTTACCAACAGCAATACCGTTGGTTTTTAATTCTACCCAACCGCTGGTTAATGTAAATTCTGCACTATTAAAACTTGCTAGTCCTCGATCTGCCTGCGTGATACCAGTAGCGTTGGCTCTGGTGCTAGCAGTAACCATTGCTAATTTACTCTGCGCAATAGCCGCAGCACTGTTAATATTAGCGTTATCGATAATATCTGGTTTGATATAAATGTTATATTCATTTAATGTAGAATCAATACCAGTAGTAATAGCATTATCGCCGGGAACAGTTAAGTCTCCTGCAATTTTTACAGCACGACCTTCATTGCCTGTACCTGTAAATGCAATAGTCATTCCGGCATCTACTGCCTGTCCTGGGAAGCTGTTAGCAATAATAGCGTCAAAACTAATGCTTCGATAATTAACTGCGTCTTGAGGGTCTACAGGATCAGCTAAGTTTCTAATCCTATAGCCGTCCATATTCAGTGTTCCCTTCATAGGAAGCTGACCAGTTAAAGCCATGAAGCCGCCTGTGGTAGGAGGAATTAAACGACCTTCGTCAATACTATCTCCACCGTGACTTACACCTAGTCTACGATCAATATATCCCCTAGCTGCGTTCTCTGTAGGAACAGTATCTGTGGCGTTATCACTGAATGTTGTGTCAGTTGAGAATTCAGCGATTGGAACACCGCGTTTAAATCCTAAACCACTCAAGTTACTTAGAGCCAGTGACGCACTAAATGTAACTGTACCAGTACCTTGGTCAACACGGAAGAATGGTCCAACGGAGAAGTTACCAAACTGGTCAGTGGTTACAAAGAAGCAACGTCCTTCTCCACGTTCTACAATCTGTGCGTATTCAACTTCGCCTGTAGTATCCAACAATGTTTCTGTGGCAATACGAACCGGTGGACCGTAAATTTCGCTAGGGTAATTTGTATCAGCATATGATCCAGTACCAATTTCTAATAGGTCATGACCTGTCACACGAGTTAAGGAAATACGAATTGTCAGTGTACCTTGACTGTCTTCTGTTCTTGCTGTAACTCCGGCAAATAATGTAATTGGACTTTCAAATTTAATAGCACTGTCTTCTAAGGCAGTATTCAAATAAATTTTTCCGTAGGTCTCGCCGGTGATGTCTGCATCATCGTATTGAGTAATAGTGTAATCTCTACCTTGGAATGTAAATTTACATCCTACAATACGAGCAGCATCAACTGGACCTAATTCAACGATAGAAAGCGTATTATCACCAACTTTTCCATCTACTTTGGCTACAGCAAAATATCCTGTGCCGTTATCAGTAAATGTAATTGCAGGGCCGCCGTAGTAGCTGGCAATTTGAAAATCGTTGGTATTTTTGTTAACAACAAAATATTGTCTAGATGTAAAGACTCCGGCAGGCATTATTCCGCTGGTTTCAAATCTAATAACATCTCCGTTATTAAGTCCGTGACTGGTTTTATTAATAACATCAGTGGTATGGTCAAATGTACATATTGTAGAATTTACTACCGCAGTACCAGTACCAGTACCAGTACCAGTGGCTGTGAATACAGTACCTACAGTATTTGCAGCAGCTCCGATACTAGTCCAGGTAGTGGTTCCCGAGGTTACAATTAAATATCTAGTTCCTGATTGTAGCTCTAATGCACTTTGTATTAATCTTGGGCCACCACTCCAGGCATTAGGTGCTGACAGAGTAATAGGACTAAATTCTTGTCTTGGCCACAGTGTCATTTCGGCATAGTTATAACCGTCTTTTAATTGTGTAGCTGCGAGACCGTCTGCAACAAAATAATGACTACCTGATCCCGAAGTTGTTGTTGCTAGGGGTTGACCGTCTTTAGTTACGGAAATTTTAAATGTATTTTCAGTAAAACCATCGTCGATAATATAATAGCTGTCGCCGGAAATTATTCCGTTTGGCAATGTTCCGCTACTATAGAATCGAATTTGATAACCTGGACGTTGGCCGTGACCAGTGCTAGTCACAAGTGTTTCTGTTCCTGTTATAAACGTACAAGTTTTATTTTCAGTATCAGGAGGGAAGTAATCTGCAAATTCTAGAACACGATATAATTGAGTATCAAACAATTCGTTAATTTTTAACGCTGTAGATGGTCGAACAGCAACACCAACCACATCGCCTGTTAGAACAATTTCAGTATTAATACGTAATGTTACTCTAGTACCATTTGGCACAGCAGCAATAAGACCGTCTGTGTCTGAATCTAAATTCAAACGATAGATCTTTTGTCCTGTAGAGTCTGCTGGGAAGTCGTTTTCAGTAGTAGCAGAAATTACAGGGTAGCGAACTAAACCATCTGTTCCACCGTGATCAATTTCAATTTCACTACCATCTCTTGGCGGATAGGTATAGTCTGTAACGTAAATGATAAATCCGTTTACATCGTTGTCGTAAACACCAAGATCGTTATAAACAATCGCACCCTGACTGAGATCATAATACAAATCAACTGGTGTTGGAACTTCTAACGGATCAGAACCTTCAGCAGCCAACGCATAAACACCGTGAGCACTTGAACCCCCTACGCTTCGAATCTGACCACCTGTTAGTGAGAAGTAAGAAGTATAGCAGTAGTAGGTAAACATTGATACAGCTTCTGCTAAACCACCATTGGCAGTTATTAGACCATATCCCATGTCACAGATCTGTGTAAAGTCATTTGACAACATAGATCTGTTACCAGGCATCAAAACTTCATACACGTTAGCGTTATCGTTAACAAAACCTATGACGTTTGCCTGAATTGTTGTTTTAGCTGTTTGAAGAGTTGTTCTAGCAGTTTTTCTTGCTGTTTCGTAGGCATAGGCATTTAGATCTGGCAATACTTCTGCAGGAAGTGTTGCAACAGCCGCAGCAAGTTTAGCCTCTTCTGTGCCAACAGTTGTTCTGTAGGTACTTAGGGCAGTGATAATAATACTCATCAAAGTTTCTATTTCACCTTGAATTGCAATATCACTGGCTGAGCCTGTTACCTGCGTAGTAGTCGCTCCGTATGTCGGAGTAACTGTAGTGTTAACAATAATATTTTTAGCTGAGTTCTTTACAACAGTTAAAGCATTTTCACAGGCCTGTGGTTGAGTTGATAGCAACTGAATAACCAATGCCTCTCCTACACCGTTAAAATATGCATAGGCAGACTTACGAGTTTCGCTATTACCGCCATAAGTTAAATCGTAACACAGTGCATCAATGATTCTTTCAATATCTTTTTGGCTATCTGGAGCACTGAACACTAGCGACGGGTATGTAGTTGTAATATACCCTGTACCAACTTGTTTTAAGAACTCTGTATTGTTAATTAACAATGTCTTGGCATTAGCTCTATTGCTGGCTAATCCAGTGGGGTTAGGAATACTTAATGTTGGAGCAGCAGTAACCCCTCGACGAATAATATTTTTTAAGTTAGTTTTACTTTGTGATACAATTGCTCGACTTGTGTCATAACTGGATGTTGGAGTTAATGCAGCCAGTGTTGCATCTGCAAGGTCGTGGGCTCTGTCAATGGCTCTTACAGTTAAGTTTAGCTGATCATTAATTACAACTTCAGCATTGGCTTCTCTATATGTTTGGCCAGCTCTTCTTCCGTGATAATTCGAACCAAAGACAATATCATAACCTAAACCATCTATAATTAATCCAACGTCTCTATTACATATCGATTCGTTATAGGTAAAAACATCATAGGGCCACGGAGTGACTTCGTCTAAAACAAATGTTGCTGTACTTCCGCTAGTTCCGTATTCAAAATCTCTAACATAGTTAATACGATAGACAGTGTCTTCAACAATAAAAGATGCCGGCAATTGGGGGAATCGTTTTAAATCGCTGATTTCTAATCTAGTATTACTGATCTTATTAGTAATTCTAAATTTAATATTTCCAGCAAAGCCGTCAATAAACATACCGCCTGCGAATGTCTGTCGTCCTGTGCTCTTTGAGAAAACAGCACCTTCTTGGAAATACGGAGACTTAGCAAGAATTTGTCCTTCAGCATCAAGTACGCAGGCAAAACCACCTGCACCTTGAATAGTCATAGCACGACCAATAACAGCGTCATTACATAAGAATACGTCCATTTGATCGTTGTCTAACGGCACATTATATGATTCGCTAGTGCCATCAATGATATTAATAATTACATCAATTAATCTACCAATAACTCCGCCATTTGGTATTGCATCGCCGGAACCAGAATCGTAGGTTCCTGCAAAATCAGTGCTATTAACTGGAAGAGTTCTTGCCTGATCAGTATAGATTGTAAATTGGGTGCTGCTGGCGTAAGTAATCCAATAGCTGTTTCCATTTAAGGCTGTGAGCCCTGTCATATTACGGAATGTAACTATTTCTCCAGTGCTTAGACCATGGGCCGATGCTGTTGTTATTGTAGTAGTAACGCCTTTGATTACCGCTGATACTGTTACCGGAGTTCCTCCTGCTCCTGTTTCTGCACTATAGGCAGTGTCGATAACCTGAGGTTCACTATAGGTAATTAAAGTTCCAGTAATAGGCTGTAAGTATTCGGAATTTACAATTTCTACATTTCGTATAGCTGCCTGAGCAACAGTTTCTAATCTACGAATAGCAGCAATTGTTTGATCTAATTGATCAGTGATTGCTAATTGTGCGCTGGCGTTAGTGATGTCTTTGTACTTCAGTGCCGCAGAAATCGTTCTAGGAGCACTGCCATATCGTAGGTCAAAGACCATGGCATCGATTAACAATCCAACGTCACGTTTGCATATATCAGAATTATATTCAAACCCAACAAACGGTGCAATTTCTTCTGCAATTTGTTTATTGATCCAAGTAATAACTTCTTCTTGAATAAATTGTTTGTTTAATGATAATAAATCAGCAGCTGATCTATAATAGCCTTTGTTATTAATTAGTGCTTCGTCGTATACAGGCTCGTCAGCATTAGTCAAATAGTGATAACCGTATACATCCTCTCTGTTAGCATTGTAATCACTTTTAGCTGTGTTTAAACCGTCAATGATTCTATCACGTCTAAAATATTGGAATGCCCAAGGACTTGAGCTTGGTCCTTTCTTTGGACGAATAATGCTACGTCTAAATTCATCTCCGATAATAGCAACGTTTTGGGGAATTTTTAAAGGGAAATTTTCGTAATAGATGCCGCTTTCGACAAAAACAGCAACGTGTTTACTGTTTGCAACATCGCCGTATGAAATGCTTTCGCCTAGTTGGAAAGTACCGTATTTGATATCCACATCAAATAATTCATTACCTACAGTATCGAGCTCTCCGCTATGACCTAAAATTTGAGCTAATGCACCGGATGTCTCTCCTTGAAGATACAGTCCTTCTCTAATATCTCTTCCTCTACGTGCTTCTGCGCTATCTGTAGTTACATCACCGGTGAAGTCTGTTCTTTGTCCTCCAGTGTAGATTGCAAATCGAGGGAGGTTAACAATTAATGAAGGAAACTCCGTGAAGCCACCGCCACCGTCTGTAATTGTAATTCCAGCAATGCCTCCACTGACCACATCAGCAAAACCAAACCCCGCAGTGGCATTAGTGTCAGTTATAGCTGGTTCAACACGAACTGAGACTAAGCTATAACCAGTTCCGGCAGTTTCTATAATAGCTGTACTTACTTTGTATGTGATTTCAAAAACACCATTTGTACCGTAGGTACTTCCGCTAGTGACTGTTACACCAGTTGGGCCTTCTTCTGGAAGACCCGGGCCGGCCCCTCCAATACCATCATCAAACTTACCGCCAGTTAATAATCTAAATGTTAAGATAGGTCCATTGGGGGTTCCTGGTGCGCTGTTTACTGTTAAAATTTCGACAGTGGCAGCATTAATAGCTGCTCCACCAGTAGCGTTAATTCTTAATATTTCTCCAACTTGATAGTTAAATCCGCCATTAACTAATCGAATAGTATCAATAGTTAGAGTTACTCTTCCCGCAAATCCGTTTCCGTTGTCAGGAGATACATCAATTTCTGTTAACGAGCATTCATTTATAGATCCAGAATCTGGGTTGGTCCAAGTTAAGACTTTCTTATATGGTCCAATTTCTGGAGGAGCTGCTCGAATAATTTCTTCTGCTTTCTTTAAGGCTGCTTCGAGAGTTCTATAGGCAAATGACAATGCACGACCCTGCGTATTAGCACCAACTCCAACACGCTCATCAGCGCCAGATGTTGCTACATACAAATTGGCTACTGAAGCAAATCCTGCGTTATCTACATAGTTTTTAGTAGCAGCAATTAATCCGCCGTAGGTTACATCGTCTTCTGGTTCCGGGTTTCTTGACAAAATCAACGGACCGGTCATTGTACCAAAAGCACTATTTGGTACATTGCCGGCTGCTGGATCGGGGGCGTTAACACCTGCTAGGGATATTTTTGTATCAGCGTAGGCTTTGTTAACAGCTTCGTCCGAAGTTACAGGGGTTGTTAGTTGTTGAATACGATATTGAGTTCCGCCAGACTGTCCTTGTAAATTACCACCTAGTCTTGGGGCAGGATCGGCAGCAACTGTGGAACGAGTATTGATAACTTCTATTTCGTTTTCGTTTGTGAAGTTAAGACTAATACCAGTTCCTGCAATTAATTGTTTGAAAATTAATCCGGATTCATTGGGATTGACAGCAACAATAGCATTTTCATAACCTCTGTAGTAGTCGTCGCCTTCGCCTCCGGGTGGGGCGTCTTCGAGAGTTGCAAATCGTAATCTACTGCCTAGACCTAATGCTCCGTAGAGTTCACGGAAATTTTCGTTTACTTTTCTAAATGAGTCGCGGATACTGTCGCCGGTGCCGTCATTGCCAACAATACCTATATCAATCGTTTTTCTTGCCATAGTAGAATCCTAAGATTTAATGCTTACTCTACTATTTAGTTTGAAAATTTTATAAGCCGGATGTAAATACAGAATGTTCCTAATGACAGAACTTCAAGAAAGTCAATATGTTAGACGCAGTAAGCTAGGTGAAGAGCATACTTACATACGAAATAAGACCCTAGCGGTGTTTCGATGCGACAACTGTGATGAAATGTTTAAACGAGATCTTAAACACATTGATCGCAAAAGACTAAGCAACAACTATTTTCATTGTTGTTCTAAATGCGATGCAAAAAGATTTGCTCAACGTAAAGGCGTTGAAAAGAAAAAGATATGGGATATGCCTGCTAGCAGTACACTGCCTGTAGGGCGTTATTGATGTTTCTTTTTATAGTCTTCGATAGCAGCCTTAACTGCATCTTCGGCAAGAATTGAACAGTGTATCTTTACTGGGGGTAGGGCTAGTTCTTCGGCGATTTCACTGTTTTTGATTGCTCTGGCTTCTTCAAGGGTTCGTCCTTTGACCCATTCAGTAACCAAACTCGACGACGCGATTGCTGAGCCGCAACCATACGTTTTAAATTTTGCATCTGTAATAATACCTGAAACATCATCTACCTTTATCTGTAATTTCATAACATCACCGCAGGCAGGTGCACCTACCATTCCTGTACCTACACCTACGTCAGATTTATCAAAGCTCCCTACATTACGAGGATTTTCATAATGGTCGATAACTTTATCGGAATATGACATTATTTTTGTTTGTTATTTTCTTTTACTGTGCAAGCTGGGCACGGATTTTTTTCCATTTCTGGCAACGCAGGTAATCTATTCAAACATCCGCAACTCCAGCGTCTGTTTGGCAGAAATTGACTTTTGATTGAATTTGGATCATTTGCTGGCATTTTAATTTCCTTAATTTATTTTTCTAGTCGATCATTGACAATGTTCCAATCAATAATTCTCCAGATATTATTAAGATATTTAGTTTTATCTTGTTGATAATCTAGGGCCCAAGCGTGCTCCCAGGCATCGATTAATAGGGCAATTTTCATATCTTTCTTATATTCGTGATTATGTATAGTATGTAAATTACCGTTATAATCCATATAAATCCAGTTGCTGCCTTGCGCAGACATGAATTCTTTTTCAAACTCTTCTTTAAATTTATCAAAGCTATTATATTTTTTATCTATAATTTCTTTGCTAATACCAGAAGGTTTATTTGCAGCCTGCGGAGGAGTAAGATTTTCAAAAAATAAATTATGTAGCATTGCACCACCATAATTAAATTTGGCATCTCCTTCGCCTTTGTTGTATCTTTCGAAATACTTGCTTGCCAATCCGTCAAAGTGATATTTTATTGTAGCTTCGCTCATAACAGGATCTAACTCATCTTTCTTAAAAGACAGTTTTTTCTGTACTAGTTCTCGATTATCTGTTGATTCAGTCAAAGATTTAATAAAATGTAAGCTCATCGTGTATTTACCGCTAAATAAATTCCTAAGGAGATTAATATGCTAGGATTAATTAAAAAACTATTTGGCGCTAAGGAAGCAGCACCTGCACCAGCAGAAGCGGCACCGGCCCCTTATAAAGTTGAAACACCTGCTGTTGAAGCTGCCCCTGCTCCTGTAGTAGAGGCCGCGCCTGCTCCTGTAGAACCAGCACCGGCTGCAAAGCCAGCTAAGAAGCCTGCGGCCAAAAAGCCTGCTGCTCCTAAGAAAGAGGCTG
>JACCDW010160364.1_pt1 | contig 12635 bp, 10 predicted proteins | sample 7449781 | NCBI WGS metagenome assembly JACCDW01 (sample SAMN15323449, study PRJNA562643) | freshwater metagenome | isolation source: river surface water | place: USA:Blue River Watershed | collected 2017-08-18
GTTGTTTAACGGGTTGTTTCAACATGTTGAACAGGTTACATAAGATGTTCGAGCTCGTTATTATTTTCCCACCACACGCTGTTTTCATGTGCGTCAAGCTCTTCAGCAATGTACGGAAGATATGTTAGCTTCGTTGATCGAACACTGCGCAGAAGATTTTCATGTATCTTATCGCTGTGCTCACTGCTGATACGGGTGACCTTATCGTCAATGGTTTCTCCAGTATGATAGTTTCCGTAATAGTAATCTTTGGCCGTACTCGTCAAGGGAGCATGCTGACGCGGTAGTTCGGCTATTGATTCTGTTTTCTTGCTTGGTGATGGTTCGCTATCAGGTTCAGTCCCGATGCCGACGGAACTTTCCAAACCTTCCTTTTGCGGTCGCACTCGGGCGTCTTTTGACCTAGCAACGAGTGGCTCACCATTAAGTGTTACTTTGGTCAGCAACAAAATTACCAGAAAGCCTAGTAAAATCATAATGGTAGCTCTGCCCGCTGACATGTATATCAGACATAATACAACTATGAAAAGCAATAGTATCAGTTCCAACATCTAGGTATATTATTATGAAAAAATAATACAAGACACTCAAATAGTTTTTGTCGCATGTTTCTTATTGGCGCCTTTCTTTTTCTTGCGTTTCTTTTCATCACCATCCTTCAACAAATCTACAACCACGTCACTATCATCGTCACTTTGTTCTTGTGTTGGTTTATGTGGCTCAATTAATTGAGACATCATATCTGAAATAACATTACCCTTCGCAGACACGCGATGTGTAGTGGAGGAAGATGACACAGTAGATGAAGCTGAAGCTGAAACTGAAACTGAAGACGAAGCTGAAGCTGAAACTGAAGACGAAGTAACAGAGGAGGACAAAACTATCGGTTCGTCTTCCTCATCGTCCTCCGTTTTCCCCATAAATGACCCAGTGAGTGCTTTTTGCACTTCGGCCATAGTAATCTTCTTTGTGGGTGGTTGTGCCAATGCTTTATCGACGTCGATTCCTTTACGTTTCTCAGCTTCGATACTAGCCTCAACAACGTTGTACTGATGCTGAACGGTGCGTAACAGTTCCTGGGCTTTCGGATTGTTAGCAACATTTGCTGATTTGCTGATATGCATAAATATGCGTTTGAATTGCCTGCGTACTTTCAGACCTTCATGAGCGTGCTCGTTAATGATATCAAGAACAAAATTGGGAGCAATCACTGTCGGATTGTTGCCAGCTTCGATTGATGCTTTGTAGTACTTATCAAAATTATTTTCAAACAGATTCACTGATGATGCGAGGATTTTGAACGCGTCGTCGCAACCATGCATCTGCGATTTGAGTTCGCACATCTTTTCAACTAGCAAAGACCCGAACTCCTGCACGTTGATATTAGGCTTGGTTGTGATATCGTAAATATCGAAACACGTTCTGTTGATGTGTGATAATATGTTCAGCAGGAATTTCTTCGTCACCGGAGTTGCCAGCGGATCCAACCATATACGTTTGAGATCCAAACAAGAGAACGACAAGGGCGTGTATGAAAGGCCTGGTTCTTGTAAAATAAAGCTGTCTTTACCTTCATTGATTTGTTTGTTGTATTTGTATATGTTCCCGCTGGTAACAACGGCCTGCTTAACAGCCTCGCTATTCTTCAGATTGAAATTCAAATCCAACAATATCTCAGGTTTATATTTCTGGTTGAAATGCACGGCCTCAGACTCCTCTTTGATTTCGGAAATATGGAGGGCTTCTTTGGCTTTGTCCACGAACTTCCTCAAGTCCGCTATACCTTCCTCGCAGTACGGAAACGTTTTCACGAATTCTGTGAAGTTGACCAGTACATTGATTGCTCTGCACAACTGTATCAGGTTATTTCGCAGAGGGATGTATTGCATCAATATGATTTGCGGGTCGCCACTTTTCTGATCGGATAGCATGCCGAATATTTCTTGCAACCGCATCATGTCCTCCTTGGCACCCAGCATCTGAGTAACAACTTTCGCGCGCTTCATGAGATTATATAGAACGCTCTTTTTAAATGAAAAAAATAATAAGCCACTCATTCGCTAGAATAGTAATCAGTGGCACATTTCACGAGAGTGGCAACGTATTTTGCGATGACTGACATTTCCGATGGTGAGAATGTTGGGATGGCGGTCTTGATACCATTCAACAACACGACAGACTCTTCGTGGTCTTTTAGTTCTTCAGCGTATTTCTTATTTATGTAATCATATGCGGATTCGATTTTGAGTTCCAACAAATCTGTCGCCATATCAACGATGTCCTTCCCAATCTTGTTAATTATTTTGAGTGGCTCTTCTACCTTTATCAACTTCAATTTGGATATCAAATCTTTCATCTTCTTCTTTTGAGCAAGTGGCAACGCTCCCAACGTACATGTGGCTAACTGCGTGAGCGCCGTGTTAAACATAACGACACACTTTTCTTTGTTCACTTTCGCCATTGCAATTCCTATATCATATATACTTGGAATTGTTAAGATGAACGATGGTAAACCACAACACGGCCAATGATTGTTGTGCCAGATGGCCTCTTCACAATAATATCATCGCCATCAATGTAAATTTTGCCAGGAGATGCCTCTGTTTTCGCTCTGGAATATGTGTAATGCAGATATTCCTTTTTGAAATAGTTCATGATGACAACATCATATGTGAATGAGTCTCGAACCTCATTTACGTACAACAAGGCAAACAACTTTTTATCAAGCGCGACAATGTTGTCAACTGGGGAACGCTTGCCGGGGATACTAATTTTCATACACATCTCTTCGAATTGACAATAGCATCGCGTTGGTTTGGCAATCATATAACCGCACGGATCGTAAAACGAAAGTCCTCCGCAATGCAACAAATATCTTTCCTTGTTTGGTGGAAAGCTCGACTGTTGCTCTATTATTTTCACTTCGTCGCATTGTTGGTAGCCAAACAACTCAACTCTCGGCATGAACGACAGTATGCACTTGGCTATGTTGATTGGGCATTTCTTCCAAACCTTGACGATGGTCTTAGCGTAATGTGTTGGTTCGTGTTCTGGTTCGTATGCTTTTGCGGTTGCGAATTTCGTTTCACGACACATTCGATTGAATTCCGCATGCACGATTTCCTTTAATTTGCGGGGCGTGGATTTTTTAAGGATGTAATCGGGTGGAGCAATGGGCTTGTAACCGGAAAGTGGTGTAAATTTCTTTTCATGGCACATACGTTTAAATTCCGTGTTAAAAATTTCGGTCATGTCTTCAGTGCCCTGCACGGCTCGTTCGCCTTCGCCTGTGATAGGGAAGTCCTCGCCTTTGTCATTATCCTCAGGCGCTTCTTCTAGCAACGTGTAATCTGCTTCCATCTGTTCCCTTTGTTTTTGTTGTTCCACTGCGTCATCTTCGTCTTTTGGTTTTACATATCTGAACGTTGGATTGTACTTTCTACCCATTGATTCCCTTTGTGCGCGTGAAAAATATTCCTCACTCGCAGTTCTGTCAAACTGCTGGTTTTCCTGTTCGTGTCGCAAGGCCTTTTCGTCATCATCATCATTGAAATTGACCAATTGTGCGTGTGAATACATGCCACCCTGCTGTTGTATTCTTTTTATTCTACGTTTCTGCAATCGTTGCTTCATCTTTTCTTGATTTTCTAGCCGTTGCCGTTTCTCTTCATTAATTTGATTGCGGTATGCTGGGTCTTCAATCATCCGCTGGGCATGGGAATAAAATCCCTCCCCGTATAAATCACCAAATTTACTTCCACTCATGGTTATATAACTATGTATGTTTATCGTAAAAAAAGAAAAAGGTTAAAAGAACAACTAAGAACAACTAAGAATTAGGGTAAGTAAGAACAACTAAGAACTGAACTTAAGAACAAAGGAAAGTAAAGTGACTAAGCGATACGACTGATGTGGCTAGCGATCATCGAGATGCGATCGTAATCCTCGGGATAGTCAGAGCCAGTGACAAAGGCAGACGGAAACACGACCTGTTGGTCAAACGACTTGAATTTGGTAGCGACGCTGTGCGGGTCAAATTCGAGAAGATTGCTCAAGGCATGTAGCAGACATTTGCCATTGCCAGACAGCGTGGCTCCGAAATCAGCTTCGGCTTCGATATTCGTCTCCTCAAGAGAGCGACCGTTCGTGAACTGTTTGATGTGCATGAATTCATGAGAAACGATACCACGAATATCTCCGTCAGACATGAACAGAACGTCTACCGTGAAAACGATCGTGTCCGAATGATACATCGGGATGAACGCTTCGATGGCGGGCACGTCCAGAACCATGAACACAAGTTCCGGTTTCACGATGCAGTACTGTTGCGCCATGTCTGCCAGCAGGGCGTCGATAGCCGACAAAGCTGGATGATTATTGTATATGCGATACAACTTGGAAGTAAGCCACCGAACGAGGAAGTTGCCGAGACCCGCGCTCTCATACTTTTCAACAAGTGACAGACCAGATCTGTCGGGGCCAAGGATTTTGACAACTTGATCGCGGATGGTGAAGGTACTGTTATCGCACGAGTTGTATGCGTCGATGGCGATGGCGTTCAGATCGGGAGTCTGCCATGCTGGAACTTGGTTGGCTTGGAGAGGACTAGTAATCGTGTAGCATACGTCTCCAACACAAGGTCCGTCGAGTTTGTAGGGATACGGGTAAACGGCGTGATAAGTCAGTGCTTTCATGATGAGTTTCGTCACTACGGAGCAGACCGCGTAAGACAGGACACCAATAATGGCGTTGACGGTAATGAAGATCATGAAATGCATTACGACACTGTTGCTGAACTTCTTCTGCAGTTGCGACAGGAGGGTGATAGCCATGGAAGTCTAGAAATCGTTCGATTTCTACAGGTGAGTTAAAATGGGTATCTTTTGCTTAGTAACCATTAATTATTCATTTTTTTATCGATAACTCTAATTGCGATCAGTTCGAGGTATGCTTCGCGTGTAAAAAATAACACTACGTGTGTATGTGTTTTATAATTATAATTCCTCAGTCAATGTCTTCATGGATTTAGAATTATATTTTTCTATAGCCTTCTCATCAATGATAACTCTGTTGTATCTCGTCCCTGTGTCGGACGGGCGACCCACGAGCATGTTAGACGACATCGAGCGCACAACATCTGATGCGCAGTTAATTGCTGCGTCTTCCAGAACTTCGATAGGCGACTGATAACTAAGTAACAAAAGCGTATTTTTTGTTTCACGTTTGGATAAACCAACTCGCTGGAAATTAGTGATGAATCCCGTGGAGCACATGGTGTCAGCACACACACCATAATGAATCCTCAAATCATTGTCTGGCATGGTTTTCTGTAACTCGTAAATTATTTTTTGCCTGGTCGCTTCGATTCCGTAAATACTCATGAATTCAATGAGCGAATCTGTATGTGAGCGGAGAGGGTCGATATCTGGATGTGATATCGCTTGCTCGAAATTAGACCCAACAGTTTCAATCAAATAAATCTGCTTTGTTTTAATTGAGCCGTCGGGCGCTTTATACGATTGGGGGATTGGTTTGTCAATGACCTTAGCACCTTTGATACCATCGAGTCCACTGATGGTCGTATTTTTGATTGATGAAGCAATCGCTTTGACCGCGGACTCATCCGTTCCTGGGTCGCTCGATTTTTCCCTCAAGAAAGGAGAACGAATGTAAGCGCGAATTATTATTTTTTTGGCATTCTCTGGCGTATATACGAAGAACACCAGCGGAAATTTATAACGTAATACTCTGATAATAGTTTCTAATTGCATAGAACTATTAATCATCTTTTCCTTGTCCAATTCATAACGGACGCACCACATAGATATGTCGTTAGGCATTTCCAGCCCGAGGTTGAGTTTCTCGAACTGGGAAATGAGCTTCTTTTCGTCTTTGTATGCTGGGTAAATAGGATTTCCATATTGTTCGAAGAACACTTCGGTGGAATCAACGAATCTGTCAAAATTCATCATTTCAATCTTGTTGACTATTTGTTGAACCTTCGTTTTGTCAGTTTCATACTCTTCCCTGACGGCCAGTAGCATGAAAGGGTTATGGATATGCTCTTTCAACCCTGTGCCCGTTAATTCCTTAACACGAACAATTGTGCTTGATGACGAACCTCCTCCGCCACCGACTCTGTGTTTCGAATCTAGCATGTATTGGGTCAGCGGTTGAGAAATACATTGTGCAACAAGAATCCCGATAGATAGACCGTAATCTATCAACGATTTCTTGAGACGATATTTACACTCTTTAAGCACAATATCGAACCCCCTGGTCGAGATGCCAACCTTCTTAAGATTCGCAATGCTAAAGTGATATCGCGCAGCCATCTTGAACATGCTTAGTGATTCATTGATGTAATCAGGAATATCTCTTTCGTCGTGTTCCCACGTTTCATTGAAGAACGCATATGCGACGGTTGACAGGAACATCTTTAGTAGTTTTATGCATTTCTTAACATCCAGTTTCATCGCTTTCGAACTCGAGGAGCTTGAAGAGCTGGACATCAAACTGCCTTTGCTGTGATCCAACAATCTTTGGAAATGGACTGGGCATTGACATGAATCTGTAACAATGTTAAATCCTAAATTGTTCCGCTCTGATTTCATGAACGTGGCACGATACCAGTCCCTATCTTTCTCGAGTTGTTTGAATTCATCGTCCAAGTCTTTTTGAATTTCTGGATCTGGGTCAGAGGATCGCATTTTTGCAAATTCAGCGTCAGATGCTAATATCGTTGGTATTTTGATTTTCTCCAGTGAACGCGGATCCACGCCGGTATCACAATACAATGGTTGTACGACATTACTGTACGATGCGACTGACCTTAGATTGTTGGTAATCAACGTTTCCATGTTTTTCACACAATGCCTGTTTTGAGCGCCTGTGACGCTCGTGGATAAAGCGTTGTTGGCGAGAGCATCTTGTTTTTCGTTGGCTGCGAACGAGTAAATCTGTGGCGGAATGCCCTCTCGATAGGAAGTAGGTATGTAACCCATCGCAGTAGGTTCCAAATCCCATCGCAGGAAGTAAGGAGATGTTCTAGCATAACCAAGTACCTGTTGTGCTCTTTGTTCCATAACTTTCTGCGAACCTATCGACCCGTTGATGGAAACCATGTGCGACGGTTTGCCTTTCGAACCGGTAAATATCAATCGCGCCAAACCATTTGACGAGAAATCGATATCTCTTAAAATCGGTTGTACGAAAGAATCTCCAGGTTCAAGTACGTTGAGTTGCATCATCTCGTAGAAAGATTTGATGTCCATACCCAACGACGGCACCAATTCACCGGTGTGTAGTTGTTTGGTTATCTCGCGGGAGCGTTCCATCAAAATGGACGCGTTCTTAGATATTTGCATTCTTGCGTTCTCGCTGATAACGAGGTCACCAATACCAGTACTGAATCCTTTGTATAACATAAATTGCTCAGTCATCTGCTGTAACGAATGTATAAAGTCAAGAACTGCTTTCGTGCCATGCTCTCTCGCGATGATATATAACAGAGAACTGTTGCTTCCAGCGCCGATGGCTGCCTTGTCTAGGATACCAGATTTTAGGTATCCGTTAACAATTTCCACTTTGATGTCATCAGGATCATAGTGTATGAAGCTGGAATACTGTTCCATAAATATGGTTGGTGGCTTGCCTCTGAACATAACGTTGGGAATGATGTAACTAAGTACATCTCGTCCCGTGTATTCTTTTTTGTCAAAGACAAGTGGCTTGGTCGGAGTGGTCACTTTCGACATCATACTCATCGCATGCCATTTGTTCATTTTCACGTCAGATCGTGTCATCTCAGCGGTGCCAATAATAGCATCTTGATGGGCTCCAATCGCGGTTGTGCCGTTTTTAAATGACATGAACCAATTATCAATGCTTATGAGCTTCGACAACTCGTTGATGGCTTGTATGTTTTGCGCAACGATGGCGTTCATACAGTCGCCGTCAAAATCTGCGTGATACAAATCACACGCCGACAGGTTCAGTCGCAACGTTTTCGAGTTCGGCAAAATGCGTACTTTGTGACAAGTGATACCTTCATATATCAGCGATGGCTGTCTATTGAAGCCGACAACATCGCCGTCAATAATATGTCTGTAGATGACGTCGCCAACTTTTAATATGTAGGTCGGGTCGAGATATTTTATATTCACACGTTCGTGTGTGTCGTTATCTACGATTGCCGAACATCCAGGATAGTTTTTATCTCTGTTGTTGAAATATATCATTAAGCGATCTTTGTTATAAGGAGTAACGCGTTCCGGTATTGTTAGAGCGGTAGCCACTTCCAATGGGACACCTATCTCGTCTACCGCAATGTAGTTGTCACCAGTAATAACCGAACGAATCATCATCCTCACACGCTTACCTGTAAGATTGTCTCTGATACGTCCCGCTTTTCCACGGATGCGATTTGCCAATGAATTGGGAATCGTATTCGTATTGGAAAGTAGTTTGAGCTGGTCGTTAGCACTGCTGGAACCGCGTACTAACACGTAATACGCTAAATCGAGTAACATGTACTCTTTTTCTAGCTGGTCGTTGATTTCAGCCGATTTCGGAATGACATCTGGCAGAGCGCTGTTAGTCTTGACTATAAATTTTAACAGACTTGTAATATCGGCGTCACTAAGCTTTGAATCGAACAATTGTCTAACATCTGGACGTGCGGTGTTCGGAGGAACACGGATAGTGTGTAGTATGAATTTACGCGGATGAGCTTGTGGCTTACGGCCAAGCTTGGTCAGCGTTTCATCGCTAATGCTATTCAAGATGTCATATATCTCGTTGTTGTGTAGATATGTCACCTTCTCCGTTTCCTCGTTCTTGATCCTAATAGTACTCTTCTCGTTCTTTTGTCTTTGAACTGTTGGATGCACGAAATCACAATGCTGACACCTGTATATTTTTTTCGAAGCAACTTCATATGCTTTCATCAGCTGACGCTTTGGCACTTTTAGTTCGTCCTTGACAATCAATTTACCACAGCGGAAGCATATAATTTTCAACCAGAAAGGTATGTGTTCTCTGAAATGAGGGTTCTTAACAGGATATTTCAAGTTAATAATACCAGGATGGCCTGGGCATGTTCCTTTATGTTCTAGACATGTTTCACACGTCCATTCGGCTAGCGTACCCATATGTGGGTCAGATAGACCGTTAGCTACAGGAACACCATACTTGAACAACTCGTTATTTGTGACCTCAGCACAGGCGTCTCTTTTATTTTCTTCATCACCGATAACGAACAGATTAACACGACCAATACATGAGGTAGACACAAATGATTCTGCCATTATATTTGTCGATTTATTTATATTACCCACGAGAAAGTTTCAAATTTGAGATATAAAGATTGCGACTGGATATATCTCAGCGAATGGGTGCCTCCACAAGTCAAGCTAAAGACTCTATCGGTGTAGCATGTGGTATGTCTTATAATTTATCAGAGGAAGAGTCCATCATGGCGCAAATTGTTGCGAAGGATTATGAAGTTGAATACACCTCTCAATTTGCAGATGCGGTCTGCCAGGAAAGAAGTAAAGACGAAAAATTTCAAGAAGATGAAATGGCATACATGACTAAGGAAAATGTGGTGGCTGATCTCAACAATATGAAGATATTGGCATGGAGAAATCCAACGGATGTAGGCAACATGGCGATGATGGTTAAAGCATCAATTGGCAAAAAAACACATGAATGGTATTCTGACTTCTATAAACTACTTGTCAGCGCTTTGAAGCAAAAACAAAACGTTCAAACTAAATCATATTACTTCCGAACGTGAGTCTTTTACATACCACTCATACCACATAGTATGTGTTATGTTCCTGTCGAGTATTTCGTTGATGACTGTTTGCCATTTGCACGGGGGTGTTATCATAGAGTAATAACCCTTCATATCAGTGTTGTCAACCAACATTCCGTTAATTGTTCGATTTTCTTTTTTCAAATAGAACACAGACTTGTAACCGTTCCGGACGATTGTAAGCTCGTCTTTTATCCTAATGATTTCATAGGAGTTAAATAGCATGTAACGATTACAACATATAGTTTCCACTAGCTTCGAATCTGAGTGCCACACGAGTAATTTTCCGTCAGTAGTTACACCACATGGAAGATTGCTTGCACCGCATGAGTAGAACATGTCATCCCATATTTCTTGAATTTTTATGTTATATTTTTTGAAAGAACGAGGGTCGTCAGTTTCCACATATACGAACGCCTGATCGAGGTATGTGCGCATGCCTATGGAATTACTCACGTACATTACGTCATCTTTGTGATGCATATAGTTGCATATTTCCTTTAACAATTCGAGAGGGCAATCTAACCACTCGTCTTTCACGAAGTCGAACACTTCGGCCAATGAATCCAAAGTCATGGTTATGTTTGGTGTTATATTTGCAAGAGATGATTTCATTTTTCGGTTCGTCAAAAAAATGAATACGACTATGGAATGATATAAATATCACACAATGCTGAAATCATTTACCGAAGTCTTCGAGGTGGCTAAGGATGAGTGGGAACAATGTCCTTTGGAGGTGCTGAATGATATATGCGCACTCATTAATCACGACGAGAATTACATATACTTCGTTGACCGTGGAGAGGACGTAACTGGACGTGAATTTGTATGCGTAGATACGGATGATCCACAATCATTCACAACAACCAAGCAATTTAAATTAATTCGTCCCTTGATAGCATTTTGGACTGAAGGTCACAACATTGGATTCGATTATGATGGGAATTTTATGGTCATGGGCTCTAAACATACAGAAATCGTAGGATGTAAAAAATACATGAAACTTGGCGTATGTAACAAGCTGTGCGAAGTGTTTCGGATGGACGATGTAATAATACATCATAATACTAATCATTGCGTGAGCCATTTAATTTTCAAGAACAAATTGATAACGCAATGTAAATTTGAGGCCAAACCATATCGAGACGGCTACCGCGTTCGTTTGTCCAACGCCGACCTGGCAGACCACGTGAATAAGCTTCTAGACGAACATTTCCCTGTGAGACTTCGTTAGGGCTCCATAGTTTATTTTTTTCGTTGAACGAACGCAGATGCAAAAGTGAATATACTAAAGTGTTATATAGGATGATAGATTTCTTCGCTGGAACTGGAGCCTTCAGCTATGCTTTTAACGAAGTGGGCATCGAAACTATTTTGGCAAATGATTTCGATGTCAATTCGAAAAAAATATATGACGCTAATTATTCGCATAAGCTGAAGCGTTGTGATATTGATGATATAGAATTGGAAAACAAAAGTGAATGCGTTGTTGTGACTGCAGGGTTTCCGTGCCAACCATTCAGTGTAGCAGGAAAGGCGCGCGGTTTTGATGATGAACGTTCAAATGCCTTTTTCGTTTTAATGAGACACATAAATGCGATCAGACCGAAAGTATTGCTTTTCGAAAACGTGCGGAATCTGGTCACACACGACGGTGGTGATACGTTCAAAATTATAAAAAATAAAATTAAAGAAGCGGGCTATTCCATCAAGTACAAAGTATTAGACACATGCTCCGTTACCAGCGTACCACAGCATCGTGAACGAATTTACATAGTCGGGTGTTTAAAGGATGAATGTAACGATTTCGACGAGTTTAACTTTGCATTTGAAGACACAGAACTCAAGCCATTGACTGAATTTTTGAAACGTGATATCCCTGTGAAGTATTACTATACTTCTCGATTTGCGTGTTATCCAGTACTATCCAACGAAGTGACAAAATATATCGGCAAAGGATATATGTATCAATATAGGAGGTACTATGTACGTCGAAGTAAGAAAGGCATATGTCCAACTCTCACCGCGAATATGGGAAGTGGAGGACATAATGTGCCATTAATACGGGATACTGGAGGTATCAGGAAACTAATGCCTAGAGAATGCTTTAATTTACAGGGGTTTCCTAATGACTATATACTACCCAATACTATGTCTGATAGTTCCCTGTATCATTTAGCAGGTAACGCGGTCAGTATTCCGGTTGTGAAGAAGCTCGCTAAAAAAATAAAAACCTTGGTTTGAGAACTTACAGCTCCGATAGGACGCTTATATTTTGTTCATTTTTTTAACATGGCGTCAATATTCTTGTCGGGGTATAATTCCTGGAGCTCGTGCCGAAGAACGGTCAGAATGCCTCTCGTTGGATATTCATCGGACAACAGTGGTTCGATTCTGTGGACACCATCGGGGCCATATTTGATAAAGTTTAACATTTCTAACAACATGATTGATACACATATCATGGACATGTATTTGCCAAGGATTTCTGACGCCTCTTTGCATTCATGACAATCGCTCATAATGGAGTACAGCGTCTTGTCTTTTTTCGGAATGTACTCGACGTTGGGAAACTTGTTGCTAATTAGTAATTTTGCTTGCTCGAGCATCTCTGGAGATACGTTATTATTGAGCACTATAGTTTGTGTCATTGGCCCTCCGAACGCGTCGTGGAATGTTGCGAACGACGCATTTGGATTTATATAATTCGCGACCCGTTGTAAAGCGGGGATATAGTCTACACCATATTTCTGATATGTGCCATATGGGTCATAAAACAATATTCGCATTCTTGACGTTGACATCGTCTTATCGA